>Ga0068856_100000017_pt1 | contig 154589 bp, 120 predicted proteins | sample KBSCornC62_FD_66595 | JGI IMG/M metagenome (GOLD analysis project Ga0068856, IMG submission 66595) | Corn rhizosphere microbial communities from Kellogg Biological Station, Michigan, USA - KBS Corn C6-2 | ecosystem: Host-associated > Plants > Roots > Rhizosphere > Soil ...
TTCGGCCGGCCGAACATCCAGACCTTGGACCAGTTTTGCAGTGAAGTCATGGTGAACCAGCCTTCAATGGTGATGCTTGGATTTGCGGCCAGCGTGTTGGTGATGTTGACGCTGGCGCAATTCACCCGCGCCACACCTCCGGGGATCAGCAATTGCCCGCCGGAAAGGGACGCCGATCCCACCAGCGTCGCGTTGGCCCCGCCAACGGAATCTGTGAGATCATTAAAACTCCAGCGATGCGCCAGCACCGGTGCGCCGGTCACGGTGATGACCTTGCTGTCGTTTGTGCCGCCGTAATACGCGGTCACCGTGGCCGTGCCGGCACCCAGCGCCTTGATCACGCCGGAGGCATTCACGGTCACCACACCGGGATTGCTGGAGGCGTAGGTCGTGCCGGACGCGGTGACATTCAGATTCGGATAATTCGAATAGTCGGCATAGACGCTGGCTTGTTGCGTGGTTCCGCGCGACATCGTATTGGTGGCCACCAGCAGCCGCACGGCGCTCAAGGTGCCGGGATTATTCACCACGGTGTTGGGACCGGCACTGGCGTTAAAGGCAACTTGGCTGGCCGGAAGCAAGCCTTTCCAGATGCGGATTTCGTCAATCGCGCCATTGAAACAAGGATCGCCATAGTTGACCGGCGCGCCGAAGTAGGCTTCATCCGGATTGATCTGCGTAATATTGCCGTTGCCCATCGGGGCGCTATCCACAAGCGTTCCGTTGACGTAAAGCGACATCAGATTGCTGCCTGCATCATAGGTGGCCACGACGTAATAGGAGCCGCCATTGGTCATCAACGCGGGATTGGAACCGCCGCGCGTATTGACTTCATTCCCGTTGTTCGGGTTGAAGGACAGGCTGGGCACGTTGCCGTCAACGCCCGCGCGCGGCGAGAATTCAATGTCGGCCAGCCACGGATCGCCGGCACCTTGGGCGGCGCGTCCGAACATCCAGAGCTTGGACCAATCCTGCTGGTTGGTGATGGTGAACCACGTTTCAATCGAAAGATTGGCGGTGGAGTTGAACGTGCCTGAAATATTCACGCTGGCGCAATTGGAACGAGCGCTGCCGCCGGGCAACAGCAATTTGCCGCCGGAGAATGAGGCCGTGCCAACCAGCGTGGCATTGGAGCCGCTGATGGAATCCGTGCTGTTATTGAAACTCCAGCGATGCGCCAGCACCGTGGGCGGATTGGTCACCGTGATGGCACGGCTCACGTTGGTTCCACCAAAGCTCGCGGTGAGCAACGTTGTGTTTGCCGCGAAGGCGCGGATGGATCCGGGAGCGGTGACCGCCACGATGTTTGAGTTGCCGGTGGTGAAGACGGTGCCCGCAGTGGTGACATTGACATTGGTGATATTGGCGTAGTCCGCATACACCGTGACCGCCTGCGTGGAGAGACTCAACATGTTCGTGTTGGGCACGACGAGCCGCAGCGCCAGCAGCGCGCCCGGATTGGTGACGACCGTGTTTGGCCCGGCGGCGTAATCAATGGCGAGCTGCAACGGCGTCTGCGGCCCGTTGTAAATGCGCATCTCGTTGATGGAACCGTTCAGGTTGGGATCACCGTAGTTGACGGCCGCACCAAACCAAGCCTCGGTGGCGGCAAGCTGGGTGACATTGGCCTGCACCATGGAGGCGCTGTCCACGAGCGCGCCATTGATATACATGGACATGATGCTCGACACGGCGTCGTAAACGCACGCAACGTGATATTCGACACCCGTGGCGAGCGCGGCGGGATTATCCCCAGCCCGGGTGTTCGACTCATAGGAATGGACGCCGGTGTTCAGCGACATGCTGGGCACGTTGCCACTCGCGCCGGAGCGCGGCGTGAAATCCAGATACGCCAGGCCGGGTTCGTTCCCGCCGTTGGGCCGGCCGAACATCCAGACCTTGGACCAGTCCTGAAGCGAGTTCATGGTGAACCAGCCTTCAATGGTGAGGCTGGTGTTGGTCGCGAGCGTGTTGTTCAAATTGACCGTGGCGCAATTGGCGCGGGCGGTGCCGCCGGGAATCAGAAGTTTTCCACCGGAAAAGGTTGCCGAACCAACCAGCGTGGCATTCGCGCCGCCAATGGAATCCGTGCCATTATTGAAGCTCCAGCGATGAATCATTTGCGTGGCCGGCTCCGGCAGATCGAGAATCTGAACCACCACGCGGCGGTTCAGTTCCGTTTGCAGCGGATCCACGGTGTTGGTGATGTTCACAAACAATTCATACTGGACCGTCAACTGCGTGGCGTAGGCGAGGTTCGCATAAATGAGCGCCGAGGAATTGGCCACGGTAAGCTGGCCGTTGTTATCAATCGCGAAGGCGTTGTTGGCATTGCCGCCGGTGATGGTGTAAGTCAGCGGATTCAGGCCGGGATTCACGGCCGCCACCGTGCCGACCACGGTGCCGTTGGGACTGCGTTCCGGAATACTGAAGCGGCTGGGCATGGTGGCGCCCGTCACGCTGCCGGTGATCGAGTAATAACCGAGACTGGCGTAATTGCTGAAGCCGTTCGTCAACGGGCTGTTCCGTCCCGTGCCCGTCACCTTGAACGTATAGGTGCCGGCCGCCAGCGCCGTGGAAATACCAGCGGAAAGGGCGTTCTGCGGATTGTTGCTGGCAACGGTGACGCCGCTAGAATTTTGAATTTCCGCCATGAGCCCGAGGTCCGCCCAATCGCCCACCACGTTCGCCGTCAGGCTGGCGGTGCCGCCCGTCGTGGTGAATTGAAACGCATCGACGTCGCCGGTGTTTTGAATCACGCCTTCCGCCGAAGCTGTGGCGTTGGAATAAATCTCAAGATATTTGGAAGTCGCCAGCGTGCTGCCCGCATCGTCCGCCCGGTAGGCCACATCGTTGTAGGTAGTCATGATGCTGAGTTCATCCTCATGCTGCCCGGCGTTGATGAATTCCCCCTTCGCCCAAGTGGTGACAGGCTGATAGTAACCCGCGCCCATGATGGGTGCCCAGCCGGTGTTCCCGGGTCCGTTGTGACCGGCGTAATATTCATTGTGCGAACCGTCGGGGAAATCCTGCGTTTGATGCGACAGTCCCACCGTGTGGCCAACCTCGTGCGCGATGACTTCCGCCGAGGCTTTGCCGGAAGTGTATTTGCACCAGCAAACCGTATCGCCGCTCCAGTTCCATGAACCGTAATAGGCCACACCCGCCGGGGTGGGCGCGTCCGGCGCGATGACGCAGCGTTGCCGGCTGCCTTCCGGTGCCGCCTCGAACACTTTCCGATCCGTGGTTACATTGACATTCAACGGCAGATAATCTTCCGCCACGCGCTTCCAGACGTCCCGGATATCCGCGTTGCTCACGTTGGGAGCCGAATATTGCACCCCGCCCCAAGTGGCAGTGTAGCCGCCAAAGAAGTCCAACAAGATCACACCACGCGCGCCGGGCAGGCTTTGCAGCGAAACGATGTTGCTGTTGTAAACGGGAACATATTCCGGGACCAAATCCGGACGGAGCGGCGGGGCCTCGGTCGTCGCGTCCAGCTTCGTCTCATCCACCGGCTGCATGGACAGGCAGATCACTTCGTCCAACCGGCGCTGCCAAAGTTCCGGCGCGCCGTTCGGGCCGGTCGGTTCGATGCGATACGCCGTTTCGCTCGCTGGAAATTCGATGACGCCAACGGCGCTGCCGGCCCGCCCGCCCGCCGGCGGCCGCAGGAAGAAAAATTTTCCTGGCTCCGGCGCACGCAGTTCCCCCGAGAGATACGTGATCCCATTTGCATCCCGCTGGACGATTTTCACCACGCCCGCGGCCAGCACGCCGCCAGTCAGTTCAAATTCAATCGGGTCGCCAACGGCCGCCGCACTGTGTTGCTGAAGAAAATCAGCGTCCCACGCGCGCTTGGATTTGCCCGGTTCACGCAATCCGGCCGCGTAGGGATTCACGGCGAGGTCGAACTCCCGCGTGCCCTGCGCCGCTGAAGCTGCCACGGTTTGGGAAGTTCTATTCGAAACCAGCACGGACGATTGCAATCCGGTGGATGAAGCCGGCGGCACCGACGACACCGGCGGGTTGCCGGAAACCGGTGTGGATCCGGCGGTATTCTGGTCTGGTTTCGAAGAGGTCAGCACTGCCGTCAGCCCACCGATGACCGCAATGAATACGGCCAGACTGGCAATTTGAATCAGGCGACGGCCGGTGACATTTCGAAAATTCATGTTTATCAGCAACTGCGCGGGTGGCGGTCGGTGCCGGTGGACTCAAGGCCCAAGGGCAACGCGATAAAACCGCTGGGCCTGGGTGGTCAACATTTCGGAAAACTGAAACGGCAGGACTGCCGGATTGGTGTTCAGCACCAGTTCCCAGCTTGAAGGAGTTTTGGCCAGATTGGTGGTCGCATAGATCAAATAATCCGGGCCGACGTCCCCACCAACGGTCATGCTGAATTTACCGGCCGCACGCTGCGGCGCGGAGATGCCAGGCGGGCTGGGCAGCGAGACAAAAACGGAAAACTGCTGCGTTGCCGTCAGGCTGGGAACGCCGTTGTCCGTCAGGCTTACTGCGAACGGATGCGTCGCGCCGCCCTGGCTGATGGCCGGCCGCCAGGTCAACATCCCCGTGCTGGCATTGATGGTGGCGCCGATGGGTGCCTGCGCAAGATTATAGACCAGCGATTGAGCGGGCGCATCCGGGTCGGAACCGGAGTTGGCAACCGACAAGGTGCGACCCGCCATGATAGCGGTGTCAAAAACGGTCAACAAGCTGGGCGGATGATTCATCAGCGACGGCACCTCGCCCGCGTTGAACACGCGGCCGAAAATTTGCACGTCATCCATGGCCCCGGTGAGAAACGAACCGGCGACCAGCGTCTGCAAGGCTCCAATCCGCAAATTCGCCGGGGCGGCCCGGGTTCCCTTCGCGCCGTTGGTTGTCGCCTGAAAAACCCCGTCGAGATAAAGACTCATCTGGCCGCTCGCCGCGTCGCGCGTCGCCGTTACGTGATGCCAGATTCCGTCGTTGATGGCGTTCGTCGTGAAGATGGTCAGGTCGGGATTGCCGACGCCGAAGGCAGCATTATTCCCCACGAGCGCAACGCCAAAATCATTGGCTGCGCCAGGCATTTCGCCGTCCACCAGTCCCTTGCCGTTATACCACTGGCCGGTGCCGCCGGTCGTGGTGGTCTTGACCCAGAAGGCGATGGTGAAATCGTTGCTCACCGAGCGCGGGATGGTCACATAATTTCCGGCGCTGCCGCCAAATTGAACCGCCTGCACGCCGAGTTTTCCTGCGGGATAAGTCACCGTGCCGGTAACGGTGCCGTCATTGCCATGGCCGCTGGCGTCCGAGGCATTGCCCTCAAACGGATACCATGCGTCGGAAGTCGAAGCCGTGCCGGTGACGAATTCTTTCACGACCAGATTTGAATAACTGGAGAAGGATTGATTGCCGTCGCTGCAATAATCGCGCACGCCGATCATGCCGCCGGCAAAATGGTTGTCATTGAGATCAATCAACGGCTGATTTGTGTCCGTCACGAAAATGCGAAGACGCGTGCCGAGCGTCTGCACTTTCAAATGATAAAAAGTATTCGCGGCGATGGGCACGGACACATTGGTGATGGAATGCCAGGAGTTGCTCGCCCAGCCAAATTCCAACTGATCCCCGGCAGCGTTGATGCCCACATAATAGCCGCAGTGCATATCCGCCCCGATGTCGGGCTTGGAAGCGCGAAACATCAGGCCGGCGTTGCCCACCGCGCCGACGGACACGTCCGCTTCGCAGGTAAAATTCGTGAACGCCGTTGCGGTCGCCAGCGCTTTGACCCCGTTGGCCGAGGCGGGCATGGTGCTCAAGGTATTATTGCGCACCGTCCAGTTGCCGCCGAACACCGTCCAGCGCTGGCTCCACGTGGAATCAAAATTTTCCGCGAATGATCCCGCCGCCGGCGCGGGTGTGCCGAGATACGGAAACCAACTCACGCGCAAATGCTGCGAACCAAAAGGCACGAGGCTCACCGACTCGATGGCGCTGGCCGAGGTTACCGGACTGATCGGCGGCTCGAACGCGTGCGTCGTGCGCCAGCCGATGGTCCAAGCCGGAACCTGCCGCGCGCTCGACGTCAGCGTGATGGGATTTTGCGCGGGATCAAACGGGTTGGCCGGCGTGGTGAGGCTGGCGAAGGTCAGGGAGGCACCGGGATTCGCGGGATCAAGTTGCAAGGCGTAGTTCCAAGGTGTCGTCGGCTGGATTTGATATTCGTTGTAACCGGCGGCGAGCGGATCGGGCGTGCGCACGGTCCAGTTTTCACCGATGCGCAGCGAATAAACGAGCGGCCCGCGATCCACCGCCACGGAACGCGACGGGCCGGGCTCGGTTTTCACGGTCATCGGGAAATTCAGCGTCACCAGATCGCCGTTGTTCCAGTTGTTGGAGAGCGACAAAAAAGTTCCGGCGACAGCGCCGGATTGCAACTGGCCGTTCACCGTGACCGTTGCATTACTGCACCAGTCAGGGATGCGCACCTTCAGCGGAAACGCTAGAGAATTGTTTACCGAAATCCGCAGCCGGATTTGCTCTTCAAACGGATAACTCGTGTCCTCGGTGATCTGCACCTGCTGTCCCGCGACTAGAGTGTTTACGACCGTCGGGCTGTAAGCCATCGCCGCCAAGCCGCCATCGCTGGTCGCGGCCCAGGAATTTTGCACGAACTTCGGCCAGCCCATGTGGAAATTAAAACGGCAGCAGGGAAAACCGGAGTCGGGTCCGGGCAACGTGCCATTCGCGTAATCCTGATTGTAGCCGTGGCCACCGTAAATCGCGACGGCATTGTTCGGCAGTGTGTAATATTGAAGTCCCTTCATGTCCGGCGTGAGCCCGGCGGGCAGGGCGTTGAAGGTAATTTTTTCCAACCGGTCTTCCAATGCCGCCTCGCCGGTGATGCGGGTGGCGGTTTCCAAACTTAACATGGCCTCAACAATGGAGCACAGTTCCACGCCCTGAACCGAGGCGTCGCCGGAGAGAAATTCCGTGCCGCTGTTGATGCCGCAGGACAAGCCGTGCTCGTCCATCAGATGAGTCAACCCGAGCGACAGCGCATCGCGGTCACTCGCGAGTTTGGAAACTTGATAATAAACCGCCGGCATCTTGAGCGCCTGCTCCACGTTCACGTTGTGTTTCGGCTGAAAATCCGTGCCATAGAGAATGAAGTTATTACTCGTCAGGATGCCCGGCCAGTCATACGCCTGCTGCCGCAGCAGATTCACGAGCGTCAGGAGGTTCGTGTCGCCGTTGCGATTGTAAAGCCAGAGCGCCACTTCCATTTCGTCGCCGGCGCGAGATTTGCCCCATTCAATCAACGGACGCGCCGGCAGATTCAGGCGCATGTAATTGAAATAATTGCTCAGCACGTTCGGCACGCGCGGATCGGCCGTGGCTTCGTAATAATCCTTCAACGCGTAGGTCGCAATCATGCGCGGCCACCAGTCGTTGTTGGAAACCGGGCCGATGTAGCCATCCGCGCCCTGATGATCGAGCAACCAATCCATCCATTTCTGCGCTTTCGCTTTCAAACCGGCATCGTTCAAAACATAAGCGAGCGGAATCAAGCCCTTGAAATAATACGGACTCTTTTCCCAGTTATCGCCAGCGCCGCCGAGCCAGGCGCTGTTCGTGCCGAGATCCGCGGCGTAAACGGTTTCGGCATTGCCCGTGAGCCCGTCGCGCTGCAACTCGCATTGCGTAAGCAGCCAGCCTTGCGGACGAACGCTACCAAGTGGCAGCGGTGAAAATGGCGTGGCGAGCAACGGCGCTTTGTTAGTCACGACGCCTGTGGGGGGCAGATTGGTGGCCGAGGGAACCGCGGGCGCGTTGGTGCTGGCGAACAGCACGCCGGTAGGGACCACTTCGCGGGACTGGCTGGCGCTGTTCCATTCCAGCCTGGCGGAGGCATTGACGTGCGCTTCGTAGTATTCAATGCGGATGTCGTATTTTTGGCCGCCGATCAAATCAATGCTGCCGGCGACATCAGTGCCCGAATCATCGCGCCATTTATCAATGAGCAGTTGATTGTTCACCCACAGGCGGCAGCCGTCATCCGCCATCAAATGGAACGTGTAGCCCTCGGAATAGCGCGGTTGAATCTGGCCAGTCCACCGGACGGAAAACAGCTCGTTGGAAACACCGCTCGCAGGCGAATTGAGTCCCCAGTTGAAATTGATGTTCGGGTCGGTGCGATCCACCACCAGCGTGTTGAAGTTGATGCCATTGAAATATTCACCGCGCAAACCGGTGCCGTTCTCAACCCACGACGGCAGCGGTGGCAGCGGCGGAGCGGCGGCCAGAACCGTTTTCACGTCCAGGCCGACATCAATGTATTGCCCGCCGGTGGTCTGATGGCAATGCACGGCGAGCGTGTTGTTCGCATTTGGAATTACTGCCGCGCGGCCCGCATCCGTCATCGGAAAACGCTGGTAAGCCGAGACGTAACCGCCCGCCGAGTAGGCGAGCACGCCGTTGATATAAATCTCCACGTCTTCATCGTGATGCAGATTGAAGACGAGATTGCTGACCTGTTGCGCCGTCAGCGCACCGGGATTGAAGGTGCGGCGCAGCCAGATGTCCGGCGTGTTCCACGTCGTCCGCACCACGGCCCCGGGCGTGCTAGCCGTGCCGAAACCGCCGGATCCGCTGGTCCACGCCGCGTCGCTGTAGTTCGTTGTAAACCAGCTCGCAGCCGGCGCAATAGTGGTGTATTTCCAGACCTGTCCGCTGTTTTGTGACGAGGCCACCGCCGTGGAGAAATTATACTGCGCGAGCGGCGCGCGAATCGCCGCCTGCATCCGGCGCAAATTGGGTTTGAGCACCTTGCGGTCGTAGGTGAGCATTCCGTTGAGTTCGATTTCCACGTCCGTGATTTCCGTATAGACCGCCGCGCTCAAGCCGTGGTTCTGGATGAAGTCGGACAGTTCGCCGGAAAAAACTTCGAACTTGGCCGCGAGATCATCGCCATCCGCAGCAGCCACATAGCCCCAGCCCGGCGCCCAGGTGTGATTCGTGATGCCGAGACCGACACCGCCATATTCGCCGCAGACCACCGCCTTGGTGGAACTCACGGGATAGCCGGGATCGGGATAGGCATGAATATCCGTGATGTCACCCACGTCGGCGCTGTTGTCGCCGCCGCTCGCCTGATTGACGACGCGTGATGGATCGAGCGCCTTGACCTCGGACACCAACGTCGCCGTGTCGTGCTGGCCTTGGCTCTCATTGAAGATCACCCAACTGACAATTGCCGGACTGTTCCAGTGATTTGTGACCATGCGCACCAGCTCCGATTCGAATTGTGGCGCGTCAATCGGCTTTGGACTGCCGGTGTAGGAATTTCCGCTCGGCATGTCCTGCCAGACCAGGATGCCGAGTTTGTCCGCCCAATAATACCAGCGTTGACGCTCCACCTTGATGTGTTTGCGCACCATGTTCCAGCCGAGCGCCTTTTCCTGTTCGATATCGCTCTTCAGCGCCAGGTCGGTCGGCGCCGTGTAAATTCCATCGGGCCAGAAGCCCTGATCCAGCGGGCCGAACTCAAACACAAACTGGTTGTTCAGAAAAATTTTCAGAAAGCCATTGTTCGTGCCGATGCTGACTTTGCGCATGCCGAAATAACTGGCGACGGAATCCACCTTGCTCACGCCGTTGGAAAGCGTGACCTCGAGATCGTAGAGAAAGGGATTGGTCGGACTCCACAAATTCGGGCTGGGCACCGGCAATTGCAAAACCGCGCCGGGAGCACCCGCGATGCGGCCCACCACATTCGTCCCGATCCGGGCGACGGCGCTGACGGTGACGCCGACGGTGGAACCGGACACGTTAGCCGTGACGGCGAGCCGCGCGTTATCAATGTCCGGCACCAGCTTGAGGCTGGCGATACTGGTTGCCGGCACTGGCTCCAGCCACACCGGCTGCCAGATGCCGGTGACTGAGGTATACATGATGCCGCCGGGATTCAACGTTTGCTTGCCGCGCGGCTGGCTGCCGTTGTCGGTCGGATCATAAACGCGCACGATCAATTCCTGCGATCCGCTGCCGGTCACATACGGCGTGATGTCGTAAGTCGCCGGATCGTATCCGCCGCGATGAACGCCCAGACTGTGGCCGTTGATGAACACCTCCGATTCCCAGTCCACCGCGTCGAAATGCAGCAGCAAATTTTGTCCGCTCCAGCCCGCCGGCACGGTGAACGTGCGGCGATACCAGGAAAACGGATAGTAATGCTTAACTCCGGAAAGCGCCGACTCCATCGGATACGGAACGAGAATCTCGCTGGCTAACGTCTGGCCGGCCGGGACCGGATCGTTCGTGGCTCCCGCTTGAAACTGCCAGATGCCATTCAAGTTCATCCAGTTTGACCGGACCATTTGCGGACGCGGATATTCGGGCAGCGGATTGTTCGTGTCCACCTGTTGCGCCCAGTCGGTCATCAACGGCGCCGTCTGCATCTGCCAGGCACGCACCGGCGCCTCTGAAAATACCGCTGCGACCAGGGCGGCGGCCGCGGTAACTTGAAAGGGAAAGCGCATCTCGAATCAATTGATCTGGACGTCCACAAAGCCGAGGTCCACATACTGTCCGCCGCCGGTTTGGTGACAGTGAACGGCCACGGTGTTTTTCCCCGGCTTGAGCGCCGCCCGGCCTTGTTCCGTCAGCGGGAAGAAATCATAGCGACCGACGAAACCACCGGCGTCCAGCGCCAGCACGCCGTTGATGTAAACTTCCGCGTCGTCGTCGTGATGGAACCAGAGTTCAATATTCTTCAATTTGTCCGGGGCAATGTCCACATCGCGGCGCAGCCAGATGTCGCTGGTGTTCCAGACGGTGCCGGCAATCGCACCGGGCGTGTCGCGCACGCCAAAACCGCTCCAGCCTTCCGGCCAGCGCGAGACGTCAAAGCTAGGCTTGACCCAGTCCGCCGCCGGCCGGCTGGTGGTGTAATGCCACTTGGCCGCGAGCTTGTCCGCCGCCGGAACCACCACGGTCACCTTGGGCAATTTCGGAATGGGCGCCCAGTTCGCCGCCTTGACCTGATCGCGCCCGGCGTATTTTTGCCAGACGGGCTTGTTGTAAAGCATCTGCATGAACACGCCGCCTACAACCGGCCGCGCGGTGAACCCGACTTTGCGCGCGGTCTTGGTCTGATACCAATCCGTCATCGGCGAGCGGTCCGGCGTGTGGTTCAAGAACGCGATGATGGGCGCGATCAACGCATCAAAGTCTTCGCGGTTCTGCGTGAGCGTGGCCGTCCAGGTGATCCAGTCCAGCTTGGTGTAAGTCTCGCGATTATCGAGCGGCAAGCCATATTGGTTTTGCATCTTCTTGTAGAAATCCATTTCCTTGCGCGCCACTTCGGCCGGGAACAGGTTCAATCCCAGCACGCGATCCCATACGAGATTGTATTTCTGGCTCCAGGTTCCGGGCCGGTCAAACGCGAGGCGGAAATGATCGCCGTCGTTCGCTTCCGTCACCCAGCGTTGGGCGCAATCGCGGGCGAGTTTGAAATATTCATCAGCCTTCGCCTGATCGCCGCGCATTTCGCACAGTTTGGCGAATGAACCCAAACCGCAGATGGCCTTGGCGCTCAAATTCACGTTGTGCGCGAGGTGGCCCGCGAAGTCGTCGGTGCAGAGCTGCTTCTCAGGATCGAACCCTTTGTCCTTGAGATAGCCCGCCCACTGTTCGAGCTGCGGCCAAAAGCGGCCGGCAAAATTGGCGTTGCCTTCCATTTCCGCCACGGCAGCGAAGAGGCAGAGCAGATTGCCGCTCTCTTCCACCGGCATCTGGTTGTTCACGCCGCGTTCGCCGTCGCCATAAACCTGGCCGTTGGCCTTGGGATACGTTCCGAGATCGTGCGGGGCGAAGGGAAATTTCCAGCGCTCGCTCGCCGCGTAATCCATGAACGGCACAATGAACGACTTGGCCACCGAGGGTCCGAAAAGCAAAAACTGCGGCGCCATCGGATAGAACACGTCGGACGTGCTGATGCAGCCATTGGAATGGTTTTCTTTGCAGAACTGGAGCGGCTGGCCGTTGGCATCCGCAGCAAACACGCCGGCGGCAAAACACTGGCGGTAGGCGAGCGCACAAATCTGGGCATATTGTTCACCGCCGGCGGCCGTCACATCGGCCATCAGTTCCGCGTCAAACTTTTGGCAACGCACCGTCAGTTTCGCGTAATCCTTCGCCGCCGCTTTCAGAAGATCCGACGCTTCCCAACCGTTCCGGCGCCAGTAGGGCCGCAGGTTTTTCTTCATGTATTGAATGGCGTAGAGCTCGTCATACGCCAGCATCAGCCAATGGCTGACGGGCTTTTCGCCGACTTTGCCGAAGTTAAACACCATCGCCGAAACCGGCGCAGCCTGGGCCGGTTGCCGGACGGAATCCGAGGAAGCAATCGGCGCGGAAAGCTTGCCCTCGCCCGCAAAAGCGGTGCGCGCGGCGGCGGCATTCACCTGGGCCATGAGCGCCTTCTGGTCGTTGGCGGCGGCCACATAGAGATAGCCCCAATCAATCCGCAGATCATCGCCGCTCTGGGCGAGAATACGCTGATCTTTTGAGCCCGTTTTGAGGGCCTTGACCCCGGACATTTTTTCCGCCGACCACACGACGGCTTGATCGGGCGTGTTGACGGCCAATTCGCTCGACGCATCAAAATACGTTTCGACGCGATGCGACTGTCCATCCGTGGCGGCGCATTCGTAGCTGAGATACGTCACGGGCCGCGCGAGCAGATCAATATCCTCCGGCAAGGCGGCCGTCATGAAGGTCAGGGTCAGGCGCACGCCGGCGCCGGCGAACGTGTAGATGGTTCGCGTGGGCAGCACTTCGAGCTGCGTCTGCGGCAGCGCGGGAACGGCGGCCGGTTCGTTGCCCATGAGGCGAAACGTTTTGCCATCAATCCGCACCAGGCTGGTCATCGGCTGGGCTTTTCCCGTCCAATGCGTCGTGCCCACATCGGTCAGCTTGTCGCCGGGCGACCAGATGCTGAAGTAGGGATTGCAGGCCACCAGCGGGACCGAGGGCGGGCGCAAGGTTTCGGCGGCGCGAGCGGAAAGACCAAGTGACAGTGACACCAGCACACCAGCCAGACACTGAAATGAGAATTTTTTCATTGAGTTAATTGAATTGAAGCCATTCACCGAGTTTTTCATTGTTCCAGTGCGGTGGTGTTGGGGGTTGACCAGTTGGACACTTCGGTGTGCGGGTCGTTGTCATTGTTCCAGCGCGCGCGCCATTCGATTTTGGTGGGATCAATGACATCGTTGCGCTTGGGGCTTTCCACGTGGCCGTCAGCGAACACAAAATCCGTCCGGTAATTATGGCGATTGCTCGGACATTGCGCATGCGTCGAGGTGTTATTGTCCGGCGCGTCCCCGATGACGGGATCCAGATTCGCGTTGAAATTGATCGCCGGCAAATCCGAACGCACGTCCCCCAGCACAATCATCTCCACCGGTTTGCGAATCATCGTTTCCTTCACTGGCGTGGTGCCGACATCCGCGCCCATGCCCAGCGGTGGATTATACGTGTTTTTCAATCCCCAGTCGTTGTAACCCAAGGAAAAGCGCGTCGTGTTTTTGATGCCATACGGGTCCAATTTTCCATCTTCCCCGACGGCTTGCACAACCGTGTTGTTGACGTTGGTGTCCCAGTAACTTTCCGACCGGGCCGCCGGACAGGAAAACGCCGCGCGGTTGTTCCCCATCAAGCTCAACAGCCGCGGCTGCCACACATACAGGCTTTTCCCCGCGTCATAGCAGGCGGGATACTGGTTGTAATTATCCGCATACATCACCAGCGCAATCCCGATCTGCCGCAGATTGTTGATGCAGCCCGACTGCTTGGCTTTTTGTTTGGCTTTGGCCAACGCCGGCAGCAGCATCGCCGCGAGAATCGCGATGATGGCGATCACCACCAGAAGTTCAATCAAGGTGAAAGCTTTCGCGAGCCGGCCACGCCGAGTCGCGCCAACGTATTTCTGAAATTGTTTTGTCATAATCTTTGCAGGTGTTTGCTGAATATAGGTGCGTTCACCGGCGATTGTCATGTGGCATGAACTGGCCACATTCGCGATCAGGCATTCCCCTTGAAAGACAAGAAGAAGCGCAGCCTTGCGGCTGCGCTTCTTTGAAACGGTGAACAACCCCGGTTAATTAAAACACCAGCCGGAAGAATCCGCTGAGGGGTGCCGGGATGATCGGCAAGGTGACCTGATTGGTCGTGGTGGATCCGGCGACGTTAACCCAGTTGGTGCCGAGGCCCACCGCCAGCGAGTTGGTTTGCATCTGCAACGTCCAGCCCGTCTGGTCCGCCGGCCAGGAGAGGGTCAGATTGCCGCCGCTCACCACCGGCATCAGTGCGACCGGCACGTTGACCACGCTGGCCACTTTGACCGTTCCGTTGACAGCTGCGTTGCTGATGTCCCAAGTCACCACCTGACCGGGCGTGATGGACTGCACGGCGCTGAAGGTCGAGGCCGCGAAGGAACCAGGCGCAAACAAGTGGAAGGTGTCATTGACGGCGAGGGCGCCGCCGAGATTCTTCAACACGAGGGTGCCGCCCAGGGTCAGGGTTCCACCAACGCTCAACACGTCGTTGGTGCCGGTCGTCTTGTTTACTTCCATCACATTCGTGCTGGTGGCGGTGAGACTCACGGAACCATTGACGGTCAGCGTGCCGATGGAGGCGCCGGGGGCGAGGGAGGCGCCGGACGCCACGATCACCGATCCGGCGATGATCCCGGTTCCGCCGAGCGTGCCGTTAGTAACGACGGTCGGTCCGGTGTAGGTATTGGCACCGTTCAAATACAGCGTGCCGCTGCCCGCCTTGATCAGGCCGCCAGCGCCGCCACCGTCAAGCAACGGCTGCGGAATCGAAATGGTGTTGGCACCGCTGTCGATGATTGCGCCACCCGCCAAGACATTGTTGGTGGCCAGGTCGTGGAGGAAGTTCGCATTCGCACCGCTGCCCGCGATGAGCGTGCCGCCGTTGAAATTCAACGTGCCCTTGCCACCGGCATTGCCCATCGTCACTTCGGTCGCGGTCAGCGATCCGCCGTTCAGATTCAACGTGCCCACGTTTCCACTGTTCTGAGCAATGTGCAGCACACTCAAAACGGCGCTGCCGCCATTGAGATTCCAAGTGCCAGTCGGACCATCGGCAATCCGGGTTTCGCTGAGAACACTGGTAACTGTGCCGCCTGTCTGATTCAGCACGCCGTCATGGCCGGCACCGATGAGGAGGTGGTTGCCGTTGTTACCAGTTTTGGTAAGGGATCCGCCAGACATGTTAAAGACGCCGTTGGCTCCCCGGCCGATCGCAACCCAGTTATTGACGGTGATGGTGCCGGTGCCACTCAGATCATACGTGCTCGTCGGTCCGCCTTGGCCCACCCACAACTCGTTGGCGCTGGTCAGCGTGCCGCCGCTGTGGTTCATGTAGCCGGGGCCGCCATCGCCGACGATGAAGTTGCCGTTGCCAGTCTTGTTGAACGTGCCGCTGGAGAAGTTGACGACACCGTGTCCGCCACGACCAATGGACATCCAGTTGGCCAAGTTGATCACCGCCGAGCCACTGATATTATTGGTGCCCACAACCTGCGTGTTTTCAGCCACCCAGTATTCACTGGTGCAGTTGATGGTGCCGGCGCTCTGGTTGAGAACACCGACGCTGGCGACACTGTTGTTGCCGGCGCCGCTGCCCACGATGAAAGCTGGCTGCCCACCGCTCGTATGAGTAAGAGTTCCGCCATCCATATTGAAGGTTCCGTAACCGCCAGATCGACCGATCACAAACCAACCCGAGGAATTGATCGCGCCGCCATGGAGGTTGTAAATGGCCGTTCCCAACGCCGTCTGGCCGACTTGCACTTCAGTCGTAGTATTGAACGTGCCCCCGACCTGATTGACGATACCAGTGCGTGATCCAGAGCCGTTCCAACCGCCGTCAGCGATGCAGGTAATGTCGCCACTATTCTTGTTGATCACGCCGCCATTGATGTTCAGGGTGGCCATGGTGCCAGGCGCCGAACACAGGAAGAGGCGGCCATTGGGAACGTTTAGCGTGCCACCGTTCAGGGTGAAGGTGGAGACGGAATTGGCGGAATCGCCCAGCGTGAACCAGGAGTTCACATTCAACGTCGAGTTACTGCTCATGGTCATGGAGCCAAAGGAGCCGGCAACATTGCCGACCGCGTTGTCATTGACGGTCAAGGTGGCATTGGTCAGGGTCGCCACCGCAGAGGTGAGACCGGCGACACTGAAGGTTCCCTGAACCGTATTGGTTTGCGGGCCGGCTGAACCATCAATCACCACGCTGCCATCCCGGAGGAGGTAATTCCCGGCGGAAAGCGTGTTGTTACCCACAGTCGTGTAGGCCAGTTTGGCCGGACCGGATTTCGTAAAGCTGCTGCCGGAAGCGGCCGTCACCAGGCCGCTCAAGGTCAGATCAGCCTCGGCGTCAATCGTGCTGCCGTTGGTGGATTGAAGCGAATAGCCGCGATTGATGGCGACCGCCGGACCGGCGTAGCTCAGCGTGCCACCCGCGAGCACGAGGTTGGTGGCGCCAGCGGAGGAGGCGCCGATCGCACTCGGCAACCCGCCGTTGGCAAGATTGGTGACACTGACCGTGCCGCCGGAGATGACAAGCGGACCGGTGAAGTTGTTGCCGCCGGTGTTAGCAATCGTCAGCGAGCTGGCACCTTGTTTGGTGATGCCCACGTTGCCGCTGATTTTGCCCGGACCGACCATGGTATAAAGCAGGGTGTTGTTGTTTACGGTGACCCCGCCCGGGTTCACGGTGGTGGTCAGGTTGACGGTTGTTGTGCCCAGCGCGCTGTCATTAAACGTAACTACGTTGCCCTGGCCGAACACGGTCGGCTGGTCGTTGCCGATGTTCAGCCAGTTGGTCGTCACGCCAATGTCCCAGTCGCCGCCCGCCAGACCTTCCCAACGCGGCAGATTTACGTTGGTGATGACCAGATCAATCGAGGCGGCCAGCACGTTGTTGCTGATGTAAGCGCCAACGCCGACCGGAATGGAGCCGATAATAAAGCTGCCAGACCCGGAGGCGGAACCGTATTTGATCAAGGGAAACTGACCGATCTGCGGCAACCCATCCGCCAGATTCACCGTGGTGACGCCATTGAAAGTTAAGGCATTTACCGCATTGATGGGAGCGGACGTGGGATTTCCGAACGCGCCCAGGTCAATGTCGAGCGCGGCCCCCGTGGTGGCACCCAAAGTCAGATTCGCCACATTCAATTGGGCGTTGGCATACGAAACGGTCAGGTTGAGATCGGCCCCGTCACCCACCGTGTAATCGCCGCCGCCGCTGGGGTCGGTGGAAATGATCAGCGAACCAGCGTTGACCACCGTCGGTCCCGTGTAGCTATTGGCGCCGGTTAGCCGGAGCGTGCCGACACCATTCTTGGTCAAGCCGCCGCTGCCGTCGCCATTGCTGGGCAACGCTTGGGGAATCGTGATGTTGTAGGCTTGCGAATCAAAGATCGCCCCGCCGGCTTGGAGGTTCACCACGAAGATGTCGTGCAGGAAATTCAGATTATTGGCCGAGGCCTGAATGACCCCGCCGTTCAGGCTCAACGTGCTGACGGCGCCACTGTTTCCGGTGGTGAGCTCAGTCGTCGTAAACGTGCCGCCGTTCATGTTCAGCGTGCCATTGGCGCTGGCGTTTTGAGAAATGTGGACCACTCCGACGCTCGCCGTGCCGCCGCTCATATTCCAGGTGGCGCTGCCGCCGTCTTCGCCGATCCACGCTTGGCCGGTGGCGAGCGTGATGGAGCCGCCGGTCTGATTGATTGTGGCAGAGGCTCCGGTGCCGTGGGTCATGGTCAAATTGCCATTGCCGGTTTTGGTGATGCTGCCGCCGGAGATGTTCAGCACGCCGATGCCGCCTTCCCGGCCGACCGCGAGCCAGTTGGTCACGTTCAACACGCCGGTGCCGCTGAGGTTGTAGGTCCCCGTTCCGAGGCCAGGATTATTGTTGGCCTGCCCGATCCAGACTTCCGATGAGCTATTGATGGTGCCGGCGCTCTGATTCAAAGTTCCAACCGCGCCCACAGTTGAGTTGCCCGCATTGGCACCGATTGAAAAAGCGCTTCCGCTCTTATTGATGGTCCCGCCGGCCATATTAAACGTTCCGGTGCCGCCAAACCGGCCAATGTTAACCCAATTACTGGCATTGATGGAACCGTTGGTGAAATTGTAGATGCCCACGCCGCCATTACCGACCCAGAGTTCGCCACTGACATTCACAGAACCATTGGTCTGATTGACGATGTCGGTGATCGAGGGAGCCACGTTCGGACTAGCCGCCCCGTTCTCCACCACAACGTCGTAATTATAACCAGTGATCGCCAAGGGATCGAACGAACCAGCCGCCACCGTCTGGGCGCTGACGCCTAAAATGGTGGCCGTGGCATAGCTGCCGCCGCCGCTGACAAAGGTCAGGCTGATGCTCGTGACCGTATTTGGATTGGTCACCGGAATGTCCAATGACCACATATAAGGAGGATTTGCAGTATAGCCGGAAACATTGCTCGTGACTTGAACGTTGCGTCCCAGCCCATCCACCCGGGCGTTGGCGGCCAGAACTTCATTCGCGGGCTGCAGGGTTTGCGGAAAAAACCAGTCCTGAACCACCAGCGTTCCCGTTTCCGCCGTGCCGCTGGAGTGATTGACCGTATAATTGACGTTCACCGGTCCGTTACCGCAACTGCACATGAAGGACAAACCCAAACAGGACGTGGGCGTTGCGAGCGTAATCGTGGCATTGGGCACCGCCGCATCCACAATCACCGCGTTGGGAGCCGTGTAACTCGGAGCCAGGGTGTAGGAGTGATCCGGTGAACCAATGCTGACCACGGTCGAACCCGCGGCCGGCAGGCCAAGTGAGCCATTGGGCGCGTAATACCCCTGCTCAAAGTAAGTGTAATCGCCCAAATATGGGCCATGGCCCGCCGTCGCCGTGAGCACGGCGGGATTGGGCGTGGTGATCCCGCCGATGTTGACGGCAAAATTGCCGCTGCCGGCGATGGTGCCACCGTTGATGTTCAGGATACCCGTGCCGACCGCCCCGATCGTAAATGGGCCGGAGCCATAATTAATATTGCCCGCATTCAACGTATAAAGGCCCGTGTCGGCCGCCACGATTCCCAGACGGAAGGGAGTGACAAATTCCGTGATCACCGGACCGTTGTAATTCGTTCCCAACGCGGTCACCGTTTGACCGTTTTGGACGAACGCACCGTCGCCGGCACTGTTGCCAGCCCGGATTTGACCGACCGTCCAGTCGGGATCGCCCAGGTTGATCTGCACCGCATTACCGAGGCCACTGTCGTTGATGGCGCTGTCAAAGATGCCGGGAACTGAAGCGGGGCTCCAGTTCGCCGCATTGTTATAACTGGCCGTGCCGCCAGTCCAACTGAGGTCGGCGGCTTGAACGGCGGTTGTCGCAGTTGCCAGCAAGGCAAGCGTCAAAACGCTTGTCTTGGAAAGACTCGCAAGGCTAAGGGTGGTTGGGGTTTTCATTGGGTCTGTTAGGTTTTATTTACTGTTCGGCATCCGTCGTCAAAGTCGAACCATAAGTGGTCCGGGGGAAACTTTGCTTTGGGATATTGATCACAACATTAAATGAGTTCGGCAAACTGTCATGTGGCATGAAGTGGCCACAATGCCACGGGGCCGATCCTTGAAACGAGATTCGCCCGTTGATCACGATCATCACATGGTTAATTGGGCCGGATCGATCCCGATCAATTCCCACTTCTGCTCCGGTTTCTCCGACCACGGCTCCATGACGATTTTTGCGGTGCCGCCCTCCTTAACCGCTGTCAAGGCCTGGCCGGATTTCGCGTCAGTGATTTCGTAAGTGCCATCGCTCAACTTGACGAACCGCCACGCCGGCCGCGCCCCGGCTTCCTTGGCAAAGGGCACCTGCACCACCGGCGCGGCCGCTTGATTCGTCGAGCCGGCGGCAAAGGTTTTGGACGTGAAATGATTCCGCAGTTGAAACGTTTCCGCGCCGGCCGGAAATAATTTCCACGTCATGCACTTCCACGGCTGCGCCGGATACAGCACGATCCGCGTGCCGTTGGCGCTGTTCGCGTCTTCGGGGCGCAGCAAGTCGCCATATTTCACGTTGCGGATCTGGTAGGACTTGGGCGCAGTCGCCTGGTCCGCGCTGGAATTGGTGCCGACCTCCGCGCAGACCGCAAAGCCGACGGTAAACAGCAGGGCCACGATCGTGGCAATCGCATTTTTCATGATAAGTTTTGTTGGAATTGGTTGGCAATATAGCGGCAGTGGCCAGCCTGTCATGGGGCATGAAACGGCCACACGTTGACCCGCAGCCGGCGCGGCTAAAACCTTGTGGCCACTTTATGTCACACGACGCAGATGCGGAGAAAATCGAAATGTCTCCAATGTCGCCCGTCCTTTATGGTATTTTCCCGCCATGACCATCGGCCGAATGCCATTCGCGTTCCGAATAATTTTCCTGACCGTGCTGGCCTGCCTGCCCGCGTTGGTCTGGGCGGCGGCGCCACAGTTTTTGCCGCAGGACTTGGCGATGCGCGTCTGGACCAAGCAACAGGGCCTGCCGGACGACTCGGTCACCGCCGTGCTCCAAACCCGCGACGGCTATCTCTGGGTCGGCACCGCCGCCGGGCTGGCGCGGTTTGACGGCGTGCGCTTTGTAACCTTCGCGCCCGCCTCGGAAAAAACCAATGCGCCGATCAACGTCACGGCCTTGTGCGAAGATTCCACCGGCCGGCTCTGGATCGGCACGCAAGGCGATGGCCTGCTCTGCTATGCCGATGGCGCGGTGAACCGGTTTTACGGCAGCAATCGCCAGCCGGATACCACCATCCTCAGCATTGCGGAAGACACCGCGGGGAATCTCTGGCTCGGCACGCCGTCAGGTTTGTTCCGGCTCAACGGCCAGCATCTGATCCGACTGACGACGGCGGATGGCTTGCCCAATGATTTCGTCTCCAGTGTTCACGTCGCCCGGTCGGGCACAATTTGGATCACGACCAAAGGCGGAATGTGCCAGTTCAGGGACGGGAGAATCTTTCCCTTTCCGTTTCAAACGGACAGCCCCGGGCGCAACCCGGAATCGCTCGGCGTCTATGAAGACCGCAAAAAAAATCTCTGGGCGTTCGGCGACACTTACCTCGTCAACCTGACCGCCGGCAAACACCTGAATCATTTTGCGAGCGGCGACGCGACGACCTCGATGCGCATCTGGGGTTTGTGCGAAGGCCATCACGGCGAACTGTGGATCGGCACCAGCGGCAAGGAATTGTATTGTTTCGCCGACGATAAATTCATGCCCGTCACCGTGAGCAGCGGCGGTCTCACCAGCGACGTCCGCGCGCTCTGCGAAGACAGCGAAGGCAACCTCTGGCTTGGCACCTATGGCGGCGGCCTCGTCCGCCTGCAACCGCGCAATGTCCGCGTGCTGGACACGGCTACCGGCCTGCCCAACCGTCCAGCGGTGTGCCTCGGTTTCAGTCCGCAAGGCCGCGCGTGGTTCGGCTTCGAGCGCGATGGCATTTACACCGGCAATGGCGACAGCTTCGAGCGCCTCACGGGGGAGAGCGGGCGCAACCTGCAAAATCTGGTGTCGTCTCTTGCCGTGACGCCCGATGGCAGCGCCTGGGTGGGCACGCCGGGCGCCGGTCTCTATTGCGTGGGCAATCTGGGAACCGTGCATTACACGACCGCAAACGGCCTGGCCGACGATGATCTCACCACGGTGGCCGCCGATGCCGCCGGCACGGTCTGGGCGGGCACGGCGTCCGGCGTCCTGCACCGGTTTGCCGGCGACGAGATCAAAACATTCGGCGCCGAGGCGGGGCTGCCCGAACAACCCATCACCGCCCTGCTCGTCGCGCGCAGCGGCGCGGTTTGGATCGGCTTCAACAACGGACAGGTTTTTCGCGGAACAAACGGCGTATTCCTTCCGGCCACCAGCCGAAACGCACTCCACGGCAACGCCGTCCGCGCCCTGCACGAGGATGCGGCGGGCAACCTGTGGATCGGGATGACTGGCGGACGCCTTGCATGTCTGGGCAATGGCCCGCTGCTGGATTGGGATTTGAATCATCATTCGCTGGAAGATCATTCCATCCTGGGAATTTTGAGCAGCGACGATGGCGATTTATGGCTCGGCACCAGCACATCCATTTACCGGCTCACGCAGAGCGATGTCAGCGCGATGCTCTCCGGCAAAGGCCCGCTCCGTTCGCAGTTGATTTACAAGGCGGACGCCAGCGCCAACTCCGCGCCGGCCGGCGGCTGGCCGAAGGCCGCGAAATCGCCGGATGGCAAGCTGTGGTTCGGCCTGGCCAGCGCTGTGGTCTCGCTGGATCTGCGCGCGCCCATGGGGAACTTCACCGCGCCGCCTGTCTTGATCGAAGCGGTCATCGCCAATGAACATCCGCTGCCTCACGCGGCCATCAAAACCCCGCCGGTCGCGAACGGCAAAAACCTGGCGCCCGTCCGCCTGTCATCGGCGCTGAGTTCGCTGGAGATCCAGTTCACGGCGCTGAATTTGTCCACCCCGGAAAAAATCCGCTTCCGCCACCGGCTTGATGGGTTCGATCCGGACTGGATCGTGGACACGGATGCCAGCCGGAAAGTTCACTACGGCCGGCTGCCTTACGGAAACTACAATTTTCGCGTGCAGGCCGGCACGGCGGATGAATCCTGGTTTGAGCCGGGTGCCGCGTTTCGTTTTGTCGTCCCGACTCCGATCTGGCGCACCGATTGGGCGCTGACACTTTATATCCTGGCGACGATCATTCTGGTGACCGGCATGGCCCGGATGTTTTTCAACCGGCGGTTCCGCCGGAAACTGGAAGCCCTCGCCGCACAACAGGCGATGGAACGCGAGCGGATGCGCATCGCCAAGGACATGCACGACGAGATCGGCTCCAAACTGACGAAGATCTCCTTCATGAGCGAGCGCGCCCAGGGCGAATTGACGGGCCAGGAATCCGTCGCCCGCAAATTGTTTTCCATTGCCCACACCTCGCGCGACCTGCTGCAAACATTGGATGAAATCGTCTGGGCAGTGAACCCGCACAACGACACGCTGGAACATCTCGCCAACTACCTCGGCCAATACGCGACCGAGTATCTGCAAAACACCGCGGTGGATTGCGAGCTGCATCTGCCGAGCGACCTGCCGGAGCATCCCTTTTCCGCCGAGACGCGGCACAATATTTTTCTGGCGTTTGAGGAAGCCTTGAACAACGCGCTGAAACATGGCCGCGCCAAACTCGTCCGGATTGACATGTCGTTCGAACCCGGCCGGTTTAAAATCAAGATCGAGGACAACGGCTGCGGTTTTGATCTGGCCAAAGCGGGTTTCAAAGGACCGGACGCCGAGCCGGCGCCCGGCACGCGGGGCCACAACGGTTTGCGCAACATGTCCCAGCGGCTCGCAGAGACGGGCGGAAATTGCACCATCACCAGCGCGCCCGGCAAGGGAACCACCGTATGTTTTACCGTGCCGCTGCTCCGCCACCACGGCGCCGCCCGGCCGAAATAATTTTTTATGAGCAAGACCATCCGCGTTTCCATTGTTGATGACGAAGTTGATCTCCGCGAAAACATCGCGGGCTATGTGGATGCCGCCAAAGGTTTCAAATGCGTGAGCGTCCACAGCAACGCCAAGGAAGCCCTGGCCCATCTGCCGGCGGAAAAACCCGACGTGGTGCTGATGGACATCAACCTCGGCGGCATGAGCGGCATCGAATGCGTGCGCCTGTTGAAACCACTGATCCCCGGAACGCAGGTTGTCATGCTGACGGTGTTCGAGGATACGGAGAAAATTTTCAGCGCGCTGGCCGCCGGCGCGAGCGGTTACCTGCTGAAGCGGTTGTCGCCGGTGAAATTGCTGGAAGCCATTCGCGAAGTCCACGAAGGCGGCTCCCCGATGTCCGCTCCCATCGCCCGCAAAGTGGTGCAATCGCTCCAGCCCGCGCCGTCCGCGCCCAGCGATGAGGCCACGGCGTTGTCGCCTCGCGAGCGCGAGGTGTTGAACGGGCTGGCGGAAGGCCAGGCTTACAAACAGATCGGCGACAAGCTGGGCTTGAGCATCCACACGGTGCGCAATTACATTCGCCGTATTTACCAAAAACTGCATGTGCGTTCGTCGGGCGAGGCCGTGGCCAAATATCTCCAGCATTAAAATTTTATGCGCTCTGTTCTCCGCCGTCCGACCGCGTTGCTCCACCAGACAAAACAACTTTGGCGGCTGGGTATGTTGTGCGGATTGTTAACGTCGCTGGCCGGCGCGCAAACCAATTGGGCGCCTGCGCCCGGAGCGTTGATGACGCGCTGGGCGGCGGAAGTCAGCCCGACCAATGCGCTGCCCGAATATCCGCGGCCGCAATTTGTCCGCGCCGACTGGCTCAATTTAAACGGCCTATGGGACTATGCCGTGACCCCGTCCACGGTGACGTGCGTGACTAATTTCGACGGGCGCATCCTGGTTCCCTTCCCGATTGAGTCGGCGTTGTCCGGCGTGATGCAGCGGCTGGATGAAACCAACGCGCTGTGGTATCGCCGGCATTTCCGCGTGCCGAAAGCCTGGGCCGGCCAACGCGTGCGTCTGCACTTTGGCGCGGTGGACTGGCACGCCCACGTCAGCATCAACGGCCACTCCGTCGGCCAGCATCGCGGCGGCTATGACGCTTTCAGCTTCGATATCACCGATAATCTGACCTGGCAGGGTGATGAGGAAATCGTGGTAGCCGTCCAAGACCCGACCGACAGCGACCAGCCGCATGGGAAGCAATCGCGCAAATCGGAAAATATTTTCTACACGCCCACTTCTGGTATCTGGCAAACCGTCTGGCTGGAGCCGGTGCCCAAAATCTGCATGGATGAGCTGCGCCTGATGCCGGAGGTGGATAAAAGCAGTTTGCGGGTAAAGGTCGCCGTCGCCAGCCAGAGCGAATCGCTGAAAGTCGAGGTCGTCGCGCTGGAATCGAACCGCGAAATCGCGCGCGTGACCGGTCCGGCCAACCGGGAATTAAATCTGCCCATCCCCACGCCTCATCTGTGGTCGCCGGATGATCCGTTTCTTTACGACTTGCAGGTCACGCTCAAGGACGGCAACCGCGTCGTGGATACCGCGACCAGTTATTTTGGGATGCGCAAGATCGCGCTCAAGAAGGACGAGGAGGGCAATACGCGGATCGCGCTGAACGACCAGTTTCTTTTTCAAATGGGCGCGCTGGATCAAGGCTTCTGGCCGGATGGCATCTACACGGCACCGACGGATGAGGCGCTGCGTTTTGACATCGAATCCCTCAAGCGCGCGGGCTTCAACCTCGCGCGCAAGCACGTCAAAGTGGAGCCCGATCGCTGGTATTATTGGTGCGACAAACTGGGCTTGCTGGTTTGGCAGGACATGCCCAGTGGCAAAAACACCACGCCCGAAAGCCGCCTGCAATTCGAGACTGAATTGCAACGCATGGTCGCGGGTCGCGGCAATCACCCGTGCATCATCGTTTGGGTTTTGTTTAATGAAGGCTGGGGCCAGTATGACACGGAACGACTCGTGCCCTGGTTGAAGTCGTTCGATCCCTCGCGGCTGGTGGACAGCGCCAGCGGGTGGACCGATAAACGGGTCGGCGACATGATTGACACACACAGTTATCCCGGGCCGGAATCGCCGCAGCCCGAGCCGGATCGCGCGGCGGTGCTCGGCGAATTCGGCGGGCTTGGCCTCGGCCTGGAAGGGCACAAATGGTCCGACCAGTCCTGGGGCTATCAGCCGATGCCGGACCTGGAGACATTGAATGCCCATTACCGTCAACTCGTCGAGCGGGTTCACATCCTAAAATATTCCTTTGGTTTGAGCGCCGCCATCTACACCCAGACCACCGATGTGGAAACCGAATGCAACGGATTGATGACCTATGATCGCGCCGTCTTCAAATTGGATCCGGCGATGACACGCGCGGCCAACCTCGGCAGCAGTCCGGAAAAGCATTTCCAAGTCATCGTGCCCAACGCGCTTTACCGCCGCGTGCCGTGGAAATACACCACCGAAAAGCCGGATGCCGATTGGTTCAAGCCGGAATTTGCCGACGCGAATTGGAAGGAAGGCATCGGGGGGTTCGGCACGCAGGGAACGCCGAATACCATGCTGAACACCAAATGGGATTCGTCGGATATCTGGCTGCGGCGGGAATTCACCCTGGGCCACGAAGATTTGAGCCGCGCGGTGCTCCAGGTGCATCACGACGAAGACGCTGAAATCTATCTCAACGGCGTGCTGGCGGCGAAGCTTCCCGGCTTCGACACCATCTATCTGGAACAGTCCATCAATCCCGAAGCCATCGCGGCGTTGAAGCCCGGCATAAACGTCATCGCGGTTCACTGCCACCAGACCAGCGGCGGTCAATTCATTGACGCCGGCATTGTCATTCCGCAACCCACCAAGCCGGCCGAAGGCAAAAAATAAATCAGGGCGCGGGGTTAGTCGTAGTTAATCAGGCACCGGACGAACGGACTTTGTGGAATTCAAGCCAAGCTGCTTGCGCGCCCTGTGGCCAGTTCATGCCACATGAGTTGCCGGCGGCTTGGTTTGCCTGACAGCGTGCCGGCAAGTTACTCTGCCCGACAAGAACCTATGAATGGCAAACGCTTCACTGGCAATTGGCATTTCGTCTGGCGAGCACTGGCGGTAACGCTGATGATCCAGAAATCTTTGGCCGGCACCCCGCCAACCGTCGGCGACAGCAAGCCCGCGCGCCCCAATATCATCGTCATTCTGGCGGACGACCTGGGATATTCCGATCTCGGTTGTTACGGCTCGGAAATCTCGACACCGAATCTGGATCGGCTGGCGCAGGACGGGGAACGCTTCTCGGAATTCTACACCACGCCGCGGTGTTGTCCGTCCCGCGCGGCGCTGTTGACCGGGCTATATCCGCATCAAGCCGGCATCGGTCACATGATGGAGGACCACGGCGCACCCGGCTATCGCGGCGAACTCAACGAGCAATGCGTGACCATCGCGGAAGCGTTGCAGCCCGCCGGCTATCACACATTGATGGTGGGCAAATGGCACGTCACGCACATGCACTTCGACGGCAAGCGCCAGTTGAATTACGAATCCGACGAGCCGTTTTGGAACAACAAGGACGGCTGGCCGCTGCAGCGCGGCTTCGAAGAATATTTCGGCACGATTCACGGGGTCAGCAGCTACTTTGATCCGTTTTCCCTCGTGCGCGACAACACGCCCATCCGTGCGACCGGCACCAATTTTTATTACACCGACGCCATCAGCGAACAAGCCGCAGCGGATATCCAGCAACACGCGGGCGACAAAAAACCTTTTTTCCTCTACGTGGCATTTACCGCTCCGCACTGGCCGCTGCAAGCGCCGGCGGAAGACATTGCCCGTTGCCAATCAAACTATCTGGCCGGCTGGGACGTGCTGCGCACGAACCGTTACCAGCGCCAGATCAAGCTGGGCCTGATTGATTCCAACTGGCCTTTGTCGCCGCGCGATCCGCGGGTGCCCGCCTGGCCGGACGCGTCGAACAAGCCGTGGCAGGTTCAGCGTATGGCCACTTACGCCGCAATGGTGGAACGACTCGATCAAGGCGTCGGCCGCATTCTGGCCAAACTCAAGGAAACGAAAATCGAGCGGAACACGCTGGTGCTGTTCCTGTCCGACAACGGTGCTTGCGAAGAAGTCGTCCAACCGGATTGGTATGACGTGCCGAGCAAAACCCGGGATGGCCGGCCGATCAAAGTGGGCAACAACCCCGCCGTCATGCCCGGCCCGGACAATGTCTGGCAAAGCTACGGCCCGCCTTGGGCCAACGTGAGCGATACGCCCTTCCGGCTCTACAAACATTTCGTGCATGAAGGCGGCATTGCCACACCCTTTATTGCGTATTGGCCAGACACCATTCCCGGCCAGGGGAAAATTGTCCGGCAAGTTGCGCACGTCACCGACATCATGGCCACCTGTCTGGACGTGGCCGGGGCGGACTATCCCGCGACTTATCACGGCCAGGATATCGTGCCTCTCGAAGGCCGCAGCCTGCTGCCGATTTTTCAGGGTGGCGAGCGGCCCGAACGTCCGATCTTCTGGGAACACGAGGGCAATCGCGCCGTGCGCGTCGGCCGATGGAAATTAGTGGCCCGCTATCCGAACCCTTGGGAACTTTACGATTTGGAAACCGACCGCACCGAACTAAACAATCTGGCCGGCAAACTCCCGGAGAAGGTCAAGGAACTGACCGCCATGTATGCAGCCTGGGCCAAACGTTGCGGCGTGTTGCCGTGGGATAAAGTTCCGCCCATCCGGCCGGCGAAATAACACTCTTGCGAACCGACCTTACCCGGGCCTTGTGCCCAGCCCGTATCCCGAATGAATCACCCCCACAACTGCCGGTCAAGCGAGCGATACTGGATGGCTTCGCTGATGTGGTCGGCGGTGATGTTTTCCGAGGCGGCCAAATCGGCAATCGTCCGAGATACTTTCAAAATCCGGTCATAGGCACGGGCGCTCAAATTATATTCCGTCATCGCCTGCTTCAGCAGCTCGCGCGTCGGCTCATCCAGTTCACAATGGGCCTTCAACTCGCGCGACCCCATCCGCGCGTTGCAGGTGACTTTCGGTTTTCCAGCAAAGCGCGTGTGCTGAATTTTTCGCGCGGCAATGACGCGCTCGCGGATTTGCGCCGAACTTTCGCCGGGCGCGGCGTTGCTCATCTCGCGAAACTTCACCGCTGGCACTTCGATGTGCAGGTCAATCCGGTCCAGCAAGGGTCCCGAAATCCGCCCGAGATAGTTCTGAATCTCCCGCGGAGTGGATTTGCTTTCCCCGGGCATTTTTCCATCTGGAGTTGGATTCATCGCGGCCACCAGCATGAACTGGCTCGGAAACGTCATCGTCCCCGCCGCGCGCGAAATGGTGACGATGCCTTCCTCCAACGGCTGCCGCATCGTCTCCAGCACGCTGCGCTTGAACTCCGGCAACTCATCGAGAAACAACACGCCATTGTGCGCGAGCGAAATTTCTCCGGGCGTCGGATTGATATTGCCGCCGAGCAACCCGGCGTCGCTCGCGGTGTGATGCGGCGCACGGAACGGCCGCTGCGTGACGAGCGCCTGACCGGATTTCAGCAGGCCGACGATGCTGTGGATCTTCGTCGTCTCCAGCGCCTCGTCCAGCGTGAGCGGCGGCAGAATGGTCGCAAGCCGTTTTGCCAGCATGGATTTGCCCGTGCCCGGCGGGCCGATGAGCAGGACGTTGTGTCCGCCTGCCGCCGCGATTTCCAACGCACGCTTCACGCTCTCCTGACCTTTGACGTCGGCAAAATCATTTTCGTCGTCGTGCTCGTGCGCGAAGAGCTTTTGCAAATCCACCTTGGTCGGCGCGATGCGGATTTCGCCTTCCAAAAATTGCGCGGCCTCGCGGAGATTTTGCACCGGGATGACTTGCAAGCCGTTGACGACCGCCGCTTCCGCCGCATTTTCAGGCGCGACGAGCAGGCCGATTTTCCCATCCGCCTTGGCCTTCAACGCGATGGGCAAAACGCCTTTGCAACTGCGCACGCCGCCGGTGAGCGCGAGTTCGCCGACGATGACGAAGTTGTCGAGCTGATCTGTTTCTATCTGTTCGCTCGCGGCCAGCATGCCCATCGCGATCGGCAGATCAAAGCTCGGGCCTTCCTTCTTCACGTCCGCCGGCGCGAGATTGATGGTCGTCTTGCCCATGGGAAATTTGTAGCCGGAATTAGAGAGGGCGGTGGAGACACGATCCTTCGATTCCTTCACCGCCGCGTCCGGGAGTCCCACCAGCGCGATGAATGTTTCCCCATACCCGCAATTGACCTCAACCTCGACGGGATACGCCTCTATCCCGCTCAAGGCTGCCGAACAGACCTTGGATAGCATGGCCGGATTCTGCGCGAGACGTCGCCAAATGCAAACGCGATTTTGCAAATACGCACCGGAGCGCGGCCTTCAGGCCGCTTCAACGACTGAACAACCGGAAATGAAACGGAGGCCAACCTCCTCGCGAAGGCTGAAGCGGCGTAAACGCCGCGCGCCACAGGCTGCACTCGAAAACAGGTGTTTCCGTGCGGCGGATTTGTGCGATACTCCTGCGACCGTTTTTATCGTGCATATTTCATCCGCCATCTTTCATTGCAGCGCGCCGGACTTGAGCGCGTGTCCAGACGAGTCGTTGCCGGAATTCGCCTTCATCGGCCGCTCGAACGTCGGCAAATCCTCGCTGCTCAACATGCTCGCCGGCGAGCAAGGCTTGGCGCGCGTCTCGCCGCGGCCGGGGTTCACGAAGATGATCAACATCTTCAAGATGAACAAAACCTGGCGGCTCGTGGATTTGCCTGGCTATGGCTTCGCGACCGGGGCGAAGAAGGACAGCCAGCGCTTCAACAAAGCCGTCGCGCAATACCTGAAACATCGCCCGAACCTGTGCCTCGTCTTTGCGCTCATCGAATCCGGCTTGGAGCCGCAGGACATTGACATCGAATTCATCGAGTGGCTCGCGCGCAACGAAGTGCCGTTCGTCCTCGTTTTCACCAAGACGGATAAAGTGCCGCCGGCCACGGTGCAGGCGAACATCGCGGCCTTCATGGAACGCATCGCGGCGTGGTTCGTGCAACCGCCGACTCATTTCACCTGCTCCGCCGAGATCGGACAGGGCCGACAGGATTTGCTCGGCGTGATTGAGGAAATGATGACCGCGATAAAAATCCAGGCGAAGGAAGCGGAAAATTCTCCCGACAATTCCCAGCCAAAGCTCCCGCCCACCCGGAAGCGCGGCCCGGATCTCAACCGGCCTTGGTAAAGAGACGGAAGCATGTGCCCGGAGGACGGCACGATAGGATCAAAGGCCGCACGGCGCGGCTCAAAAGCGGAAAACTGAGGGAAATTGGGGAAATGAGACCGGAGGGGGAGAGGTTTTGTAGCCTATCAGTATGTTAAGCTTGTTGGCTTTGGGTTTCACGCTACTCAATGCCATTACAACCGAGAACTTCCCTATCCTTCGATGAATATTTCACCATCCTCTCTCCAAGCCAAATATAAATAAAATACTGATTCGAGTCATTGGTGGAGACTTTGTAATCGCACACTCCTCCTAAATTATTCAAGTTCGTATTCAGCCATGAAGAAAACTCGTCGTGATCCGGAAGTCTGGAAGTGGAGAGTGCAAACTTCCCGATATAGTTGGTTGTAATAGTGAGGCCTTCTAGAGCACCGCCATCAATAGTCTATTCCTGGCACCCTGTAAGAAAAGAGCACGCGATGAATAGAAAAATGGCCAAGGGTTTCATAGAGCCTAACATCTGAGCAGGCCGCAGTCTTTGTGGCCTATACCGTCTTGAAGTTTTAAGTTGTTTTGCATTTAAGTTCCCGCCCTCAACCGCATTCAGTCTGAATCGTTCACCCGTTTCCCTTCGACAAAGGCTGCAACAACTTCACTTCGCGCTTTTCCCACCGAGCTGAATCACCATGCCTTCGCGGGCGGCTTCCACTTTCAGTTTGCCCTTGGCCTTCACGACCAGCCGGCGGGCGTATTTCACAAATTCATCCAGCGTCTTGTCGTCGTGGTCGGGGTCGTGATGGAAGAGGACGAGCTTTTTCACCCCGGCCTTCATAGCGAGCGCTACGGAATCGTCCACGCAACCATGGCCCCAGCCGGTGTGCTTCTTGTATTCGGCCCGGTCGTATTGGGAATCCAAGACGAAGACATCGGCGTCGCGGATGAACTCAATCATTTCGCGGTCTTCCACGCCGTGCCGTGGTTCGGTGTCAGGAAAGAAAACCACGACGCCATCGGGCGAAAACAGCCGGTAGCCGACGGTGACGCCGGGATGATTGGCGCGGTGCGCCCGCACGAGGACGGGGCCGATGGCGAAATTGAAATCGCGCAGTTCCTCGATCTCGATGTTGCTGGGCAGTTTGGAGAACGGGACGGGAAAATAGGTGCTTTCCATCTGGCCGGTGAGCGCGGCCATGAGGCCTTTGCGGGCGCCTTCGCAGCCGAGAATGCGCAGCCGGCAGCGGGATTCGTAGATGGGCGCAAAGAACGGCAGCCCCTGAATGTGATCCCAATGGGTGTGCGAGAGGAGCAGGGTGAGATTGAGCGGCTGGCGCTTGAATTCTTCGAGGAGCGCTTGGCCAAGTTTCCGCAGACCGGTGCCGGCGTCGAGGATGATGATGTCGGTGCCGCAACGGACTTCGAGACAGGAGGTGTTGCCGCCATAACGCAGGGTGCCGGGACCCGGGGTGGGAATCGAACCGCGCACTCCCCAAAATTTAATTTGCGTAGCCATCCTGTGGGGAGACTCTAATGCAGGTCGGGGGTAAAATGAAAATGAAAAGTTCCAAGACAGCCTTAAAGCGATGGGAAAAATCTTGCGTTTGGGCGGTTTTAATCTATTTTCCTGCGCCCTGTTGGGTTGGTAGCTCAGTTGGTAGAGCAGTGCCCTTTTAAGGCATTGGTCCGGGGTTCGAGTCCCCGCCAACCCACCACTCTTTCGCAATTCAATTGGCAGAACCCCCACGCGCTGGTTAACCTGAACCATGCGGTTGCACGACCGATATTTGTTCCGCGAGTTGCTCACGCCGCTGGCCTACTGCCTCGGCGGCTTTCTGGTTTTCTGGATCTCCTATTTCTTTTTCACAGAACTGGACACGATGCAGGAGCACAAACTGAGGCTGTTCGATTGCGTGGAATACGCGGCGGCGATGATGCCGGGCTTTTTCGTCATGGTGCTGCCGATCGCGTTGTTACTGGCGTTGCTCTACGCGCTGACGCAGCATTCGCGCTATCACGAATTGACGGCACTGCGCGCCGCCGGCGTGAGTTTGTGGCGCTTGTGCGCACCGTATTTCGTGGTGGGGCTGGTCGCGAGTGGATTTTATTTTGTGCTGAACGAGGTGGCCGTGCCACGAGCGGCGAATTGGTCGGAGGATATTTTGAATCGTCATGTGCAGCCAGCGGACGATGATACGCCGGCGGTGGCGGATTCTGCCCAGAAGCCCAACGTGCGAACCAAAGCGGTTAAAAAATCCGGAAACAAAACGAAGTTTGCAAATATCGGATTTCGCAGTGGTTCCAATCATATTTGGCAGATCGGCGAATATGATTCGGTGGCGAAAGCGATGGTGAACCCGAACGTGACGTGGACCTTGGCGGATGGTTCCTGGCGCTCACTGCGCGCCGATCGCGCGGAACGCACCAATGGCGTCTGGGGATTTTATAACGCGCAAATGTTCGCTCAAACCGGCGCGAGCGGCACGTTGCAGCCTTCATTTACGACGAATTACATCGCCATGCCGGAATTTGACGAGACGCCAAAGCAAATCATGAGCGACATCAAATTAAGCGATTCCCAAACGTTGCGTGGCTCGCGGAGCGCGGATATTCCGCTGAAGGATTTGCGGGATTTTCTTCGGCTGCATCCCAAGCTGCCGGCGGCAGACGCGAATGCGTTGCTCACAAAGTATTATGGCCGGCTGGCCGCGCCTTGGACTTGCTTGGTGGTGGTATTGATTGCGATTCCTTTTGGGGCGCAGTCAGGGCGTCGGAATCTGTTCTTTGGTGTGGCGGGGAGCATTTTCATTTGCTTCGCGTATTTCGTGCTGCAACAGGTCAGCCTGGCCTTTGGCATGAATGGCGTTTTGCCGCCATGGCTCGCGGCGTGGCTGCCGAATTTATTTTTTGCGGTCGCGGGAACAACCTTGATTCTGCGGACCCGGTGAGTTTTTAGTTTTTTATTTGCCCCTGGAGTTCTACCTTTTCCGGGGTGAGTGAAGAATTTCCAAAATCAAAACTGCCACTGGAACGGCTGAGCCTGCTGTATCAGGTCAGCAATGTTATCCATTCCACGCTAGATTCGCAGGAGGCGCTTCAACTCATCGTCAGCGAGGCGGTCCGCGTGATGCGCGCATCGTCGGGATCATTAGTGCTGATCAATCCAACGACGGGCTTTCTGGAAATTCACGCGGCGCAAAATCTTTCCTCCAATGCTCGCAAATTGAAGCTTCGGGTCGGCGAGGGCATCACCGGCTGGGTGGCGCAAACCGGAAAATCAGCCCGTGTCGGCGACGTGACGCAGGACAGGCGCTATGTCAGCGTGCGTCGCGAGGTGCGTTCCGAACTGGCCGTGCCGCTGGATGTAAAGGGCGAGATTCGTGGTGTCATCAATGTGGATTCAGAGCGGACGGATGTGTTTACGGACGAGGATCAGGAATTGTTGCAAGAATTGGCCATACAAGCCGCCAAAGTGGTTCACAACACGTGGCTTTACGAACAATTACGGCTGAAAGTGATGTTGTTTGAGTCGTTGTCGAGCGTCAGTCGCACTATCAATTCCACGCTGAATCTTGACGAAGCCTTGCGAGCCATTACCAAGGAAGCCTGCGAGCTGATGCGGGCGCGGATGTGTTCGCTGATGCTTTTGGACGAAACTCGTGAGTGGCTTGATTTACGGGCAAGCTACGGTGCTGGAGAGGCTTACATTAATAAGCCACGCCTAGGTGCAGAAGAGAGCTTGATTGGGGTCGTAGTCCGGCGGAAAAAGCCATTACAGGTCGCCAATGTGCAAGCCGATTCGCGCTATCAAAACGTGGAACTAGCTCGCCGTGAAAACCTGATATCACTTTTGAGTGTGCCCTTGATTTTTGCAGGTCAGAGTATAGGGGCCTTGAGTGTTTATACGGCCCGGCCCTACAGTTTTTCCAACGAAGAAATAAGAATTTTATCGGCTCTGGCAGAGTTATCAGCAATTGCAATTGAGAAAGCCCGACTTTACGAGCGCATTGTGGATGTCGAAGAGCAATTGCGACAAAACGAAAAACTTTCCGCACTCGGCTTGCTGGCAGCGGAGGTGGCACACGAGATTCGTAATCCACTGACTGTAATGAAGTTGCTATATCATTCGTTGGATTTAAGGTTCGACGCCAAAGATCCTCGCGCTAAGGACGCACAAATCATTGAGTCCAAAATTGAGCATCTGAATAAGATCGTCGAACAAATTTTGGATTTCGCCCGCACAACAGAACCCAAATTCGCACCAGTAAATTTGAATGATCTGGTGGATGAACTTGGTCTTTTGGTTCGACACAAACTCTCCAATCAGGGAATTCGTCTCGTGCGAAATCTCCAGCCAGATTTGCCACTGGTTTTGGGTGATGCTCCGCAACTGGAACAGGCGTTTCTAAATCTAATTTTGAATGCGGCTGAGGCAATGGCTGCCGGCGGAACGTTGACCATTCGCTCCAAGGTAATTCATGTTGTTGATAAACCAGCTCAAGTCGCCATAGAATTTAAGGACACCGGTAATGGAATGAGTGACGAGCAAAAAAAGCGTGCATTCAAGGCAATGCTGGTAACGACCAAGGCTAAAGGAACGGGATTGGGTTTGGCTATCGTCGGCCGAATCATAGAGACGCATCATGGCGAAATCCGCATTAGGTCCCGCACTGGACGTGGAACTACAATACGCATCTTGTTGAAAATAAATTAACCAACATATTCTATGACAGCGGCTTGAAGTTCGTGCCAGACATTAAATCTGCATGGGAAAATCGTTGGTAATTTATCCTAAAGCACCTAATATATATAGTTCACTTGTTAAACATGTTTGTATATCCGAAACAATTTGATGTAATCGTCGTCGGTGCCGGTCATGCAGGAGTCGAGGCTGCTTTGGCTGCCGCGAGAATGGGCTGCGAAACACTTTTGTTGACCATTAATGCCGACAGCATTGGCCAGATGTCGTGTAACCCTGCAATTGGAGGACTTGCTAAAGGCCACTTGGCTCGAGAAATAGATGCACTGGGCGGCGAAATGGGCAAAGCAACGGACCATTCTGGAATCCAGTTTCGGATGCTGAATACCAAGCGTGGGCCCGCCGTATGGGCACCGCGTGCCCAATGCGATAAAAAAGCCTATCAATTTCGGATGAAATGGATTTGTGAGAAGGAAAAGCTGCTTGATATCAAGCAGGGTCAGTCGTCTAAAATTCTCCACAAAGACGGCATTGCATACGGTGTCGAAACCACTTTAGAAGTCCAATATCTCGCTAAAGTGATCGTTGTGACCACCGGAACATTTCTTCGTGGTCTGATGCACATTGGATCCAACCAACAGCCTGGAGGGCGATCCGGTGATGCGGCAGCAATGGGACTATCTTCATCACTTCAAGAATTAGGGCTTGAACTTGGACGACTTAAAACTGGGACTCCGCCAAGACTGCTCAAGAAAACCATAGATTTTACAAAGACCGAATCTCAGCCTGGCGATGAGCCGGTTCCATATTTTTCATTCTGGAGGGATGAATTGTTCCACATGGAACAAAATGGTTTTACTGTTGGAAAGTCTGATTCAAATTCGTCAAAATACCAAACGGGATCAATTTTGAGCCGACTCAATGGTCAATTACCCTGCTACATTACCCATACAACAGATAGGACGGCTGAAATTATCCGGAAGAACCTGCACAAATCCCCCATGTATTCAGGCGTCATCGAGGGAATTGGCCCGCGTTATTGCCCTTCTATTGAGGATAAAATTGTCAAGTTTGCCGAGAAGGGGCGACATCAGATATTCCTTGAACCGGAAGGAGTTGAAACCGATGAAATATATGTGAATGGCTTTTCGACCAGTCTTCCGTTTGAGGTGCAGATCGAGATGGTTCGTTCAATCATTGGATGTGAAAATGCGGAAATTATGCGACCGGCCTACGCAGTGGAGTATGACTTCGCGTTTCCTACCCAGCTCTACTCGTCGCTGGAGACCAAAGTCTGTCAAAATTTATTCTTGGCTGGACAGATTAATGGAACCTCTGGTTATGAAGAAGCGGCAGCGCAGGGTCTCATGGCAGGAATCAATGCTGCGCGTCGGGCAAAAAATCTGGCCCCAGTCATTCTTGGCCGTGATCAGGCCTACATCGGCGTTTTAATTGATGATCTTGTCACGAAAGGAACAGTTGAACCCTATCGGATGTTTACGTCTCGTGCAGAATACAGACTTTTATTGCGACAGGATAATGCGGATTTGCGTTTGTCCAAGATTGGCCATGAAGCCGGCCTGTTACCTGACAAATACTTTAAAAAATTCGAAGCTAAGGAAAAATCCATAAAGGATGAGATTATCCGTCTGCATTCAACGCATTCGGGCAAGGATTCGTTGGCCAAGATATTATCTCGCCCCGAAATCTCCTACCAAGATTTGCCGGATAAGAAGGTCCAATTCGGCGAAGAAGTGATCCAGCAGGTTGAAATTGCCATAAAATATGCAGGCTACGTTGAGCGCCAAGAAATCGAAGTCACCCGTTTCAAGACCTTAGAAGACAAGATGATTCCTGATGCGTTTGATTACAGCACGGTGCCGAGCTTGCGTCTCGAAGCACGGCAAAAGCTCGGAAAAATTCGACCTAGAACTATAGGCCAGGCCAGCCGCATTTCAGGAGTCTCCCCAGCCGACATTAGCATTGTGCTAATTTGGTTGAAACGAGGTATTAAAACTCAAACTGACGGCAATAAGGACACGGAAGCAATGGATTCAGAATAGACAAAGTATTTAATCCTAATTGTTCAATTGAAATTCTTCAATCAAGCTAACGAAGGTTGTTTCAATTATCCACCTATGGCCGTCATTGGGCGCACCGGCTTATATTGCCCTCGAAAAAGATGTTCCAATGGCTTGGAGCGCAGTGCCAACAAAAAAAGATTTTTCAATGCTCCGTCATCGGCCGTCTGGCGCAAGGTTGTGCGTAAATCAATTTCTCCATGATCACCTAGACAGGGGCGGATTTTTCCATCTGCGGTGAGGCGCATTTTATTACACTGTTCACAGAAATGCAAATTCGTCAAGGCACCGATGAATCCTACCAGTGCGCCAGTTTGCTTGAGTAAATAGTATTTTGCTGGGCCGTGGCCGATTTTGGTGTTTGGTTGCGGAATTAGTTCATCGCGTTGACTGAGCAGGCGCATTGCGTCGCCTATGGGGAAAAAGTTCTTTTCAGTTAGAACGTCGGTTCTCGTCAGCGGCATTAACTCGATCAGCCTCAGTGGAAGGCCGTGCTCCGCCGCGAATAAAACCAGCGGCCAAATTTCCTGTTCATTTACGCCGCGCATGAGAACAGTATTTAACTTTACTCGCTCAAAACCGGACTTCATCGCTGCGCGAACGCCGGAAATAACCAGGTTAACGTCACCCCCAGTGACATTCCGGTATATTGTAGGGTCTAATGCGTCCAAGCTCACGTTAACCGTGCGCACACCGGATTCAAACAACGATTCGGCCATGGGTGCAAGCTTGGTAGCATTTGTAGAAAGCCCAATGACTTCCACGCCGGGAATTTTACTCATCCCGCGCACAATTTCCAAAATATCGCGTCGCACAAGTGGTTCGCCGCCGGTCAGGCGAAATTTGCGAATGCCCAGCCCCGCCGCCACGCGCACGATGCGGAGGATTTCCTCGGTGGTCAAGTGATCCGCCGTTTGCTCCCATCCTTTATAACCCTCTGGCATACAATAGAGACAGCGCTCGTTACACCGGTCGGTGATCGAGATGCGTAAGTAATCTACCTGTCGTCCGAAAGAATCGTTCATCGTAAAAAAATTTTAGCCACCGGAAACCGGCGGAATCAAAGCTACCTCGTCAGCATCGCTGAAAATTGTTTTGCCATTCGTATATTCGCCATTGCGGGCCAGACGAGTGGAGGCTTGAAACTGTGCCAGCGCGGGCCGGGCTGTTATCAGAACCCGCCAAATTTCTTCCAAACCCGACTGGTTGGGAAGTTTCAGTTCCAATTCAGACGTTCTGGCGGCGTCTTTGGTTTGGGCAAAAAATAAAACGCGCATGATTGATAAAAGTTCAATTAACCATTTCGAGCAACAGTTTTCCACCAGCAAATACGAGCACACCTGCCAGCACACGGCTGAAGGTGACACTGCTCCAGCGCCGAACGCCAAAATGTGTGCCGAGTAAGGCTCCAATAACCGCGGGTAATGTGAGCCACAGCAGCGGTCCGGCATGGGTGATTTTCTCCCAACCCGCACCGATGAGGCCGCCACAAGAATTAAGCACGATGAACCCTGCGGCGATGCCGCCGGTGGCCTTGGGCTTCACCCAGCGGAATAAATAGAGTAACGGACTTAAGAAAACCCCGCCGCCAATGCCGGTGAGGCCGGCCAGAAATCCGAGAATCGTTCCGATTATCAGTGCGAGCGGCCAGAGAAACTTTCGCGTTTCGACATCGTCAGTCTGCCAGCGGGAACGAAACAACAGAATCAGGCCGGCGACAGTAAGCACGGAACCGAGCACCAGTTTGTAAGTGTGCGGACTAATTTTGATATTACTTCCAAAAACAGCACACGGAACCGACGCGACGGCGAACCACAGCAAAATTTTACCATCGAAATGACCCGCCTTCCAAAACCTCCACAGAGCGACGCTGGCGACCAGAATATTGGTTATGAGCACGGCAACCTTTGCCGAATTGGGTGCCACCCCAAGCACGGCCAACGCAGCAAGATAACCCGTCGCCCCGCCATGGCCGACGGACGAATAAAAAAAAGCGACGAAAAAAACGGCCGCGAGCAAAATCATCCAACTGGATGCTGTGAGATCAGGCATTTTGTTATTTGAATTATTCTCCTGGGTAACCAACCAACAAAGGCAACGAGTTTGGTTCGCGAAAATTGCGGACGCTTAAATCAATTGGTTTTAAAGCCTGAACATGAGCGTCGTAAAACAGTCCGTCCATGCGTCCGTTGTGGCGCGGCGGGTAGTGTGTCTCGCTGGCTGCGCCGATGAAAGGCAGAAACGGCGGACGCGGCGTGGTGGTGATGCGCGAATCGGAACACCCCGGAGTGCGGCGATGGTCCCATATCACTAATCGTTCGCTCGTCTGGGTGACAAAACTATCACGCTGGCCATTGGCGCTGCCGGTGCTGTAATTCATCGCATAGCCGCATTGCCATTGCTGCTCGATGGGACACTTGAAAACCCGGATGTTGTTGGTCGTGCCCAGAAACGGAGAAAGCAAACCATTCTTGTAAGCAGCACCGGGAGCCCCATCAGGAACTTGCGTTGGATCGTAGGGCGACCACCAGATTTCGTTTGGGCCGGTGGGTGGCGGCGTGTTGGCGCTCGTGCCGCTGGGAACGGGTGACAGCAATCCATACGGATCATTCGGCGTGTCGGGACAGAGCCGTTGCGGACAATTCACGTCGCTATTATCGCTGCGATACATCGTATAGGCCACGCCCGCCTGTTTTAGATTATTGAGGCAAGTTGTCTGTTGCGCCTTGGCCTGGGCTTTCGCGAGCGCTGGCAAAAGCATTGCGGCCAGGATGCCAATGATGGCGATGACTACCAGCAGCTCAATCAAGGTAAAAGCTCTCCGCATACCCGCACAGCAAAGCGGGTTCGTTATATTTTGTCAAATATAACGGTGGTTGGTGACATGGGATTATGAGTTCGTCGTGAACCGGACTCATGCAAGAGGAAACAGAAGCTGAAGCTTTCTCCATGAGCTTTGGCAGGCGCGCAAACTGTCCTGCTCCATTTTCTGATAAAGCGCCAAAGCCTTGTGACCATTCACCGTGAGCCTGGCACCGCCACCAGCCTGTCCACCGCGCGTTAACTCGACGAGCGGTTTCATCGTCTGGATGAGCGACCAGGCTTTCATGTAGGACATTTTCATGCGCCGGGCGGCTTCACTGATGGATCCCGTCTCCTCCAGCAGCGCGAGCAGTTCAACTTTTCCAGGTCCCAGCGCAATTTTTTCGCCGCCAGTAATCCGCAAACGTAGATGCAGGGAGAGCGAGTTGGCTGGGCTGGGCTTTTTATTCATATTGTCAAACCGGTTAGTTGCATTTAATGGCCAACCGAACCGGCAAGGCAATAAAAACAGTATGTCTGTTTCGTAATCCGCGGATCCGTGGCGGGCAACGATTATGACAATAATCGAAGCATTCGCACCCCAATTTCCGGACTGAAAAATTCCGGTGCAATTATTTCAGCCCGGACGGCCAATGTCCGACCCGCCGGGTAGGCTGGGCACATGAATATGAAATCATACAAACAAAAAACCACTCCGGCGAACCGACAGACGAAACCAGTTGAACAGCGTTTGACTATTTCTGTCCGGTTCTCTAATTTCAACCTCCGTTAAACACAACCAAGGGAATTCAAATTTATGGCCGCCAAAGCTATCGAAAAATCTACTGAAAAATCTGTTGAAAAATCCGCCGCCGACTCCAAGGCCGCCGCTACACGCGAGCGCGAATTGGATGCAGCCATCTCGTCCATCACCAAAGCCTATGGTGACGGTGCAATCATGCGCCTCGGTGATGCCCATGCGCTGAAAAAAATCGAGGTCATCCCCACCGGCGGACTGGCCATTGACCTCGCGCTCGGCGTCGGCGGCCTGCCGCGCGGACGCGTGATCGAGATTTACGGCCCGGAATCGTCTGGCAAAACCACATTGATGCTTCACGTCATCGCCAACGCCCAGAAAGCCGGCGGTCTCGCGGCGTTCATTGACGCGGAACACGCGCTCGATCCCGGCTACGCCAAGAAACTGGGCGTGAATTTGGATGATTTGCTGGTGTCCCAACCTGATTCCGGCGAAGAAGCGCTGACCATTTGCGAAACCCTCGCCCGCTCGAATGCGCTGGATGTCATCGTGATTGATTCCGTTGCTGCGCTCGTGCCGAAAGCCGAACTCGATGGCGAAATGGGCATGGCCACGATGGGCATGCAGGCGCGCTTGATGTCGCAGGCGTTACGCAAACTCACCGCGATTTTGAGCAAGTCCAAGACGACGTGTATTTTCACCAACCAATTGCGCGAAAAAGTCGGCGTCATGTTCGGCAGCCCCGAAACCACGCCCGGCGGCAAGGCGCTGAAATTTTATGCCAGCGTCCGCATGGACATCCGCCGCAAAGACCAGTTGAAAGACGCTGCCGGCAACGTTTACGGCAATCACACCCGCGTCAAGATTGTGAAGAACAAAGTCGCGCCGCCGTTCGCGGAAGCGGAGTTCGACATCATTTACAACCACGGCATTGACAAGGAAGGCAGCATCCTCGACGTGGGCATTGACTGTGGCGCGGTGGATAAAAAAGGCGCATGGATTCAATTCGACGGCGCGCTCATCGGTCAAGGTCGCGATGCCGCCAAGAAAGCGCTGGAAGAAAAACCTGAACTCGCCAAGAAAATCGTCGAGGCCATCATGGTCAAGCGCGCGGCACTGGTCGCGGCCGCTGACGCCAAGTAGTCTTATTCTTAAATCGGCAGGCGCGGCTTGATTCAAGCCGCGCCTTTTTGTAGTTGAGGCTGGTGGGGCGAGGCTCCTGACGAGCCATTGACCTTGGCCAGACCTCAAGACGTTCGCGGCTCGCGAGGACGCTCGCCCCACCACATTGGATCGCCCGACACCGCGCTTGCTTTCGACGCCGCGTCAATCCATGATATTCTGGAATACCAACCCCGCGTGTCGGGGCTTTTTTATCATGAGCAACATCGCAGACCTGGATCTGAATCTCGACAACCTGTTCCAACCCTCGTGGGCGCAGGGAAAAGTCGAGTCTAACAAATTCGCAAAATTTACCGGCAACGAAGGCGTAAAGCCGGAACGCCATTTTAGCGGCAAACCCGGCGAACGCCGCACCCCGCGCCGTGATGGCGCTGGTGGTTTTGGCGGCGGTGGCGGTGAACGTCGCGGTGGTCCGCCGCGCGGTGGCGGCTCGAAATTTGGCGACCGCCAAGGCGGCTTCGGTCGTCGTGATGATCGTCAAGATGATCGACGTGAACGCCCCGAACCGCTCGCGCCGTTGCCGGAACTGAACGTCGCGTTCATCCCGGAAGAAAAGGGCGTCGAGCAACTGTCGCGTCAGATCAAGATGACGGGCCGCGCGTATCCGCTGTTTCAAATCGCGGAATTGATTTTGGCCAAGGCGGAACGTTATTCCGTCCAGCTCACGACCAAGAAAAAAGGCGACGGCACCGTCGCCCAGCAGATTTTCGTCTGCGCGCTCGACGACACGCCGTGGACAAGCGAGGACGAAGCCGTCGCGCACGTGCTCAAAAATCATTTCGGCACATTTTATCAGGCCGACCGCGTCCAGATTGATGCGCCGAAGGGCGTTTACACCTTTGTCGCGCAATGCGGCATCAGCGGCGTCATCCTTGGCCCGCCGAATTATCACGATTACCAAAACCAGTTGCGCAAGCTGCACGCGGAAAAGTTTTCGCGGATGCCGTTCGACATGTTCAAGTCCCGCGTAAAAATCGTGAAGGACGAAGCCGTCGTGAAGAAATGGATTGAAGAACAGAGCTTCAAGACGGAATACACCGCGCTCAATGTCCCCGAGCCGCTCAAGCTGGCGAGCATGGAAGAGGTGGAGAAACATTTCCGCGCCACGCACAAGGACAGCATCATCAAGCCGGTGGATTCGCATATCGTCGCCGGTGTGCCGAGTCGCACCTTGAAATCCAGCGGGCTCCAGCGCCTAATTCGTCAGGAATGGGAAAATCAAAAACATTTCCCGCTGCCCATCGCCACGAAGCTGAGCCAGCAATTCGCGCAGCACGGCCTGCAGTTTTTCAAAGTCAACAAGACCGTCACGCACGTCAGCGTCGCGCGGCCGACCTATCTCGACATCGAGAGCAATCCGGTGTCCGACGGCATCAAGCGTATCGTCGAGTTCATCAACGCGAATGCGAAATGCACGCGCAAGAAATTGATCGAAGCGCTTGCGCCGACGCCGAAGGCGGCAACAGTGATTCCGGTAGTGGCTCCCGCGCCCGCCGCGCCAGTCGCCGAAGGCGAAGTAGCTGCGGCTCCCGCGAAACCGGCTGAACCGAAAGCGCCCGAACCGACACCGGAACAGACCGCCGTCATGGTGGATTTACACTGGCTCATTCATCAAGGTGCCGTGCTGGAATTCGCCGATGGCCGCATGGAAACGGCGAAGAAGCCTTTGCCGAAGCCGGTGAAGCAGGAAAAGAAAGCGCCTGAAGCCAAACCGGCTACAGAAACCGCCGCCGCAACCGTGACGCCAGAAGCTGCACCGCAAGCCGAAGCCGCTCCGGTCGTCGAAGCCATTGCGCCGGTTGCCGAAGTTTCCACTCCGGTGGAAGCGGCTCCCGTTGCAACCGCTGAAGTCGCGGCCCCTGCTCCGGAAGCTCCGGCGTCCAGCGAGCCTGCGCCGACTGCGTAATCAAAGTTTGAACTCATTCAACCCGGCCCGTCGTGCTACGATGGTGCCGGGTTGTTTTTTTAGAGATATTCCTCCCAGCGCTCGGGATCGCGGCGCAAATCCATCACGGACACGATCAGGATTTCATCGGCGCGCACTTGATAGAACAAACCGTAAGGAAACCGGTGCAAGCGGCAACGCCGGGTGCGTGGCGACAGAGCAGCCCAAGCCAGCGGGAAAGATTCGATGAGTTGGGTGGTAACTTGCACTTCCGCCAGAAACTCTGCGCCCAAGCCGGACTGCGCCGCCTGATAAAATTCCAGAGCTACCTTGAGTTCCAGTTCCGCCTTGGAAGTAAACCGCACCTTCATTTGCCCAGATTTTTTTTTAAGTCAGCGAAAACGTCCGAAGCATCGCGCGCGGTCAGCTTGCCGGCGTCGTAGGCATCAATCCGGCGTTCCGATTCCGCCGCCCAAGCTGTTTCGCGGGCCTGTTGTTCCGGGGCGGAGATGGATTTCCACAGCACATCAATCAACCGGGCGCGTTCCGTAGCGGGCAGGCCGAGGATTTCATCTTGGATGGCGCTGACGCTCATGACGAAAACCTACAACCCTTTGCGGGCAAGGCAAACTCAAATTTCGGGTGGCTACGATTGGCCCAAAGCCCGCGCTTGGTCTTCGGCTTAAATTCCCCTCTTTCCTTAATCCTCAAAATTGCTACTCTTTTACATGGCTTTTAGCAAATTAGGTCTTTCTGAGAAGATTCTCGAAGGCGTCAAGGCGATGGGTTACAGCGAACCCACCCCCATTCAGCTCCGCGCGATTCCGCTGATTCTTTCCGGCAAAGACGTCATCGGCAGCGCGCAAACCGGCACCGGCAAAACCGCCGCATTCGCTTTGCCCATTCTCTCCAAGCTCGGCAATCACGCGCCCGGCCAAAGCCCGCGCGTGCTCATCCTCGAACCCACGCGCGAGCTTGCCGCGCAGGTCGAGACCGCCATCCGCGATTACGCGCGCTTCACCGATTTGAAAGTCACCGTCGTCTTCGGCGGCGTGGGCTACGGCAAACAAAACGATGAATTGAAAGCTGGTGCCGACATCGTCGTCGCCACGCCTGGGCGTTTGCTCGATCATCTTGAACAAGGCACGGTGAAACTCGACAAAGTTGAATTCCTCGTTCTCGATGAAGCTGACCGCATGCTCGACATGGGTTTCCTGCCCGACGTCCGCCGGCTCGTGGAAAAATGCCCGCGCAAACGCCATTCCGCCCTGTTTTCCGCCACCGTTCCGCCGCAGATTGAAACGCTCATCCAGTGGGCCATGCACGAGCCCGAGACCATCGAGATTGGCGCACGCCGTTCGCCGGCGGAATCCGTGAAGCACGTCATCTATCCCGTGTCCGACATGCAGAAGACCGACCTGCTCCTCGAATTGCTGAACCGCGTGAACTACGATTCCGTCATTGTCTTTTGCCGCACCAAGCATGGGGCCGACCGTGTGGCCACCACGCTCAAGCGCGCGAACCACGCCGTGGCCGTGCTCCATTCCAACCGCACGCAAAAGGAACGTGAACAGGCGTTGCAAGGTTTCCGCGACGGCAAATACGAAGTCCTCGTTGCCACCGATATCGCGGCGCGCGGACTGGACATCGCAGATGTCAGCCACGTGGTGAACTACGACGTGCCGCAGCATCCGGAAGATTACATCCACCGTATCGGGCGCACGGGGCGCGCGGCGGCCACGGGCGACGCGTTCACCATCATGATCGCCGAGGATGCGCCGCACGTGTTCGCCATCGAACGTTTCATCAGCCAGAAAATTCCGCGCGTGAAGCTGGAGAATTTTGAATACCGCTACACCGCGTTGTTCGAGGAAGAAAAGGCCAAGCCCGGCGCGGCCACTGGCTTCCCCGGCAAAGTGCGCGGCGGCCGCGTCCACGGCGGCTACCATTTCGCGCCCGGCGGACGGAGACGGTAAATTTCTGCAACGGAATTTAGAAGGCGGTGTTCACTTTGATATTATGAGTGAACCAAGACCAAATCGTCCGCTCGCCTCGAAAGGGTTTATAGTGAAGGCAACCTTTGGCCTTTTCATGGGGCTTGTTCTGATTGTTGCCCTGCCAAATTTCATCAAAACCCGCGCTACAAGCTGCTGCAATGCCTGCGTGAACAACCTTCGCCAAATTGATGCTGCCGCCAATCAGTTCGCTTTGGAAACATCCAAGACCAATGGAGAAGCCATCCATTTTCCAAACGACCTGACGCCTTACATCAAGTTGAACAGTGCAGGAAGTATTCCACCGTGTCCGCAAGGTGGCACCTATCACATCACCAAAGTCGGTGAGACGCCAACTTGTTCACTCGGAACCACGGTCACACCCACGCACGTCTTGCAGTAAGCCGCCAGGCGGCGGCGGACAGTCGAATAATTTAAGGCGAAGGCAGTTAACTGGGTTTCTCACCGTAGTTGATGGCCATCGCGCCGCCGAGGAGGTTGATGACGCGGACATTGGTCAATTTCAGCGCGCGCATCTTCTCGGCCACGGCGAGTTGCGCGGGATAATGTTTCAACGATTCCAAAATATACGCATAGGCCTTGGCATTACCGCAAAACAGCAGCCCGATGAGCGGCACGGAAATTCGCAAGTGTGCAAAATAGATCGCGCGCCAGAGGGCGTTTGCCGGCTTGCCGAAATCCAGCACGATGAGGCGCGCGCCGGGCTTCGCGACGCGGAACATCTCGTCCATGCCGCGTTCCCAACTGGTCAGATTCCGCAATCCGTAGCCCACGGTGACGATGTCGAAGGACTTTTCGGGAAACGGGAGTTGCTGTGCGTCGCCTTGAAGAAAAGTGAGGGATGGGGTCTTGGGTCTGGGCTCTTGGGCTTTGCGTTCGGCGGCGACTTCCAGCATTTGTGGACTGAAATCCAGACCGGTAGCCTCGGCCCCGCGTTTGGCGAGGGCAAAGGTGATGTCGCCGGTGCCGCAGCACAAATCTAGCGCCCGGCAGCCGGGGGTGACACTGGCCAGTTCTATGACACGGCGTTTCCAATTTCGGTGCAGTCCAAAACTCTGGAGGTCATTCAGAAAATCATAGCGTCGGGCGATCCGGGCAAAAAGGTCGGTGACTTTCGCGGCGCGCTGCTCGCCGGGGGCATAAAATTCATTGCTCACGCGGAAAGTCTAGCGTGGCAAGGGGCTGTAGGCAAAGCCGGAGAAATTCCTTTGCGCTTGGCAGAGGCTTTGCTAGGTTCGCCTGACAGTTTCGTTGAAAACTGCGTCAGACGTTTTGACACAAGCATATGAGTTCAGTCCCCAAGCCGAAGAAAATCCTGGTGGTGGACGACAATGAAATTGTCATTAAGACCATCTCGTTGAAGCTCCAAGGCGCCGGCTATCAGGTGTTGACGGCCATGGACGGCTCGGAGGCGGTGGCCTTGGTTCGCAAGGAAATTCCCGATTTGATCCTGCTGGATTTAAGTTTCCCCCCGGATGTGGATGGCGTGCCGTGGGACGGTTTTCGTATCATGGAATGGTTTCATCGGATGGACACGATGAAAAAAATTCCGGTCATCGTCATCACCGGCAGCGAAGATCCCACCGCCAAACAACGCGCCACCATTACGGGGGCCGTGGCCTTCTTTCAAAAACCCATCGAGCACGATTACCTGCTGAAGGTCATCCGGGCGACGCTGGGGGAACCGGTGAAACCCTGAGAAATTCAGGCTTGCCAGTTGGCCCGGTTGGCTTATTATCAACCCACTTTCGGATGCGAGCGTAGCTCAGTTGGTAGAGCATCACGTTGCCAACGTGAACGTCGAGGGTTCAAATCCCTTCGCTCGCTCCACTTTTTTCTTTCTCTCACAGGCAGTAAAAATCCCGCAATGACCAGTCGTCGGGTGATTTAACTGGAATCATTCAGTTGAAACCACGAACCCAAGCGCAGAGAACGCAAAGGGCCGCAGAGTTCTTTCTCTTTGCTCTGCGTTTCTCCGCGTTCTCTGCGCCTCGGCATTTTTCCGCATCCGTGTGCATCTGTGCCCATCCGTGGTTAAATAACTTTTTACTGCATTATCCCAGTTCCACCGCTCCCATCTCGCCAAACCTGCCGGATAATGCCACGTTGATGAGCAATGGAACTGCGCGAATTTGCCGAATCGGTTTTGTTCGGGACGACGCTTGAAGAAAAATTGCGTTGCCCCGATAGCATTACCGATGAACGCCCCGGCCCAGCGCTCGTCACGCCCGAAGCTCCCGGCCGGCCGGCGAACCTGACTTTCAAACCGCACGCCGCCGGCAAGAGCGAATTTCCCGGCCTCCACCGCCTCGAACAAGCCGGCGAGCGCGGCAAACTGCTGCATTTTTTTGGCAACCACGAGTTGCTCGCCACGGAACTCATGGCGCTCGTGCTGCTGAAATTTCCCGAAGCGCCCGCCGCGTTCCGCAAAGGCGTGCTCCAAACGCTCAAGGACGAACAGGAACACACGCGGCTCTACATGGAGCGCATGAAAGCCTGCGGCGTCGAGCTGGGCGATCATCCGGTGAGTGGTTATTTCTGGCGCTGCGTCTCGCCGATGGAAAACCCGATTGATTACGTTGCCGGCCTCTGCCTCACCTTCGAGCAGGCGAACCTCGATTTCGCCGGGCACTACGGTCGGAGTTTTGCGACGGTGGGCGATGCGGATTCCGCGAAGCTGCTGGAAAAAATCTATCGCGACGAGATTGGCCACGTCGCCTACGGACTAAAATGGTTTCGCCGGTGGAAAAACCCCAGCGAATCCGACTGGGAAGCCTTCTGCCGCACGCTTAAATTTCCGCTTTCGCCGCAGCGCGCCAAAGGTTTCACGCTCAACGTCGCCGGGCGCAAAGCCGCTGGTTTCGATTCGCAGTTCATCGCGGAGATCAATGTCTATTCGCAATCCAAAGGTCGCACGCCAAGCGTCTTTGTTTTCAATCCGTTTGCCGAGGGCCGCATTGCAGAAGGAAAGACGTTTAATCCCACCAAACATCAGGCGCAGCTCGCGCGCGACCTGGAAAATCTCCCACAGTTTCTCTGCCGGCAGGACGACATCGTGCTCACACGCCAGAAGCCGTCCGTGGAATTTTTGAGCGGCATCAAGCAAGCCGGTTTTCCGCTGCCGGAGTTTGTCGCGCTCGACAACGTGCGCGGCCTGCAAACACGCAAGCTCGGCAGTTTGCGACCTTGGGCGTGGGGACCGGACAGCTTTGAATTATTAAAACCCGTCTTCGCCAGCGTCACCGGCGAAAAACGCGTGGAGGAGCAACGATTCAATGCGAGTCTCGCTCAGCTTTATTCCAAATCATGGGCCGCAGAATTTTTGCGAAAGATTTTTTCCAGTAGGAGACGAGGTGACGAGTCTCAAACTTCCAAAACCAGGGAGAGACTCCTCACGTCGTCTCCTACAGAAGATTGGCTTTGCAACGAAAATGAAATCGGCGTCGCGGTCAAATCTCTGGACGAAGCGCTGGCAACCATCACCGAGATCCGCGCGCGCGGTCATCACCAGGTCGTCGCGAAAGCCGCGTTCGGCGTGGCGGGTAGCAACGCGCTGCGGTTGTTTGAACCAGAGATTTTGCCCACGCAATTGCGCTGGATGGAAAACGCCTTCGCGCAAAAACGGGAACTCGTCATCGAGCCGTGGCTGGAATGCGAAATTGATTTTTCCGTGCAACTGGAAATGAGCGAACGCGGCTTAAAACTTTGCGGCTACACCGGCCTGCTCAACGACGCCCGCGGCCAGTTCCAGGCAAACCTCGCCGAGTCGCATCACCACAAGCGGATTCCGACAAAAGTGATTTCATGCTTCAATGAGCCGAAGGACATCTCCAGCCGCTTGCTGGAATTTTACGACACCGTTTTCGCGGCGCTCGAAGCCGAACTACGCCGCGCAAATTTCACCGGGCCGATTGGCATAGATGCCTTCGTCTATCGCGACGCGTTGGGCGCGGTGCGCTTGAAACCGATCGTCGAAATCAACCCGCGCTACACGATGGGTCGCGTGCTGGTGGAGCTGATGCGGCAGACGTGCCAGAATAGTTTTGGTTTGTTCCGTTTGGTGAACGCCATGCAGTTACGAATGGAAGGTTTTGAAACCTTTTCCGCTTATGCCCGTTCGCTGATGGAAAAAGCTCCGCTCCAATTCGCCGGCGAACCGGTGCCGCGCATCCGCTCGGGCGCACTCTGTCTGAACGATCCCGCCACGGCACAAGTCTGTCTCGCGGTTTTTCAGGTGCGGCCGCAGGTTTGACCCCCCGCTTCAGATGGGCGGCGTCGCGCCGGCCGACTGCCGCTTCTTGGCGTGCTCCAAAAGAATTTTATAGGTGATGCGGGCATTTTCCCCGGCGTTGAAGGTAATCCGCTGCCCGGCGTATTCGTAGGTGATGACGAGCTCCTTGTTCCAGCCGGGAATCGGGTCGGCCTTCAGCCATTGCGGATTCACGAAAAATTCGCCGTTGTCCGAGTGCAGCCGCATCTCGACGCGTTCGGTGACATCGGCAAAATGACTGCCGGAGCCATAGACGGCGGAAATGATTGTCAGTTCGCCCACCTGCGGCCCGGCCCCGGCGAGATGGGGCGCGGGTGCGGACGCGCAACCGGTGAACAGCCACAAAGTGGAGAGAGCCCATAAGGAAAAGATTGTTTTCATACGCTTTGAAGTGGCTCCAGCACTACGCAAATCAGTGAACCGCGTCAAGCAACAGGTTGAATTTTGACTCTGGTCGAACGCGCCGGGTTTGTTAGAGTCAAATCGTTGCATGACGAAAGCATCGTCCACCCGCCCCGTCCCGCCACGCCGCAAGCTGCCGCGTTCGTTCAAGGATTTGACGCCCGCGAAACATTTCAATCCGCGCACATTTTTTCAGGAGCTCCTTTTGAAAGGCTGGTTCACACGCCGCTCGGGCGAACGGCGGCGCCCGGTTTTTCCCCGGCTCCGGCACGGCCAGGTGGCGCTCACGTGGATTGGCCACGCGTCGTTTTTGATTCAGTTCAACGATCTGAACGTGCTGGTGGATCCGAATTTTGCGAACTGGCTATTTTTGATGAAGCGCCTGAAGCATTCGGGCATGCACCTCCGCGATCTGCCGACGATTGATCTGGTGCTGTTGTCACACGCGCACTATGACCATTTTCACAAGCCGACGCTGCGCAAGTTGCCGCCCACCAAGATCGGCATCATGCCGTGGGGCGTGGGCGATCTGGCAAAGGATCTTGGATTTGCGCGCATCGTGGAACTGGACTGGTGGGAAAGTTTTTCCCACAAGGATTGGAAGGTGACGTTCACGCCGAGCAATCATTGGGGCGCGCGGACGTTGCACGATCATCATCGCGGCTACGGCGGGTTTGTGCTGGAGCATCAGGGCCGGAAGATTTATCACGCCGGCGACAGCGCGTATTTTGAAGGGTTCAAGGAGATCGGCGAGAAAATCCGGCCGGAAATCGCGCTGCTCCCGATCGGCGCGTATTATCCGGAAACCTTCCGCAAAGTTCACATGGGGCCGGATGAGGCGATCCAGGCGTTCAAGGATCTGCGCGCAAAAATCATGGTGCCGATGCACTACGGAACTTTCAAACTGTCGTTCGAGGCGATGGACGAACCCCCGCGCTGGCTCAAGGAGATCGCCGCGCAACAAAACCTCACGAAGCACCTGAAAATTCTCGACGAGGGGATGCCGAAGGTGTTCTGATTGGCGAAGTTTAATGCGCCATGTTTGAATTTGAACTGCCCGAAAAATTCCGCCGCTATGTTCCGCTGGCCGTCTGGTTGATCGTCGTGCTCGTGCTGCTGCTGATTCCGTTCCAGATCATCAGCTACGGCTATCTCCCCGGCGACGACGCGCTCCGGCACTGCGCCAAGGCCGTGAGCGGCAAACCGTGGACGGAGGTGCTGGTGTTGAACCCCGACATTTACAAGGGCGAATATGAATTCGGTTGGAACAAAATTCTGGGCGCGGTGCATCGCATCACCGGCTGGGATGCCGAAAGCCTCCTGATTTTTTCCGTCGCCGCCCTGTTTCTACTCGTCAATGGCGCGGTGCTGACCGGACTGAAACGCCCAGAAGCCTGGTTCGTGGCGCTGCTGGCGGCGATGATCGTTTCCGACCTGCCGCAGCGGCTGCTGCTGGGGCGGCCGTTCGCGGTAACCATGGCGGGGCTGATGATCATCCTGCTCGTGGCGCAGGCGGCGCGGCCCGGGTGGAAATATTTTTTCCTGTTCGCCGGCCTGTTTGCCGGCTGCATCTATGTCCACGGGGTCTGGTATCTGTGGCTGCTGCCGCTGGCGGCCTTTATTTTTGCCGGTGAATTTGGTTGGGCGCGGCTGGTGGCCGGAGCCTGGCTGGCGGGCACAGCCCTGGCGGCAATGCTGACGGGCCATCCGCTGGATTATCTGACCAATGCCCTACTGGTGATGTTTCACGGCGTCGGCCAGCACGCGACGAACCGCTCGCAGGCCACGGAACTCCAGCCGTTCGGCGGCGACATCCTGGCGCTCATTCTTGTCGGCGCGCTGGCGGGACTGCGGTTGCTGACGAAATCCAGCGCCCCGGCGTTCGCGCGCAGCCCGGCGTTCTGGCTCATGTGCGGCTGCTGGATTTTGAGTTTTCGCGTAGGCCGGTTCTGGGAAGATTGGGGCTGGCCGGCATTGATGGTCTTGATCGTGACGGAGGTGCAATGTCTGTTGGTGCCGCGGTTCGGCGAGGATTCCCTGCGGCGTTTTTTGCTGACGCTGATTTTGGGTCTCGCAACATTTCTCGCCGTGACCAGCGACCTGAACGGCCGCTACACGAAAAATCTGACCACGCCCTTTCTCTCGGTGAAGGAGCATCCCGAACTGGCGGGCTGGCTGCCGGAGAAAGGCGGCATTTTGTATTCGCCGGACATGGGGGTTTTTTACCAGACGTTTTTCAAGAATCCGACAGGCGACTGGCGTTACATGCTTGGCTTCGAGTCGGCGCTGATGCCGGCGGCTGATTTCAAGACGTATCAAAACATCGTCTGGAACCAAGGCGCCGCGGAGGCTTACCGGCCGTGGGTGGAAAAAATGAAGCCGGCGGATCGCCTCGTGATTCACGGCGGGAAAGGCGAACGCCCCAATATTCCGCAGCTCGAATGGTATTACGGCATCACCGGCACGTGGATCGGACGGGTGCCGCGAAAGGACGGGCCGTTCCCGTTGAAATCACTGCAGTGATCGGGCATCAAACTGTTTCGCCAGGGCAAAATCTTTTTGCGTGAGGCCGCCGGCGTCATGCGTGGTGAGCGCAAGCGTGACCTTGTTCCAGCGGATGTCTATGTCGGGATGATGCTGCGCCTGCTCGGCAAGATCGGCGACGACGTTAACGAACTTCATCGCAGCGGGAAAATCCTTGAACTGAAACGTGCGGGAAATGATGTCACCTTCCCGTTTCCATTCGGGCAAGGCGGTCAGCGAAAGAATGATTCTGGCTTCATCCAGCTTGATTTGGCCGGCGGTAAAACTTTCGAGCGATTCCAGGCGCACGGTGGAAGCCGCGCGCTGCAGGCTGAGGCTCGTGGCCAGCGACCAAAACCATGCGATCACGCACAGCACCGCGCCGATGACGGCCCAACTGCCCCAGGTGTTGGGTGTGGGCGCGGTTTCGCTGAAGGCCAGATGATAATAACGAATCGTGCTCGCTCCCGCCCAGATACAGAACAGGGTAAACCCCACGAGAAACAGCGCCAGTTGACCTAAGCCCGGCAACACGCGTCCCGCCATCAGCGAACCCAGCCCCGGCGTGCCGAGGAGGTTCATCAGCGTGGCGTTGCGCGCCTGGCGCTGGCTAGTTTTGGGGGTCGCCGAAAATGGTTTCATAAGCATACATCAGCGCCGCAAATCCGACCGGCACGGTGAACAGCAAGCCGACGCAGCACACGAGCAAGCCCACGATGTTCAGCAGGCTCACCAGTAGAATGACGCCGAAGACTTGAAACCAATGCTTGTTTACCATCTTCCAGCTCAATTTCATCGCCGTGATAAAATCCACCTGCTTGTCAATGATCAGCGGCAGCGTGAATTTCCAACACACACTCAAGTAGGTCGCCGGAATTGCGCAAATCAACAGCCACGGCAGCGTGCCCAGCACCACCGGCATCAGGCTTTTGACGAATTCGAGCTGCTGGTCCGGGTTCGCCATGGCGTGCGGATCCATGTGTTGCAACATTGGCAGCAGCTTCACGAGCAGAATCACGATGAATGGTGCCATGCACAGGCCCACCAAAATACTTTGCACGAGCAGACCGAGAAACAACTGCAAGAAACCGCGTTTGAAACCGGAAAAGATGTCGCCGATCTCCGCCGGTTCGCCGCGGATGGCGCGGATGAACATGTAAAACACGCCGGCCATCAACGGCCCGGAGATGACGAAGTTCCCCAGCGAAACCAAGGCTCCGATGATGGGAATCCGCGATAATCCGCCGATGGCCATCTCGATCAGGAAATAAACCAACGCGCCCACGAACAGCACGCCGAAGTTGCCGGTCACCAGGCTCCAGCCGCGCGAAATGCAGCCGCCTAAATCTAATTCATAATCACGCCCCGTAAAATCAGCGGCCGCGGCCGATGCAGCCGGCGGCGCAATGGTGGCGGGTGCACTCGGCGCGAACGCCGTGGCGAATTCCGGAAACTGCGCCAGCTCGCGGAACTCCGCATCGCTCTCCGCCTTGGCGCGGGACTGCGCACTGAGGCGGCCCTCGGCGATCCATTGCCGCACGTCGGCATCCGTGACCGGGCCGTATTCTTTGCCGTCGCCGCCGATGATGAGATAGTTGGCCATAGATTTACTCTCGCGACTTCTAGTTTATCCACCGCAGGCAAGCAAGCCGTTTCGCGCTGAAGAAAATCAGTTTTCAACCGCGCGGTTCTGTGGGAATCTCTTGGAAAATGATCCATCCCAGCGCAGTCATTCATCCGTCGGCGAAACTCGGCGCCAATGTCCGCGTCGGACCGTGCGCCGTGATCGAGGCTGGCGTGGAACTGGGCGATGATTGCATCGTTGGGCCGCAGGTCTGCCTCATGGGCGCGACGACGATTGGCAAGGGCAACCGTTTTCATGCGGGCTGCGTCATCGGCGATACGCCGGTGGATGTGAAATACAAGGGCGAACCCACCCGCCTCCGCATCGGTGACCACAATATTTTCCGCGAGCACGTCACCGTGAACTGCTCAAATAACCTGACCGAGGACACCGTCATCGGCTCGCATAATTTCCTCACGCCGCACAGTCATGTCGGACACAACGTCGTCCTCGGCAATCACGTCATCCTCGGCGGCGGCTGCATGATCGCGGGCCACGCCGTCATACACGATCGCGTCTTCGTTTCCGGCAATTGCCTCGTGCATCAATTCTGCCGCATCGGCACGCTGGCGATGATGCAGGGCGGCTCGGCCATCAGCAAAGATTTGCCGCCGTTCACCATCGCGCATGGAATTAATCAGATTTGTGGATTGAACGTCGTCGGTCTGCGCCGCGCCGGTTTGAACGCGGAGGAACGGATGGAAGTGAAGCGCCTGTATCGCGCGTTATTCCGCAGCGGGAAGCTGTTGCGCGAAGCCATTGCCGAGGCCCAAACGACCTTTACCAGCGCGGCCGCGAAGACCCTGCTGGAGTTTGTCGCGAGCAGCAAACGCGGAGTCTGTGCCGATCCCGGAGCAGGCGGGCACAGTTCGGAGGATGCATGATCACACCCAAGGAATACACCGTGATGGGCGAGGACGGCCAAGACTACGGGCCGGTCACCGCCGATCAAATCTACGATTGGATCGAGGAGGGGCGGCTGGGGAAAAAAACGCCGGTGATGCCGTCGGACCTCAAGGACTGGGTCTTCCTCGAAATGCTGCCAGAATTTGCCGACGCCTTTGACCCTAAAAAACGCCGCCTTCGCCCCAAACCCACCGCCGCCAAACCCAACCCCAAACTACAGACGGCCACCTGGGTGCTCTTTGTCATCATCCTGATCGTGTTGGGAATCCTTTTTCTGGTGGCGCTCAAACTCAACCCCCATTGAACCATGTATAAAATCATCGGCAACGACGGCAAAACCTACGGACCGGTCACGGCGGAAACGTTGCGCGAGTGGATCGCCCAAAACCGCGTCGAAAGCCGCACCTCCGTGCTGCCGGAAGGCGCGACGGAGTGGACATTCGTCGGCTTGTTGCCGGAGTTTGGGAAAGAATTTTCCGGCCCGCCGCCGGTGATCATGGCACCCAAGCCGACCGCCTTGCCGGGCCGGGGCACCAATGGTTTTGCCACCGCCGGATTCGTCTGTGGTTTGATTTCCATCGTCTGCTGCTGCGGCTGCCCGTTCAACATCCTTGGATTGATATTTTCCATCATCGCCATGGTGCAGATCAATAAACAGGTGGAGAAACAGGAGGGCTGGGGCCTGGCGCTGGCCGGTTTGATCTGCTCGGGGGTAAGCCTGCTTGCAACCTTTGGCTTCGGCATTCTCAATCTCGCACTGACGCCCACGCACGCCACCTGGCACATCAGCGGATTCTGAATGAACACCGCGCCGCCCAAGATCCAACCGTCTGGCTCGCGCGCCGTGGGCTTGATTTTGTTTGGGATGGCGCTCGTCATCGCGGCCACGGTTTTTTTCTTCAACCCGACCACGCATCATTTTTATCCCGTCTGCCAGTTTCACCGGCTCACAGGGCTGGACTGTCCCGGCTGCGGCATGACGCGGGCGGCTTACGCGTTGCTCCACGGCGACTGGCGAACGGCGCTGCACGATAACGCGCTCCTCGTGGCCGTGCTGGGTGGACTGGCATTGCGCGGTGGCTGGCTGGCGGTGAACCGGGCGCGCGGCCGGCGAAACGGCGAGCTCTTCCGGGCCAAATGGCTCTGGCCGCTGCTGGTCGTGGCGGTGGTGTTCGCCGTGTTGCGCAACCTGCCGGCATTCGCGATTCTCTCGCCGTAATAAGTTGGCGATTGCTCCTAATGGGTAAGGAGAGGCCCCGGCGCTATTTGCACCGGGTCGGACCTAACGCACCCACTTTACTTCCTTCGGCGGACGAAAAGCCCTCAACTGCTGCAACATCTTTTCCGCGCTGTCGGCAACGAGCACGAGTTCGCGATGCTGCGGACGAATAAATCCCTCGTCACGCGTGTGGTCGAGAAATTCCAGCAGCGGCCGATAAAAGTCGGCGCAATTCAAAAGCCCGAACGGCTTCGGATGCCACCCCAACTGGCTCCACGCCAGCACCTCGAAAAATTCCTCGAACGTCCCGTAACCGCCGGGCAGCGCGATGAAGCCGTCCGCCAGTTCCGCCATCATGGCCTTGCGTTCGTGCATGTCTTTCACAATCCGCAAATCCGGCAGGCCGTGATGGATGATTTCGCGCAGATTCAACTTCTCGGGGATCACGCCGATGACGTGCCCGCCGCTGGCCAGCGCCGCATCCGCCACCAACCCCATCAAGCCAACGCTGCCGCCGCCATAGACGAGTTCGATCTGCTCGCGCGCGAGCAACGTGCCGAGCGCCAGCGCCGCCGCCGCGTATTCCGGGCGGACGCCTTTGCTTGAACCGCAATAAACGGCGATGCGTTTCATGTCAGGAAAGTTCCTTGTGCCGGAAGCAGTTCACCAAATGATCGTTCACCATGCCGACAGCCTGCATGTGAGCGTAGCAAATTGTCGAGCCAACGAACTTGAACCCGCGCTTGAGCAGATCCTTGCTCATCGCGTCGGAAATTTCCGTTCGCGCCAGAACTTCCCTCATGGATTTGCGGCGATTGATGATCGGCTCGCCATCCACAAACCACCAGAGATACGCGTCGAAACTGCCAAATTCTTCGCGCACTTTCAGAAATGACTTTGCGTTCTGGATGGTGGCGGCAATCTTCAGCCGGTTGCGGATGATCCCAGCGTTTCCGAGCAGCGCGGCGATTTTCTGGTCGCCGTAACGCGCGATCTTCTCTGCATCGAAGTTATCAAACGCCACGCGGTAATTCTCGCGTTTCTTCAAGACCGTGTTCCAACTCAAGCCCGCCTGCGCGCCTTCGAGGATGAGATATTCAAACAGCAGGCGGTCATCGTGGACCGGCACGCCCCATTCGGTGTCGTGATAGCGGATCATCAATTCGTCGGCCGGCCACGGACAACGGATCTGGTTAGGTTTCATGCGGCGGATTTGGCAGCGGTGATGAAGGCGCGGACTTTGGCGGCGTCCTTTTTGCCCGGCGCGGATTCCACGCCGCTGGAAACATCCACGGCGAACGGACGCACCTGCGCCACGGCAGCGGCGACATTTTCCGGCGTCAAGCCGCCGGCGAGGAAAATGGGTTTGTTGAATTTCCGGGCTTCCACCGCCAAATCCCAATTAAACTTTTCGCCCGTGCCGCCGAGTCCGCTTTTGGAATACGCATCGAGCAGGAAGGCGTCCGTTTGGTAGTTCTCCAACGCTGCGATGGATTCTGCATTTTGCACGCGCAAAGCTTTCACGCTCATCAGGCCGAACTGCGTGCAGAAGTCGGAAGGTTCGTCGCCATGAAATTGCAGCAGGTTCAAGCCGCACGCGGAAATGGCTTCCATTACTTCCGCCTCGGTGGGATTCACAAACACGCCGACCTTGAGGACGAACGGCGATAGCGCCCGCGAAATCTCCGTCGCTTGCGCAATCGTGATGTGGCGCGGGCTGCCTTCGTAAAACATCAGCCCGATCATGTCCGCGCCCGCCTCGGCAGCGGTCAAGGCATCGGCCACGCTGGTGATGCCGCAAATTTTGGCTCTGACACTCATGCGACGGCAGCATCGCATTCGGCGGGGATTTTCTCAACGCGATTCACGGAGTAAGCCCTACTCGTGGGCAGACATCAAAGCTGGTGGGGCGAGCGTCCTCGCGAGCCGCTTGGTCTTGCGGCGCCCGGTTTGCGGGGACGCTCGCCCCACCAATTTACGGACGCACTTCTACGCGAAAGAATTTCGCGCTGCCGGTGTTCGTGACGATGTGGCTCATGGTCAGATTATTGGAAGCCTGCATCCACGCCGTGACGGGCGACCAGCCGGCGAGATTCGTCGAGGCATTCACCTGATACAGCCGGTTGGTGGCAACGGTCCACTGCATCTGGACGAGGCGGTTGCTCTGGAGCGTTTCGCCGGTGAAATAAAACCGCGAGGCGGCGTTCGTCGGAATGGTGCCGGCGATGGCTTCGGCGTAATCAGTCATCCCGTCGAGGTCGCTGTCGGTCTGCTGGGTGCGGTTGGTGGTGGCGCTGCCGAAGTAAAAATATTCCCACGCGTCTGGAATGCCGTTGTGGTTGGCGTCAATGAAATCATAGTTCCCGGTGAAGTTGAGAATTCCCTCGTCCGTGAGCGTGTTGGTCTGCGCCGGCGGCGTCAGATAAAAGGGCGCATCACCGAATTGGATGACGTAATCGCCAGCCGGTAAATTACTGATGGTGACGGACGGCGCGACGCCGGATTGCACCGGCACGAGACCGAGCGGCGAGAGCGACGAAAGCGACCAACTACCCTGGCCAAAGGCATTCGTGAGGTTGAAGGTTTTGGTGATGTTCACCGTGCCCGCCGCCGCCGTGCCGGTGATGCTGAGGTCGTCAATCGTCCAGCCGTAGAGCGTGTCACCCAAGGCGATCCCTTGATAATAGAAAACGACTTGAATCGTCTGCCCGACCCATGGCGTCAGGTCCACGGTCTCCTGCTGCCAGGTGTGCGCCACTTTATTGGTGTATTCCACCGCCAACGGCAGATTGAGGCTGGGCGGGATGCTGCTGTTGGTGCTGATAAACACGCCGCCATCCTCCTCGTAGTAGCCAAAGGTGGGATCCACGCGGCTGAAATCGCAGACGTGCCAGAATGTGAGCGTTGCCGTTTTGAGCCCGGTGAGATCGAGGACCGGACTATACAAAAAGGAGCTGGCGAAAAAATAATCCTGGCTGCCCTTGAGGTTGCTGCCCCACGCGTTGGCACCGGAATGCGCGCTGGTCACCAGACCATTATTCGGCGTGCCCAGCATCCAATTGGTATCGGAGCCGTTCTGAGGATCGGCAATCACCGTCCACCCGTTCGTTCCGGATTCCAGATCCGTGGACCATGGCGGGGCCGGCGCTTTGAGCGTCTGGAAGGTGTAAAAATTTCCGCCGTTGTCGTCCACAGTGGTATTGCCGGCCAGGTCGCGACCAACGACCTGATAATGATAAACCCGGTTGGCGAGCAATCCGCTGATGGTCAGGGAATGATTGGTGACCAGCGCACCGTCGTAAACGGAGTTCACCGGCGGTTGCGTGAGGCTGCCATATTGCACCGCCGAATCCGCCGGCTTGGAACTTTGCCACGTCACCCGGGCATTGTAGTAGTCGGTGACTGCCGCCACGTTGGTGATGGCCGGCGGCACGGTGTCTATGCCGGCCGAGGCGGTAACATTGCTGCTGTTTGACGCATCAAAATAGGTGGCCGTGATGGTGTCGCCGTTTTGCACACGCAATTGATTGCCGGCCGCCGCGCCGCTGACGAGCAGCAGGCTGCCCCGGAATAATCCCGGATGCGCGGTCTCGGACAATTGAACGGTCGTGATGTTGGTCCGCGAACTGGCGACAAAGTTCACCGGCAACTGGCCGGTTCCCGCCCGATCCGAATCGCCGACTTCCACCGTCACCACCGCGTTGGTGGTATAGACGGAGTTGTCCAGGACGATCTCGCCGGCGCCATTCACACCCGGTGCCAGAAAACGGATGATGTTCCGCAGCAGCGTCGCGGCGTTGTTCGGCGCGAGGCCATTGGTCGGCACACTGTCAAAGGGGAAGGCCAGAAAGACCACGCGTCCGGCGCTTTCCACGCCGAGCTTTGGATAACTGATTCCGCACGGCCTGCCAGACGTCGCCTCGAAGGCGACCGCTGTCGCCTCTGACGACGGCGTGAAAACGTCGGAAAAATCCGGCCCGTAGAAATTATCCGTATCAATTTCCAACGAGGGATAATTGCTGTAGTTCAGCGTCATGCTCATGCCGCCGGCGATGGACGACGGCAGACCGAAAAATTCCGGCACGCCAAAATCCTCATCACAATCGGTGCACGAACCGAGCAGGCTGGTGTTTTGCTTGAAGCCGCCAACTTGCAGCACATTTCGCCGGAACGGCACGTCCCCCAGCCGCGACAGGATTTCCATGGAAGCCATGAAAAACGAACCGCCGCCGTTCAGGTAGGTTTGAATCATGTATTGCTGCTGGGCGTTCAGTGTGTTGTTGGTGGCGCTGGGATCGGGCAGGCCATCTTGGTCATAGCCATAATTCAAGGCGTCGTCCGTGGTCCGCCAGATGACCACCGGGAACGGCTTCAAATCGGCGAGCTGCGGAGAGCCGCGCTCGTTCACCTTCCAAAAACCAAAACGGATGCCCGCCGCCGTGAGCACATTCGTGTAGGTGCTGTCGGGAATCACCGTTGAACTGGTGCCTTGTTCGATCGCGGTGTCGTAGGCATCCACCAGAAGCACGGTCGGGGTCGCCACGCCGGTGAAGGTGTAAAAGCCGCCGCCATTGTTGTTCGTCGCGGTATTGCCCGCTGCATCGCCGGAAACGATCTCATAATAATACGTCTTGCCGGGAATGAGTCCGGTCAACTTCACGGCGTGGCTGGTCACCAGCGCCAGGTTCGTGACGCCCAGATTCAACGCGGAACTGTTCGTGCCGTAGTGAACGATGGAGGTTGCCGGCTCGCCTGTCTGCCACGTGATGGTGAGCACGCCGACATCCGTGACGGCGGCTACGAAATTGATCGCGGGCGTAACGAAATCCGCCACGGCGATTGCGGTGCGCTTGAGGCCGTTGGCATCGAGGTAAACCGCATTCAGATTGTCGCCGTTGGCGATTTGGATTTGGCCTGCACCCGCCGGGCCAGCGACCGTGGCGACCGCGCCGGTAAACACGCCATAATTTCCGGCGGCATTCAGAGTTTTCGTCACAGAAGTGTGTGCCGTGAGATTGGTCACCACCACGTTCACGGAATTGCTCGCCGCCCGGACGGCATCAAACACAGCGATCTGTATGAGCCCCGGGGCGGTGTAACTCGGCCGGTCCAGCAGAATAAATCCCTGGCCAAGCCGCACGAGGTTGCCGGAGGCGACCAGCGCGAAATCCTGATCCGTGGCGCTGGTGCCGCTGATCGCATCTGCCACAATCCGGCTGCCGCGCACCCGCACCAGATAATCGCCCGGCACCGGTTGCGCGAGATAAATTCCCTCCACGTTGTTCAGCTTGTCCGGCGTCGGCGCGTTCGGCACCGACTCGCCCGCGCCGAATTGGTTGCCGCGATACAGCGTTCCATCCGGCGCCACGACTTCGAGGTCGAGATCATTCACCAAAGCCGGGTTCGCTCCGGGAAAACCCGGAACATCCGTGTAAGCCAGCGTGATTTTCAGTGGCTGATCCGCACCCTGAACAAAAATATGCTGGGCATACACCTGCCCGTTCGTCAGTCGGACGGATTGATCCACATATTCGTAATACCGCAACGCGCCGGCCACGTTGGTGGTGATGATATTGGTCAGCGTCACCCGGCCCCAGCCCTCGTCATAATTCGGCACCGGCCCGGGACCGCCGTTGGCCTGATCAAGTTCGCCGGCCGAATTGATCAGCGCCGCCTTGACCAAGGCGGGCGACGGCACCGCGTTGGTGTGCATGCTTTGGTAAAATTGCATGAAGACCGCCGCCGCTCCCGCCGCATAGGGACCTGACATGCTGGTGCCGCCCTCGTAAACATAATAATCATCAATCACCGTCCACGACGTTCCCGCCAGATCCAGTGCGTAAGACGAGGCCGCCGAGGCAATCCAAGTGCCGGGCGCAACGAGGTCCGGTTTGAGGCGGCCATCAGCGCACGGGCCGCGGCTGGAAAAATCCGCCATCGCATCGGGGCCTTCCGCGTAAAGCCCGTAGGTTTGGGCGAGCGTGCCAGGAACATTTTGCGAAGCGCCGGTGGCGATCACATTTTTGGAGCACGCCGGACTGCCGATGGTTTGCGCGGCCGGTCCCGCGTTGCCGGCGGAAAATTCCAGGACGTAAGGCTGGTCGCCCGCCGTGCCCGCGTCGGCGTCCCGCACCAGTGCGTCAAATTGCATGCAATCCAGATCGTATTCCCCCTGCGTGTCATTGCCCCAACTGTTCGAACCGATTTTGGCCCCGTGGCGAACTGCGTCATGCGTCAGCGTCTCATCACTGGGAAACGGACTCGCCGCGCCCGCGTCGTCGTCAAAGATCCGCTCGACGAACAGCTTCGCGCCCGGCGCAATGCCCAAGCCATACAAGCCGCCATCATCGGGGTCGGTCTCGCCGGTGGCGGCGTTGCCCGCCACAATTCCCGCGCAATGCGTGCCGTGGCCGTAGCCGTCCGAGCCGTCGAATATATTGGTTCCGTAAAATTGAAAACCGGTCACGCGCCCGAGCAAATCCGGGTGCATCGTGTTCGTGTCGCCGGTGTCGAGGCCGGTGTCCGCCACGCAAACCGTTATCCCCGCTCCATCAAAGCCCTGTTGCTGCGTGATCGTGGGGGTGGCCAGCGCGCCGTCATCGCCGCCGACGATTTTGGACGCAAATTCATCGTAGAGCTTTCGTTTCGGGGCCGGCTCAATCCAAAGCGTGGCGTCGGACTGCGCCAACGTTTGCAGTCGGACCGAAGAAATATCGGCCTGCAAAATCGTGCCCTGGCGCAAATGGCTTTCGTGATTCACTCCGCGCAACTGGGCGCGCACGGCGGCGGTTTCCGCCGCGCTCGCATTGGGCGACAGCAGAATGTTCACGCTCATCGTTTGATTCGTGGCTGCTTTGGCAGCCGCAGCCAAACGCGGATGCACCTTGTATTCCTGACCATACGGCCCAATCCAACGGACGGAGCTCAGCGACGCGACGGTAGCCGGCGAAACTTTGTTGAATTTGGCGATGAAGGCGTCGTCTGGAACATATTGAATCAAGTCCACGCCGGCCTTTTTCAGTTCCTCGCGCTGTTCCGGCGTGAGCGGGCCGCTGAATTGCAGCAGATACAAGCCGCTAACCGGGGCTTTGGCGTGCATCAGTCCGGCCATACCGGCGCGGGCGTTGCCGGCATCGGTTTCGATAATTTCCTGGCGCAACCGGATGCTTTTGGCTTCGCAGGTTGTGATGCCAAATAAAATGATCAAGGCCAGGGCGAGCTGCCGGCAGGGCGATGACGAAAGACGACGGGAATGCACCTTAAACCGATACTCTCATACCACGCTTTAGGCAATTCCGAATCACTGGGAGCGCCGGCTTCCAGCCGGCGAGCTTTTGCGTCCTTTCGTTTGAGGCCGGCTGGAAGCCGGCGCTCCCAGTAAGCCGCATGCGATTCACTCGTTTTTGTTTTGTGACGCCGCGCGGCGTCTCCTACTTTGAGGCCGTGCCGCGCACGATTTACTTCGATTACAACGCCACCACCCCGCTCGACCCGGCGGTGCGCGATGTCATGCTGCCTTTTCTGGATGAAATTTGGGGCAATCCGTCGAGCGTGCATCACGTCGGGCGCAAGGCGCGGGCGTTGCTGGACGATGCACGCGATCGAACGGCGAAATTTCTCGGCGCTAAGCCGAGCGAAATCATTTTCACCGGCGGTGGAACCGAGGCCAACAATCTCGCCATCTTCGGCACGGCGCGGGCACTCAAGTCCGAGGGCAAACATCTCATCACCTCTGCCATCGAACATCACGCGGTTCTGCAATGCTTCGATTATTTGGAGAAAAACGAAGGATTTACCGTCACGCGGCTGCCAGTTGACGGTAACGGGCGCGTTTCAGTAGAGGATTTGAAGAAATCCATCCGCCCGGACACGGTTCTCGTTTCCATCATGGCGGCAAACAACGAAATCGGAACGATCCAGCCCGTCGCGGAACTGGGCGCTGTCTGTCGCGAGCGAAAAATCATTTTTCACACGGACGCCGTGCAATGGTTCGGCAAGGAACCGTTCGAGAACGTCGGCCAGTTCAACGCCGACCTCGTTTCCGTCTGCGCGCACAAGTTTCACGGGCCGAAAGGCGCGGGGATGCTCTATATCAAATCGCCGCTACATCCAGATCCGATTTTGTTCGGCGGCGGACACGAAAACGAACGCCGCGCCGGCACGGAAAATCTTCCGGCCATCATTGGTCTCGTCGAAGCGCTGGAAAAATTTGTGAAACCGCCGGTTTTCGACCGCGCCAAACTTTCTCCGCTGGCTATACGACTGAAAGGACAAATTGGACAGATTTCTGGCTGCGAGTTGGTTTCTCCGCAGGAAAATTCATTGGCCAATACCGTCGCCTTCACCGTGCGCGGCTCGGACGGCATCGCGTTGATGGCGGGTTTGGACATGGAAGGCATCTGCGCATCGAGCGGTTCCGCGTGTTCCGCCGGTTCGCTGGAGCCGAGCCATGTGATTTTTGCGCTGGGTAAAAAGGAAACGGCCAATTCGCTCGTGCGTTTCTCGCTCGGCCGGGATTCGACGGCGGAAGAAGTTGAGTTCGTCTGCGCGGCATTGCCGGAGGTGATCCGTCGCGCACAGTTACACCGATAATTTCCGGCTTCCTCTCCCCTCGGAGGGGCGAGGGAGAAGCAGACCGCCGCGCACAACTACGCCGATAGCCTGCGAGCGGTGTGTGAATAGATTGTCAGTAGTGCGAACAACTTAGACTTTTCAATTTTTCTGGTGCGGATAGCTTGAAGTTGTCGGCGTTCTCCGTTTAAGATTCGCCGCGTCACACTTGGGTTCTGAAAGTTGTTTGGCTTGTTCACAACCCTTAATAAGAATAGAATTTTTAAAAGAAGTTAGAATATTAACTAAGCGCGCATGAACCTTACCATCACCAAAGAACAGATCATCGCCGGCCTGCAGGCCGTGCAGAACGTCGTCAGCACCCGCACCACGCTGCCGATCCTCTCCAACGTCCTGCTGCGCGCCGAAGACGGCAAGGTGGAGTTTACCGCCACCGACCTGGACGTGACCGTCGCGTGCAAGGTTGAGGCCAAGGTGACCAAGCCAGGCTCCACCACGGTGCCTGTGAAGAAATTGTTCGGCATCGTGCGCGAGCTGAATGGCGACATTGACATCGATACCGACGAAAAGAACGTCACCAGCATTCGCAGCGGCGGCTCCTTCTTCAAGATCAACGGCCTCGGCGCGGATGAATTTCCGCCGCTCCCGAATTTCAAGGATGACAAGAAAGTCTCCCTCTCGCAGGAAACCGTTCGCGCGATGCTCAAGAAAACGAGCTTTGCCGTTTCCACCGACGAATCCCGCTACGTGCTCAACGGCATTTTCATCAGCCTCAAAGAAGGCAAGATGACGCTCGTGGCCACCGACGGCCGCCGCCTCGCGCTCGTGGACGAGGAAGTGGAACTTTCCGAAAAGAGCACCGGCGAATTCATCGTGCCCGCCAAGGCTGTAAACGAACTCACCCGCCTGCTGCAAGCTACCGGCGACGTGGAACTCAAGTTCGGCGAGAACCAGGCCTCCTTCGCGCTCAAGGATGACAAAGGTTTTTCCGTCCTGCTCATCACCAAGCTCATCGAGGGCAATTATCCGAATTATCGTCAGGTTATTCCCGGCGAAGCCAAGGAACGCATCCCGCTCGGCCGCGAGGAATTGCTCCAGGCCCTGCGCCGCGCCGAGATCATGACCAGCGAGAAGGCCAACTCCGTCAAGATGACCTTTGGCAAGAACACGCTCGCCATCACCGCGAATTCCCCCGAAGTCGGCGAGGCGCGCGAAACGCTGGCCGTGAACTACAAGGGCAAGGAACTCGCCATCGCCTTCAATCCGCGCTACCTCATTGACCCGCTCGCCGCCTTGAGCGAAGACGAAGTGTTCATCGAGCTGATTGACGAACTCAGCCCCGGCGTGCTGAAGATCAACGGACCATTCCTCTACGTCGTCATGCCGATGCGGTTGAGCTGAAGGAAAAGCAAATGGGCATCGAATCCGGAAATGGTGGGTTGAAAGACGGAGAAAAAACTCAAACCATTCGGATTTTTAGCAGTCATGAAGCTGCGGAACTTGCCGCAGCCAAGCTAAAAGCTCATGGGATAAAGTGTTTGGTTAATTCCGATGATTGCGGTGGAATGTATCCCAATCTAACGGCGTCAACAGGCGTTCGTTTGCTCGTTCAGGCTGGTGATGCTGAAGCAGCTGTTGCTTTACTAGAATCAAAGTTATTGCCAGAAGAAATTAACCAGATCGAAACCGAAGTAGTAGCTTCTACTCTCCCTCGAAACGGAAAATCAAAAAATCTGGCCTTGGGACAAATTCTAGTGGGTGTCTTAGTCGGGATAATTCTTTGTCTGCTTTACCAATGGAGCAGTAAACAAGGAACCAAAAATTACAACTATAGAACAGCAGAAGGCAAAGATTATGGAGGCATTACATATCAAGATGGACACGCAGTAAAATCAATAAAAGACCGAAATCTGGATGGTTTGGCGGATGAGTGGATTTACTACGAAAAGGATCAGGTTGTTCGTGTGAACCAAGATGAAAATTTTGACGGCAAGCCTGATGTGTTCATTATATATTCAAATGATCTTCCAGTTACAGCCGAAGCTGATACAGATTTCAACGGTATCCCAGATACATTTGGCAGCTACGATTATGGAATAATTAAACAGTTGGATTTCAGAGCAAACGGATCGAAAATTACAACAACCCGTGAATTTTTTCATAACGGCGTGCTGACAGAAATTTGGCGAGGTGGAGACAGCAATGGCAATTTCAGTGAGGTGGTGAGATACGATCCATTTTTCAATCCGATTAGCACAAACGTTCCAAAAGTGTTTTAATTGCATTCGACTGGTTCAAATGCCTTAAGCGTTCTCCCAATTCTGTGAACTAAAAAAATCTCCTTTCGCCGCCGGTAACTGTGGCTATTGTGGTTTGCCGATGCCGCCAAAGTTCAAATCTTCTGCCTATGCCCGCGCCAAGGTTCTCGCGCAATGGCGGGGCGTGGATTACGCGCCGCTGGAAAAGGCCCGCGCCACGGCCGCGCGCCTGCCCGGCGAGATTTTGCCCGCCTTGATGAAGGAGTTGCGCCTCGACGCGCGCCAGGCCGAGGCGGAGATCGTGAAGGTCTGGAACTCGCTGATTGATCCCGTGGTCACCGCGCACGCGCAGCCGGCCAATCTGCACAAGGGCACGCTGTTCGTGAACGTGGACAGCAGCGCGTGGCTGAACGAGATCGTCCGCTATCGCCGCAAGGAAATCCTCGACCGCCTCCAGCACAGCTTCGGCAAATCCGTCGTGCAAAAAATCTCCTTCCGCATCGGGTGAAATTTAACAGGAGGAAACAGAGGAAACGGAGGATTTTTCCCATCTCAGTTCCCTCTGTTTCCTCCTGTTCAAACCGTCACACCATCGCCTTCATCTGTCCCGGTGTCAGCAACCATGACAGCGTCGCGCATCTTCCAGCACGCAAGTTTTCCAGTTCCAGTTTTGCCAGTCCGGCCTTCTTGAGCGCGAAGCCAGCGCCGGTTTTGCCGGTGACGAGCCCGGAAATCAGCTCACTCAGATCCGGCTCGTGCCCGACGAGCAGAATATTTTCCGGAGCCGGTTTTAGCGCGCGAAGTTTTTTTATCAGCTTCACTGCGTCGCCACCCGGTGATAACTCCTCCACGAGTTCGAGTTGCTCCTTGGCTTTCAATTCCTTTGCCACGATTTCCGCCGTCTGCTGCGCCCGCACGAGTGGACTCGACCAAATCATATCAAATTCCAGCTCCATCACGCGCATGGCGGCCGCGATTTTGCGCAACTGCAGCTTGCCTTTCGGCGTCAGCGGGCGAACAGCGTCGTTTTTAAAACCCGGCGTGCCGGGTTCCACCGCAAGGCCGTGCCGGAGGAGAAATAGATTCATGCCGTATCCTTGCCCAAGACCGCGCTCAGCGCAATGTCCGCGAAATGTCACAATTTATTTTTTGGTAAAGCCGCCGGATTTGCCTATGCTCGCGCCTGCATGGCCACCGCCCGCCGCGCCGTCATTGATGTCGGCACCAACTCCGTCAAGCTGCTCGTCGCCGATGTGACGGGGCAGGACGTGTTGCCGGTGCACGAGGAAAGCCGCCAGACGCGGCTCGGCAAGGGCTTTTACGAAACGCACCGGCTCCAGCCCGAACCCATCGCCCGCACCGCTGAGGCCGTGTGGGAATTTGCCGAAATCGCCCGCGACCGGAACGCCGACACCATCCGCGTCATCGCCACCAGCGCCGCGCGGGATGCGATCAACCCGAAAGATCTCACCATTTCCATCGAGCGCGCCTCTGGTTTGAAGACCGAGATCATCACCGGTGCCCGCGAGGCGGACTGGGCGTTTCAAGGCGTGGCCACCGATCCCGGGCTCGCGAAACATCCACTGCTTCTGCTCGATGTCGGCGGCGGCAGCACGGAATTCATCCTCGGCCACGGCACGACCAAAAGTTTCGCCCACAGCTTTCCCGTCGGCACCGTGCGGCTGCTGGAAAAATTTCCGCACAGCGACCCGCCCACCAAATCCGAATACACCGCCTGCCGCGACTGGGTGAAAAATCTCTTCAAGCACGAGGTCTGGCCGTTGCTTGAACCAGCCTTGCTGCTTGAGCAGAAAACCGGCGAAGTTCGCCTCGTCGGCACCGGCGGCACGACCAGCATTCTCGCCCGAGTGGAAAACGAGATGGACCGTTTCGACCGCGACAAGATCGAAAGCACCGTGCTGACATTGGACCGCGTCATCGCCCACCGGAAAAAACTCTGGAGCCTGCCGCTCGCCGAACGCAAGGAAGTCCCCGGCCTGCCGAAGCTGCGCGCGGATGTGATTCTCACTGGCGTTTTGATCTACGAGGCCGTGATGGAGGAATTTGGTTTTAAAGAACTGCGCATCAGCACGCGCGGCCTGCGCTTCGCGGCGGTGATGAATCAATAAGGAAAGCTGGAAATAAGGAAGCGAATTTTGTTCCTGCTTTCCTGCTTTCCTTATTAACTTTCCCCATGCGTGTTTTGATTGTCGGCTGCGGTTACGTCGGTCTGCCGCTTGGCGCGGAACTCGTCCGGCGCGGCCACAATGTTTTCGGCCTGCGCCGCAGCCTGTTGGCGGAAGCGGAGTTGAAAGCCGCCGGTATCACGCCGCTGCACGCGGACATCACCCAGCCCGAGACGCTCGCCAATCTTCCCCGCGATTTTGACTGGGTCGTGAACTGTTCCGCCTCCGGCGGCGGCGGCGCGGACGATTACCGGCGTGTGTATCTCAAAGGCAATCGCAACTTGATTTCATGGCTGGCAGAAACGCCGCCGAAAAAATTCATCTATACCAGCAGCACCAGCGTCTATGCACAGAACGACGGGTCAGTGGTGACGGAAACCAGTCCCGCAGAACCCGACGCGCCGACCGGCAAGGTTCTTGTCGAGACAGAGAAGTTACTTTTGGATGCGGCTCGCGGCTCGCGAGGACGCTCACCCCACCGAATTTTTCCGGCTGTGATTCTGCGCGTGGCGGGAATATACGGGCCAGGACGAGGTCATTGGTTTAAAGCGTTTTTGCGCGGTGAGGCACGCATCGAGGGTGACGGCTCGCGCACGCTGAACATGATTCATCGCGACGATTTGATCGGCATCATCATCACCGCGCTGGAACGAGGTGAACCCGGCGAAATTTACAACGCGGCGGACAACGAGCCCGTGAGCCAATTGAAATTCTTCGAATGGCTCGCGGCGGAGCTCCAGAAACCCATGCCGCCGCAAGTCGCCGCCGATGCCGAAATCTGGCGGCGGCGTGGCGTGACGAACAAACGCGTCAGCAATGCGAAATTGCTGAAGGATTTAAACTACCAGTTTCAGTTCCCCGATTTTCGCGCCGGCTACGCGGCGGAAATCCGGCGGCTGGCGGAAGATTTATCCGACTCCGAAGTTTGAATGTGATTTCAAAACTTAATTAGATTAACCAGCCCTCACCCCGGCCCCCTCCCATCCGATGGGAGAGAGAGAAACGCTCCCAGTCCACAAGCATATCCACGATATTCTTCTGCTGCACGACTCACAAATTTAGAAAAAACATTCAGCGGCTTTCCCCTCTCCCGCCGGGAGCGGGTCAGGGTGAGGGGACTCCAGCATACCGACATCACTATACGTATTAATCCTACTTGAAAAAAATTAGGGTTCGGTCTTCCATGGACTTATGAAATTAAAACTTTTCCCCCAATTCATCCTGAAACCTCTGCAAAACAACTGGAGCGCCGGCATCTTGCCGGCGGGAACGCGCGATTCTTCTGGAACTCGCCGGCTGGAAGCCAGCGCTCCAGTTCCTGATTCAGTCTTTTGCAGAAGTCTGTTCCTGGGCGCGTTGCTGGCCGCAGTGATTCTGGGAGCCAGCGGTTGCAGCACGGTGCCGGTCACGGGCCGGACCCAATTCACCGGCCTCGTTTCGCCCAGCCAGGAAATCCAGCTCGGCCTCACCAGCTTCGAGCAAATGAAGAAGGACACGCCGATCAGCCACGATCCGGCGGCCAATGCGCTGGTGCAAAAAGTTGGCAAACGCATCGCGGCGGTCGCCGGACCGGACATGCCGAATGCGCAGTGGGAATTTGTCGTCTTTGAAAGCAAGGAGGCGAATGCGTTTTGTCTGCCGGGCGGCAAGGTCGGGATTTACACGGGTATCCTGCCAATCACGAAAGACGAATCCGGCCTCGCGACGGTCATCGGCCACGAGGTGGCGCACGCAGTGGCGCGGCACGGGGCGGAACGCATGAGCGAGGGCATGGCGATGCAACTGGGTGGAGAGGTTTTGGGTGTGTCGCTTTCCAATTCCGACCCGCGGATGCAGGCAGCGGCGCAGGTGGCATACGGCCTGACGACGCAGGTCGGCCGCGAGTTGCCGCACAGCCGCGCGCAGGAATCCGAGGCGGATCACATCGGGCTGATTTACATGGCCCGTGCCGGTTACGACCCGCAGTCGGCGGTGCTATTCTGGCAACGGTTCATGCAATACAACGCGCAGCAGGGCGGCGGCGGCACGCCGACTTTCCTCCGCACGCATCCGACGGATGAGAAGCGCATCCAGCAGTTGAAACAATGGCTGCCACAGGCCGAGGCGCAATACAAGCCGCAGAATTGAACGACAAAATCAAAAAAGGCGTTGAAGCGGCTGAAACCGCTCAACGCCTTTTTCGTTCTCGCTAAAACTCAGACCGCGCTGTCGCCGCGTTCGTCGGTGCGGATGCGGATGGCTTCGTCAATGGACGAGACGAAAACCTTGCCGTCGCCGATCTTGCCGGTCTTGGCGGCTTTGATGATGGCTGTCACGGCGGCGTCCTTCAGGTTGTCGGCCACGACGGTTTCAATTTTGATCTTGGGCAGGAAGTCCACGGTGTATTCGCTGCCGCGATAGATTTCGGTGTGGCCCTTCTGGCGACCGAAACCTTTGACCTCGCTCACGGTCATCCCCTGAATGCCGAGTTCGTTGAGCGCGTCTTTGACTTCAGTCAGCTTGAACGGCTTGATAATGGCTTCGATTTTTTTCATAGATTTTATTCATTGTAGGCACGCTCGCCGTGTTGTGACAAGTCGAGGCCGACACTTTCGTCCTCCTGATCCACGCGCAGGCCGATGACGGCATCCACAAATTTCACGATCAGAAACGTCGCGACCGCCGCCAGCACCACGGTGAACGTCACGCCGATGAGCTGGTTGAAAAACTGGTGCGAACTCCCCGCGAGCGTAACGATGACGCCGTTCGCCTTGAACGTGCTGGCGATGGAGGGATTCACTTCCGAGCTGGCAAGAAAACCGAGCATCAGCATACCGACAATGCTGCCGACGCCGTGAACGCCGAACACATCCAGCGAATCGTCATAGCCGCAAACGGATTTGATCTTCGTGACCGCTGTGTAGCACACCATGCCCGCCACGAGGCCGATGCAGAACGCCGCCGGGATGGTAACGAAACCCGAGGCGGGCGTAATCGTCGCCAATCCCGCCACCATGCCGGATGCGGCGCCAAGCACGCTGGGTTTGCCTTTCAATTTCCATTCGATAAACGCCCAGCTCAACGCCGCCGCCGCCGCTGAAAAATGTGTCGCCGCAAACGCGCTCGTCGCCAGCGAGCCGGCGTTCAGTGCGCTCCCGGCGTTGAAGCCGAACCAGCCGACCCACAGCAGACCGGTGCCAATGAGCGAGAGCACGACGTTGTGCGGCACCATTTGTTCGCGCGGAAAGCCGTCGCGTTTGCCGATCATGATGGCAAAGACCAGCGCCGAAACGCCGGAGCTGATGTGGACGACCGTGCCGCCCGCGAAGTCGAGCACGGGGATTTTGCCACCGGAAGCCCAGTTGAAATAGCCACCCACGCCCCAGATCATGTGGCACAGCGGGAAATAAACCACCACGGCCCAGATCAGCATGAACGCAACGTAGGCCTTGAATTTAATGCGTTCCGCCACCGCGCCGCTGATGAGCGCCGGCGTGATGATGGCGAACATCATCTGAAACAACATGAATGTCTGCGAGGGGATCGTCGCCGCGTAATCCGTGTTGGGAGCCGCGCCAACACCTTTTAAGAACAAATGGGTAAGCGGATTGCCGCAGATGGCGTTGCCCGGCGCGAAGCACATGCTGTAACCGAACACCATCCACAGCGCCGACATCAACGCCATCAAAATCAGGCTGTGCATCATGGTGGAGAGGACGTTTTTCGTCCGCACCAACCCGCCGTAAAACAAAATCAGCCCCGGCGCGGTCATCATCAGCACCAGCGCGGAGCTGGCGAGCAACCAGGCATTGTCACCGGAATTGATCGGCGCGGCGGAAACCATCGGTGCTACCGATGTCTGCATTTGTGGCGTGGCCGAAATGGGCTCCGCCGCTTGCAGCGGGGAAATAAAAACGCCGAGCAGAATTACCAAGCATGAAACAAAACATAACTTTTTTAATTCTGAATGAGAGGAATTCATGGGGGCAAAGTTCATCAAAACCCCACCGGAGTGTCAACGCCGCCCTTGCATAAAAGTTGTTCGATTTTGCTGACGACGTCTGGCAAAGCCGAGGCCCTGATCATCTGACCGACGGCAGCGAATCTTGGAGCGTTTATTCAAACTGATTGGGGCTGGGTTTGGCGGGTTTGCCGGTGTTTGCCGGTGTGTATTTTTCAGCCCGTAGCGCTTTGACTTCCTCGGGCGTCACTTCCTTGCCCGAATTGCCAAAGTTGTTGTAGGTATAAGTCAGCGCATTGGCGATGTCTTCGTTGCTCAACGGGAAGGCGGGCATGACATTGTCATATTTCTGCCCGTTCACCACCAGTTCACCCTGCTTGCCATGGATGAGAATGCGAATGGCCTGTTGTTTATCGGCATTTAGGTAATCAGAACCGGCCAGCGGCGGATATTTGTTGGCGATGCCTTGTCCGGCGGTCTGATGACAGGTGGCGCACATGGTCACAAAGAGGCGCCGGCCCAATTGGATGCGCTCGGCTTTCGTCTTGGGGCCGCCGGCCTCAGGCGCAGTGCCCAACGGCGCGCCGCTGTCCACCCAGGCCCGGAATAAAGCGCGATCCGCCTCGGTGATGGTCTGACATTCCTGGCAGTTGCCGGCGGGCATGGCTTGCTTGAAGTATTGACCCTTCCAACTGTCCCACACCCGACGCTTGATTTCTTCGCGATGAGCGTAGGCGGTTTTGTAATCCGTCCAGTCGGGCAGAAATGATCCTTCCGAATTATGACACCGGGCGCACTTGCCCAGAATGAGCGGTTGCACGTCCCGCAGAAAAGTTGGATTGGTGGAGACCTCGGAGGTTGGGGGAACTGCGGCTTCAAGCCCACCGGCAGCTGATGGAGCTGTTGGTTGCGCGTGAACGGCGGCCACACTGACTACGAAGAAACCCAGCACTACGGCGACCAGATTGGTTTTTAAAACTTGGGAAGTAAACATAGCTTTAGGTGGGTTGATTAAAATCCAAAGGAAAGTTGCAACACGAACAGGCTCGGAGGATATCCATTCGGATTCTGTCCATGGACCAAATACCACTCGTAGTCGCCTTCGAACAGCAGCGTATTGGAAAAGTAGTAAACAAAGCCAGAGGTATAGCGGTCCGCGATCGAGCCTTGGTTGTCATTTTGGTAGTCATAGCGGCCAACGAGTTCCAAGTTGTTGATGACGGGGAAATCCTTTTTCAAGCCCGCCAGCTTGTAACCGGCCTGCACCCAAACGCCGTTCGGATTGAGGGTGCCGGCGTTGTCCGTCTGCTGCCACGTGTTGACGTATTCGCCTTTGACCTCGAAGTATGGGCTGAGATGAATGGCGGCATCCAACACCGCCGCCGACCAGAGATAGCTGCCTGAATAATCGCTCCACTGACCGGTTTGTCCGGAAACGCCCAATTCCACGTCATAATGCAAACCCCAGGGATAAAACCACCCGATGCGCCCACCGCCACTCGGATTGGAATGCCAGTTTTGGGTATCCCCTACGTTCCCTTCCAGATCCAGATTGCCGGCATTCGCATTGGTCAATGAGGTCGAGGAAGGCCCGTTGACACCGTAAACCGAATACGTCATCAGCTGCGCACCCGACCCAATGGGAATTGCTCCGCGCAATTGCGCCCCGATACCGCTGCCCGGCAAATAGTCGCGCACCAGCGGATCATCGGGAATTTTGTTAAGCCAGCCCGCCGCCCGTTCGCTGTAGGTGCCCAGCGGCAGTAACATGTCGCCCGCCACCACCGTGACGTAGTCGTTCAAAAAATAATCCAACTGCGCGAAACTTAGATCCACGGCGGTCGAACTGCCGCCGGAGGGGTTGCCGTTTCCATCCACGTTGTTCTCGAGCGTGACGTCAAAACCGGCCTCGAACAACACGTTGTCATTGGCCCGGAACAGAAAAATCGGCGCAAAATCCGCCAAGCCAAAAGTGCCATTCCCGCCGGCCGCCTTGCCGTATTGAACCTCCGCGTCGCCCGTCACCAGAAAATCATGCGTGGCGCGCGGGGCGGGGTTGGGGGCCGGATAAATGGGCTGGATCTGGCTGGCGGCTTCGGCTTTGGCCACCGCGTTGGTCGCCAGCGTCTGGGTCTGTGACAACTGCTGCTGCAGTTGGGAGATTTTTTGCTGGTCTTGCTCGTGAGCTTGCTGGTCTTGGGTGTGGACTTTTTCCAGTTGATCCAGCTTCTGGCCCTGCTTGGTGACCAGATCCTTCAGCGCATTAAAGTCATCATCGCTTACTGTCGCCTGAGCCGAGGGAACAAGCGTTAGTCCAAGACTGCATCCGGCAGCGACCAGGCCCAAAACTGTGGAGTGAATTTTCATTGTGATATTTTGGGTTTTTAGTTGCCGCTTTGATCCTGCAGATATTTCAGGACAATCCTTGCCTGCTCGGCCGGAAGGTTGGCTCGCACCTGCATGTGAAATATCAAGGATTTCCACCTGTCCTGGTTGAATTCTTCAGGATATCGCTCCTGGTGGCACCGGTTACAGTGGATGGCATAAAGCTCGGCTCCAGAAAGCTGTCTGACTGGCTTTTTCTCAGACGCCCTTGCCGTTGCCGCCGGCGCGTTGGTGTTGGTGTCCGACGCCAGTAACAACCCAGGAAGGACAAAAAAAATGATGATGATGGCGACCGCCAATCCGCCGACCAAAGCAAAGCGGCGGGAAACTGGGGCCGAAGTTGGAGGGGTATTGATATTAAGGCTCATAAGATTGAGCATTAAGCAACTTTCTCAAACAAACCAACCGGCTGTTGCCATTTCCCAAGCATTTATTGTGTAATAAAGATTTCTAAAAAATTCCGGCGGCCGGTTCCGGGCCGGCTCCGAAATCGTCCCCTCGTGTTCCGATACCAACTTCATATCATGTTGAAGGCATTGGTAATCCAATTGTATCCACGCCAGCGCCGATTTCAGGATGCGACTGAAAACCCGGTCCATTTCGTCTGGAAAACATGTTCGATTTTGTCCGCGTTCGCGTTTAGCCTTGCCGCCGTGTCCGCTGAAGCGCAACTCACTCCCATGATGGCGCAGTATCGCCGCATCAAAGGCGAACTGCCGAAGGATGCGCTGCTGCTCTTCCGCCTCGGCGATTTCTACGAGATGTTTTTCGAGGACGCCCGGGACGGCGCGCAACTCTTGAACCTCTCGCTCACCGCCCGCAACGGCGTCCCGATGTGCGGCCTGCCATATCACGCGGCGAACAATTACATCTCCCGCATCCTGAAAAACGGCCGCAAGGTCGCCATCTGCGAGCAAACCGAGGAAGCCAAGCCCGGCAAGCTCGTCAATCGCGAGGTCACGCAAATCCTTTCGCCCGGCACGCACTTTGACGAACGCATGCTCGTCGCGGAGCGGAATAATTTTTTGGCGGCGGTCAATCCGTCAGGAAAAATTTTCGGACTCGCGCTCGTGGATTTGACGACGGGCGATTTCATGACGACCGAGCTGGAAAACGAAGCCGCGTTGCTCACCGAGCTCGAACGCCTGCGTCCGGCGGAAATCATTTTTCCGACCGAAGCCGTCTCACTCCGCGATTCCTTGCGCGGTGCGTTCCAGATTTTGAGCGGTTACGACGACTGGACCTTCGCGCCGGAAACCGCGTTCTTCACGGTGAAGGAACACTTCAAAGTCGCCACGCTGGATGGCTTCGGCTTGAAGGATCGTTCCGCCGCCATCGGCGCGGCGGGCGGGGCGTTGCATTACCTCGCGCAAAACTTGCGCCGCGACGTGAAGCATCTCACGCGCATCTCATTCTATCGTCGCAGCGATTTTCTCACGCTCGATTACACGACGCTGCGGCACTTGGAGATTCTTGAACCGCTGCATCATGATGCCCCGCGCAACTCGTCGCTTTATGGCGCGCTGAACCGCACCGCCACGCCGATGGGCGCGCGCCTGCTGCGCCAATGGCTATCGCAACCGCTCGCCGCCGTTGCCGCCATCCAGCAACGGCAGGAAGCCGTGCGCACGTTCATCGAAAATTCCTTTGGCCTCGACGCGTTTCGCCAGCAGTTGGGAAGTGTCCGCGATTTGGAACGCACGATCGGCCGCGTCAGCACCGGCTCCGGCAATGCGCGTGATCTCGTCGCGCTGCGAATGGCGCTCGAACAAATCCCGGCGCTGAAGCAGACCTTGGAGTCGGTGGGGCAAGCATCTCTGCGAACAGAATCTTTATTGCAAGATGCCCCGGCTCGCGAGGACGCTTGGCCGACCAGCCTCATCGCGAATCTCAATTCTCAAATCACCGTGCTGCCGGAATTGGTGGATTTGATCTCCCGCGCCATCATGGATGAGCCGCCGCTGCCCATCAAGGAAGGCGGCATGATCCGCGACGGCTTTGATCCGGCGCTCGATGAATTGCGCGATGCCCAGCGCGGCGGCAAAGACTGGCTCGCCAAATTACAGCAGGATGAGATCGAGCGCACCGGCATCACCTCGCTCAAGGTGCGCTTCAATTCCGTTTTCGGCTATTACATCGAAGTCACCAAGTCGAATCTCGACAAGGTGCCGCCGCATTACATCCGCAAGCAGACCGTGGCGAACGGCGAGCGTTTCATCACGCCGGAGCTGAAGGAGATGGAGGGCAAAATCCTCGGCGCGGAAGAGCGCAGCGTGAAGCTGGAATACGAAATCTTCCAGCGCGTGCGAGAATCTGTTTTGGTAAACCTGCCGCAAATCCAGCAGACCGCTTCCGCCCTGGCGCAACTGGATGTGCTCGGCTCGTTCGCGGAAACGGCACGACTGTTCAATTACGTTTGTCCGCACGTGGGCGATGAAGGCGTGTTGCAACTACGCGATGGCCGGCATCCGGTCTTGGAGCAGCAGCTCGTCGAGGAACGCTTCGTGCCGAACGACACAAGCTTCCACACGGAAATGCAGATTGGCCTCATCACCGGGCCGAACATGGCGGGTAAATCCACTTACATCCGGCAGGTGGCATTGCTCACATTGCTCGCGCACACGGGCAGTTTCATTCCGGCTGCCGAGGCGCGGATTGATCTGGTGGACCGCATCTTCACGCGCATCGGCGCGAGCGATGATCTGGCGCGCGGACAATCCACCTTTATGGTCGAGATGACGGAGACGGCGAACATTCTGAACAACGCCACGGCGCGCAGCCTCATTGTGCTGGATGAAATCGGTCGCGGCACCAGCACGTTCGACGGGCTCTCGCTCGCGTGGAGCATCGTCGAGCATTTGCACAATCAAGTCGGTGCGAAAACGCTGTTCGCGACGCATTACCACGAACTGACTGAGCTTTCCGGGCGCTTGCCGCGCTTGAAAAATTTCAACGTCGCTGTGCGTGAATGGCATGACCAGATCGTGTTCCTCCGCAAAATCGTCGAAGGCGGCACGGACAAGAGCTACGGCATCCAGGTCGCGCGGCTCGCCGGCGTGCCAAAAGAAGTTTTGGAACGCGCGAAGCAAATTCTCGGCAACCTCGAGGAATCTGAACTCACGCCGGAAGGCAACGTGCGCCAGGCTCGCCGCCAGCAGGACCGCGAGAAATTAAAATCGCTCGCGCCCGCGCCGCAGATGGATTTGTTTGGATGAATGAACAATCCATAAATCAATTGTCCGAGCAGCTTGGCTCGATTGTGCGCCGAGCAAAGAGGCTTACGACTTGGCCTCTGACAGAGGCAGAGGCTCTCCCGTTTATGACTCGAAGAGCCGATAGCAAACGCGATCGCAGAAGGCGTTGCTCTTGTGCTCGGCGACGACTTGGAAAAACGTCGTCACTTAAAAAAACAGATGAAAGAGCTTTACGGTCAAAGATCTGGTTTGTCACACGGCGGGAGCAAAGAAATCCTTGAATCTGATTTGTCGCATTTGCAAGACATCACCGGCAAGCTCTTGGTTTGGGCGATTAAACGACTTGATAAGTTTAAGTCACACGCAGAGCTTTTTAATTGGATTGAAGAGTAAAAGCTTTCTTAAAATTTTCCAAATCTGATGCCACAGGCCACCACCGAATCCAAGCTCAGTAGATTCCTGCACAAATTCACCGTGCTGCGCGGTGCGCCGCGCGAGCTGTGGATTATCTACGGCGCCTACATCATGGAAAACCTGGCCTACAAGGTCGGCGCATCCAGCGTGCTGACGTTGTGGCTGTCGTCCGACCTCGGCTTCGGTGACAAATCCGCCGGCGCGATCATTGCAATGTGGTCGGTCATCTTGACCTTGATCACGGTGGTGACCGGCTCGCTGGTGGATGCGCTCGGCATTCGCCGGACTTTTCTGCTCGGCTTCTGGATTTGCCTCGTGTCGCGCACGGTGATGACGTTGACGGCTGACCGATGGATCGTCCTGCCCTTCGGCCTCTACCTTCAGGCGGCCGGCATCGCGCTGATGACGCCGGTGATGGTGGCGGCGTGCAAACGCTACTCCAATGCCGCGCAACGGTCGGTGGTGTTCGCGCTCTTCTACGCGCTGATGAATTTTGGCTATGCGATCGGCGATTTTATTTTTGATAAGTTGCGCGGCAAAACCGGCCTGGGCGAACATGGTTCATGGATTGTGCCGTGGCTGGGAATGGAGTTGAGCACTTACCGGGTGCTGATTTTGCTGGGCGTGGTCTTTACCGTGCCGGGCCTGATCCTGGTGCGGTATTGCCTGCGCGACGGCGTGGAGATGACCGAGGAGGGCGTTAAAATCACCAGCCGCGAACCAAGCAAAACGAATTCTGTCGCAGCGCTACAGAAGACGGTCGTCGAAACCACCACCAAGACGTGGAAAATTTTCTCAAGCCTGTGGTTGCAGGTTCCGTTCTACCGGTTTCTGCTGTTCATGTCCCTCGTCGTCGGCGTGCGGATGATTTACTACAACATTTTGTTCCTGTTTCCCAAATACGGCATCCGTGAACTGGGCGAAGGTGCGCCGATCGGGCAATTGAGCGGCGTCTTGAACGAAGTTTTGATCATCGCGCTGGTGCCGGTGTGCGGCGTGCTGACACAGAAGATCACGGCTTACCGGATGGTCACTGTGGGTAGTTTCATTTCGGCGTTGTCGGTATTTTTCATCGCGCTGCCGCCGGAATGGTTCCAGCCATTGGGCGCTGGCTGGCTGGGGGATTTGGTTGCGCACCGCTGGCTTGGCGTGAGTGGCCCGGTGAATCCGCTCTACATTTCGATCTTCTTTTTCATCGTGCTGTATTCGCTGGGCGAGGCACTGTGGTCGCCGCGGCTTTACGAATACGCCGCCGCCATCGCGCCGAAAGGGCAGGAAGCTTCTTACATGGCGCTTTCGATGTTGCCGATGTTCGTGGCCAAATTTTTCGTGGGCGGTCTTTCCGGCTGGCTCCTGGCAAAATTTTGCCCGGCCGAAGGCTTGCGCCAGCCGGAAGTAATGTGGTTTCTCATCGGCTGCATGGCACTGATTACGCCCGCGGGAACCTTTATCTTCCGTAAGTATATTCAGGTGCAGGAAGAAGGCCGTGAACTTGTCACAACTAAAAAATAAGCCAATAACCATATATGGAAATCAATCTCGTTCCCGAAAAACTCCGCCGGTTGGAAATTCCCGGTCGCGTTGAAATTGTCCGTGGCCACGGTGGTTTGCCGCTCGTCAAAGTTCGCACGCTGTGGAGCGCGGCGGAGATTTATCTGAACGGTGCGCATGTGTCTGCGTTCAAGAAAACCGGCGAACCGCCGCTGATCTTCATGAGCCGAAAAAGCTATTTTGCACCCGGCAAAGCGATTCGCGGCGGCGTGCCGATCTGCTTTCCGTGGTTTGGCAACCGCGACGGCGAGCCGTCGCACGGCTTCGCGCGCAGCACGGAGTGGGAACTGGTGAACACCAAGGCTGCTGCGGATGGAGTGGTGACGGTGCATTTCGCGCTGCCGGGCATCGCCGCCAACTCAAGCTGGAATTTACTCCGCACGGAATTCATCGTTACGGTTGCCGACACATTGACGATGGAACTGACTACCGCTAACGAATCGTGCGATGGGGCGATTGAGATCGAGAACTGTCTGCATACGTATTTTCAAGTCGGCGACATCGGCGCGGTAAGCATTCACGGCTTGGAAGGTGCGGCATTTCTCGATTTCGCCGCCGGCGATACCGGCACGCGCAAGGCCGGGGAAAATTCGCCTATAAAAATCCAGCGCGAGACGAACCGCACCTATATTGACACCACTTCAGCCGTGGAGATCCGCGATGAAAATCTCCAGCGAACCATTCGCGTGGAGAAATCAAACTCCAACTCCACCGTCGTCTGGAATCCGTGGACGACGCAAAAGCTGCCCGACGACTTTGATCCGGCGGAGCATCGGCACATGGTCTGCGTGGAATCCGGCAACGTGAAGCAGAACAAGATTTCACTCGCTCCGGGCCAGGAGACATCGCTAAAGGTGGTTTTGAGCAGCGGGCCGTTGAAATGATCTCCCTCTCTGAAATCCAGCCCAGCGGCACCGATCTGATTTCCCAAGTGGAGGAAATTTTTTCGCCGAGCGGCATTTTATCGCGCGCGAAAAACTTCGAGTTCCGCCCGCAGCAGCAGGAAATGGCCATGGCCGTGGCGCGGGCGCTACAGAATCAGGAGCACCTCGCAGTCGAGGCTGGCACAGGCGTCGGCAAATCGCTGGCGTATCTCATCCCGGCAATTCTCTTTGCCGTGGCGCAGAAGAAGAAAGCCATCGTCTCGACTCACACGATCAATCTTCAGGAGCAGCTCACGGAAAAAGATCTGCCCATGCTGACGGGCGTGCTTGGCTCGCTGCCGGAGCCGGTGAAGTTCTGCTACGCGATGCTCAAGGGCCGCGCGAATTATCTCTGCACGCGCCGGCTGCAAAAGGCGATGCAGCAGGCGGGAAATCTGTTCACCTCCAGTGAAGCGGAGGAATTGCAGCGCATCTACGAATGGTCCAAGGAAACGAAAGACGGCAGCCTGTCGGATTTCGAGATCGAGCCGGATCCGAAAGTCTGGGCGCAGGTTTGTTCCGAGCGCGGGCTGTGCTCACCGAAGACGTGCGGGCATCAGTCGGATTTTGCGCGCGACCACGACCCTTGTTTTTTTCAGCGTGTGCGGAACCGCATTCTTTCGGCGGACGTGGTGATTCTGAATCACACGCTGTTTTTTACGCTGCTGGGCGGCGTGGACGAGGAGATGGAGGGTGGCATTTTGTTCAAGAACGACTTCGTGATTTTTGACGAAGCACACACAATGGAAAACGTCGCGTCGCGTCACATCGGCTTGAGCGTGTCGAGCGGGCAGGTGCGCTATTCGCTGAACCGGCTCTGGAATCCGAAGACCGAAAAGGGCCTGCTCGCCACGTTGCGGCAGGGCAAGGCCGTGAAGCTCGTTGCGGAAATCTTGAGCGAGTCGGACAAATTTTTTGAGAACGTCGAAAAGGCGTGCGAAGAAATTCAAGCCACGACGCCGAAGAAAAGTTTTGGCTCGGCGGAGTCGCGCCCCGCCAAACGCGAGTGGAAAGAACTGCGCATCCGTCGCGCTGAACTCGTGAACGACAATGTGACGCTGCCCATTCAGCGGCTGCGGGAGGCGGTGAGCGAACTGGTCAAGACGAGTGAGGACAAGGATATCGGCCAGGAACTGGTCGAGTGCAACCGGCGGCTCGGCGAATTGAAGATCGAGGTCGCGGAATTTTTGAGCCAGCAGGCCGATGACCACGTTTACTGGGTGGAGCGCGGTGGCAAATCGCAGCGGAATTTGTCGCTTAATGCCGCGCCGGTGGATGTGGCGGAATACTTGCGCCGTCGTTTGTTTGAGACGGATACAAGCGTCATCATGACCAGCGCGACCTTGGCGGTGGCGGAAAAGGCGGCGGAAGGTTCCAAGTTGAAAGCTGCTGGTTCGGAAGCCGTGCCGCGCAAAAAAACCCATGCTTCAGCCGCCAATACGCCGTTAGGCTATTTTGCCAAGCGCGTTGGCTGTGAGTCCGCAACGAAGCTGCAAGTCGGCACGCCGTTTGATTACGAGCGGCAGATGAAATTGTTCACCGTCAAAAAAATGCCCGATCCGCGCGAGCACGGTTATGCCGATGCGCTGATTCACTGGATCGAGCATTTCGTAAAGCAGACACACGGCAAAGCGTTCGTCTTGTTCACGAGTTACAAGCTGATGCAGGAAGTGGCCGATCGGATGCAGCCATTCTTCACCAAGCTGGGCTTGGAACTGATCGTGCAGGGCACCGGCACTCCGCGCTCGACGATGCTGGAGCAGTTCAAGGCGGACGTGGACTCGGTGCTCTTTGGCACGGATAGTTTCTGGCAGGGCGTGGATGTGCCGGGCGAAGCGTTAAGCAACGTCATCATCACGCGGCTGCCGTTCGCGGTGCCGGATCATCCGCTGATCGAAGCGCGGATTGAAGCGATCGAAGCGCGGGGCGGCAATTCCTTCGGCGAATTTTCCCTGCCGGAGGCGATTCTCAAATTTCGTCAGGGCGTAGGCCGCTTAATCCGCACGAAGACAGACACGGGCATCGTGGTGGTTTTGGACAACCGGATTCTCACCAAGCAATACGGCCAAGCTTTCCTCGACGCGCTGCCGAAATGTCCGGTGGAGATTGTTTAAGGCGGTTTTACCGGTTTCTTAACTTGTGCGGGGCATGGTCGCTTGGTAACGTAAGCCGTCAGTTTTTCGCCACGCTTGTCCGATGGTGTAATGGTAGCACAGAGCCCTTTGGAGGCTTTAGTCATGGTTCGAATCCATGTCGGACAACCAACTCCAACCGCCGCGTTTCAGCCGACTCCGGTTTCGTTCCGTCAGCACTTCAGATCATCGCCCACCGGCTCGGTCAATTCCTGATGGATGGTTTTGAGCATGGTTTCGGTGGTGTAGGGTTTGGGCACAAAATGCCGGACGCCAGCCCCCTCGACCTTGGCGACACCTTCGTTGGTGGTCATGCCGCTGGAAGCGATGATGCGAACCTGGGGATGCATCGCCTTGAGGGTCATGACCAACGTCGGTCCGTCCATAATTGGCATCATCATGTCAGTCAGGACAAGGGCGATGTCCTGCCGGCGCGCCGCGTAGAGGGACACAGCCTCGGCGCCGTTGCTGGCCAGGATCACGCGATAGCCAAAACGTTCCAGGGTTTTTTGCACCACTTTGCGGATACTTTCCTCGTCGTCCACGACCAGCACCAGCTCGCCGTTTCCGCGTGGCAAATGGGGTTGCGCGGACGCGGTTTTGCCCGCTGCATCCATGGGATTGGCCGGCACATAGACTTTGAATTTGCTGCCCTGACCCGGCTCGCTGGAAACGGTGATGAAGCCGCCGTGGCTTTTCACGATGCCGAGAACGGTGGACAGGCCGAGGCCGGTGCCTTTGCCCATTTCCTTGGTGGTGAAGAAGGGTTCAAAAATTTTGTTAAGGGTCTCCGGCGGAATGCCGGTGCCGGTGTCGGCCACCGTCACCACGACAAAGGTGCCGGCACGGGAATCCGGATTCATTGCGGCGTAAGTCTCATCCAACACCGCGTTTTCCATGGTGATCTTGAGGTTGCCGCCGTCGGGCATGGCGTCGCGGGCATTGACGCAGAGGTTCAGAATGACCTGGTGCAGTTGGGTGGGATCGCCGGTCACCGGCCAAAGGTCGCGCGGCGCGGCGAAGTCAAACGCGATATTTTTCGGGAAAATTTCCTGCAAGACATGCTGGAGCTCCCGGACGAGATGCGCCGGTTGAATCAAGACGCGCTGGCCGTCCACGCCCCGGGCAAAGGACAGCACCTGTTTGACCAGGTTTGCGCCGCGCTTGCTGCAGATTTCCAGCGTATCGAGCAGCTTCAAGGTCTCGGCGTCCCGCGCATCCTGCTTGAGCATCTGGACCGAGATCATGATCGGGGCCAGCACATTGTTCAAATCGTGCGCGATGCCGCCGGCCAGCGTGCCAATGCCTTCCATGCGCTGCGACCGGAGAAATTGCGCTTCCAATTTTTTCTTCTCGGTGACGTCGGTGTTGATGGCCAGAATGGATCTGGGCTGGCCCTGCTCATCTTGCAGGAGGGTCCAACGTCCCTCCACGATCAGCTCGCGGTTCTGCCGGGTCACCTGGCGCAATTCACCGCTCCATTCGCCGGTGGCCAGCACCTGCGCCATCGCCTCTTCGAATTCTGCCGGGTGGCGATAGAGCAACTGGTGCGCGGACCGTCCGATTACCTCGGCGGCACTCCAGCCGTAAAGGCGTTCGGCGCTTTTATTCCAGAAGGTGATCCGGTGCTCGAGGTCGCGCACGAGGATGGCGTCCTGCGCGTGGTCGAGCAGCGCGGCTTGCTGGGCGATTTTTTGCTGGGTGTGGCGATGTTGCTCGCGGTTGCGGAGACTGACGATGCCGAAGGCCAGGTTGTCGGCCAGCTCCTGCAAGAGCTTCAGTTCGTCTGCGCTCGGTTGATTGACCTCGCTGGAATAGAGGGCCAGCAAGCCAAACGCATCATTTTTATCGCGCAACGGCAGGCAGATGACGCTGCGATAACTGCGCTCCAACGCCTCGGTCTGCAAGGTGAAGCCGGCGTCACCATGCATGATATCCTCGCAGACCACGGCCTGACCGCTGCGAATGGCCCGTGCTGCCGGCCCCCGTCCGTCCGGTTCATATTCCGACCAGCTCAACTGGATCCGGCTTAAATAACCACCTTCCTCGCCGGCGTGGGTTATGGGGAGGATGGTGCGGGTTTCATCGTTCTGCGCGTAGCCCACCCAGGCCATGCGGTAGCCACCCGTCTCCACGGCCAGATGGCACGCGTCCTTGAGCAATTGTTTTTCGTCGGTGGCGTGGATGAGCGCCTCGTTGCACAGGCTGATCAAACGCAATGCCCGGTTCGCGTGGGCGAGTTCCAATTCGGCCAGCTTGCGCGCGGTGACATCTTGAAACGCGCCCTGCAGGCGGACGATCTTGCCCTCGGCATCGCGCACGGCCTCCCCCATGGTGCGCACCCAGATCTTGCGCCCTTTGGCGGTGAGCTTCGGGAGCTCCACATCGTAAGGCGTGCCATCTTTTGCGCAGGCCTCGACCAGGCGGGTGATTTCCGCCCGGTGTTCCGGCATGAAGAAGCCGATGCCTTCGGCAAAGGTCGGCGTGTAACCCGGCGGCACATCGTGAATGGCGCAGATTTCATCAGACCAGAAAAGTTTGCGCTCCGGCAATTCAATCGTCCAGCCGCCCAGATGCGCCGCCTGACCGGCGATGCGCAGCAAGGCCTCTTTTTTTCGCAGCGCGTCTTCGATCTGCCTGCGCTCCGTGATGTCCTGACAGGTGCCAACCGCGCGCACCGGCTGGCCGGCGCCATCCAGAAGCACCTGCCAATGTTCCTCGACGAATTTAATGCGTCCGTCCGTAAACAAAACGCGATGCTCGATCACACCGGGTGTGGATTGCCGGAGCGACGCCCTGAAGGCGCCATCCACCGCCGCCCGGTCTTCCGGATGCACCAACTGGAGAAAGGCCTCGTGCGTTGGTTGAAAGTGCTGCGGATCGGTTTCAAAAATGCGGTGGGTCTGGGCTGACCAGATCACCGTCAAGCTGATCAGGCTGGTTTCCCAGCTGCCCACCTTGGCCACCGCCTGCGCCACAATCAGGCGGGCGCGCTCGGCTTCCAACATTTGGGCCAGCTGGCGCTGCTCATGTTCGCTTTGGGTCAGGGCCGCTTCCGACTTTTTGCGCTCCGTAATATCTCCCGCATAGCCATGCACCACCTGCAGCGGCTGGATGGGAAAAAAGGACCAGGAGATCACCCGGCCCGCCAGTTCGCGTTCCAAACGCAGACGCGGTTGATTGGTTTGCAGGCAATCCCGCACCAAATCCGGCATGCCCGGCGGCAGGATTTGCGCCGGGTGTTCTTGTCCGGCTGCCCGGGCCATGGTCCTGGCCGCGTCGTTAAAATAAATGACCTTGCCGGCGGCGGAAAATTCCAGCACCGGATTGGGATTCATTTGAGCGAAAGCGGCCAGATGCTCCACTTCGTGCTCCACCAGTTGACGCTCGGTGACGTCCACCATGAGCGCCAATTGGGCGCGGTGTCCGGCAAATGACAGCGGGTGCGAGGAAACCTCCATCATCATCAACTGCCCGTCCTTTCGCCGGTGTCGCCATACGCCAGAATGGCTGATACCGCCCTGGATGTTCGCCAAGGCTTCCCGCAGCGCGGGCACATCCTCAGCTGGGCGGATATCCGCAATCGTCATGCGCAAAAATTCCGCTTCGGAATAGCCATAATGAGCAATGGCGGCACGGTTCACCGCGAGATATTGCAACGTATCCAGATCATAAACCCACATCGGCTGGGGATTGCTTTCAAACAAGAGCCGGTAGCGGGCCTCGCTTTCGCGCAAGGTTTCCTCGGCCAGTTTGCGGTCGGTGATGTTGACGTGCATGACCACCGCGCCGCCTGGCTGGCCCTCAACCAGTGGTGTCACCGTCAGCCGGAACCACCGCTGCTCGGCCGGCGCATGGCAGGGATACTCGATGGCAAATTCCTTCGCCGCGCCGCTCAGCACGCGGCGGATGCCGGCCGCGGCGGCCTCTGCCTGTTGGGCGCAGTCGCCTTGAACGCGTTCACAGACTTCGAGGTAATTTTCACCCACACCGAATTCCGGGCCCTGCAACGCGTTCGCGGTGGCAAAGCGCCGCCACGCCTCGTTTACCGAAATGATCACGCCTTGGGAATCAATCAGCGCAATGTGGGCTGGGAGGGCGTTCAGGATGGCCAGTTGTGTTTCCGCCAATTGGCGCTGGGCCGCTTCGCTGTGGAGCAATTTTTCCTGCGCCGCCCGCAACAGGTAGGGCTGGCCGCTTTCGCCGGCCACAAAATCCAACCGCCCGTCCGTCAACGCGTGCAGCTCCTGCTCCGCCGCGCGCAGCGTCCGGATCAGCGCGGCAATTTTATGCTCCGTCTCGAAGGCTTCATTGGGAGGCTGGTTTTTCATGTCAGGTCACCCTCGGTTCCAAGGCACGCGAAACCGCCGGCAGCCGGGATTCTCCACCGCGCAGACCGTTGCGGGCTGAATCCTCGATAACCTCAATGTCTGTCGGGGGTTTTCCCGTTTGCTTCGCCGACGCTCTGGTCATTAAGGGCAACCATAATTTAGTTTATCGGGCTTTGCACCTCCTATTTGGGACATGGATGAATATCCCGGTTCTGTCACCGCTTGGAGCCAGGATTAAATCCAAACTCCGAACCGAGAGGAGCCCGCCCGCTCAGAGTATGGCGGGATGCGCCCTCGTATTCCCCGGTTACAATTGCCGGCAAATCCGGTTTTCAGAGTTCTCTGAATGTTCAGGGCGGTTGGATCCGGCAGCCTCCCTTCTTCAAAACCCTTCGGGAATTTTCCAGCTTGCCAGTTCAAGCTTTGTAAAGCAAAGTGAAAGCCATGGAACCAAAATGGGCCGAGGAAAATCTGCAAACCATCCGCACCTTGATGGAACGCTCCGCGCTCTACCGCCGCGCGCTCGCGCCCATCATGATTTATGTCGGCGTCCTCGGAATTGTCGGCGGAATAGTAGGAACAAAGCTAAATTTTCTTTCTGCGCGCGCCTTTGTGTTGCTCTGGTTTGTAGTTGCCGTGCTGGCTTTGGTTGGTTCTTTTTTATTAGTCCGGCGTCAGTGTCTGAAAAATGCCGAGCCATTCTGGTCTCCGCCAACTAGACGTGTGGCGCAAGCCTTGATTCCACCTTTCACGGTGGGCGCGTTCGTGGCGATTCTTTTCTTCTTCGGAGAAAATGCACTTGAATATCGGTCGCTTCTTATCCTTGTCTGGTGCTGGACATATGGCTGTGCCATTCATTCGGCAGGGTTTTATATGCCACGTGGCTTCAAACTTTTTGGATGGATGTTTATTTTGGCAGGGTTTGCGTTTTGGCATGTCAGTGGCGGCGGATTTGGCGGGTATGGCAGATTTACGGATGACGGCTGGATGGGCGCCATCTTCGGCGGCCTGCACCTGGCCTACGGCATTTATCTTTATTTCACCGAGAAGAAAACTCCCGTCGCGTGAACCCGGAACTGTTTCTGCAACTGGATCGCGTAATCCATGAGAAAGGGCGGCTGGCCATCATGTCCATGCTCGCCGCCTCACCGGAACTCTCGTTCACCGAGCTGCGCGACGCGTTGGCGATGACGGATGGCAATCTCACCACGCACATCCGCGCGTTGCAGGAAGAAGGTTTTATTTCCGTCGCCAAGTCGTATCAAAACCGTCGCCCGCTGACGACGTGCTCGCTCACGGCGGCGGGGCGCAAAGCCTTCGCGGAATACATCGCCCTGCTGGAGCAGATCGTCCGGCTGAACAAACCTTAAAAAATCTTTTGAACAGAAATCCAAGCCTGCGGTCTTCTACTTTGTAATACAAAGTTAATATGAAAATCATCCGCGCCGAACATCTGGGCATGTGCTTTGGGGTGAAGGACGCCATCGCGCTGGCGATGGAAACCGCGAAGCGCGAGCCGCTCACCATTCTGGGCGACCTTGTCCACAACGAAACCGTCCTGGCTGAATTGCGCGCCCAAGGCATCCGCTTCGATCAGCAGCCGGCGACGGTCGCCACGCAAACCGTCATGGTCACGGCACACGGCGCATCGGAACGCGCATTGAACGCGACCCGTCAGCGAGGTTTGAATGTGTTGGAGGCGACCTGTCCGCTCGTTCACGTCGCTCACCGCGCGCTGGCCAGGCTGGTGCGCGAGGGGTTTCACCCGGTCATCATCGGAAAACGCGACCACGTCGAGGTGCGCGGCATGACGGAGGACTTGGCCTTGTTCGACGTCGTGCTGTCCGTTGAAGATGTGGCGGCCCTTCAAGAACGCCCCCGCTTTGGCGTCATGGCGCAGACGACGCAGCCGATTGAGAAAGTCCGGCAGCTCGTCCGGCAGATTCAGGAACGTTTTCCCGGCTCTAAAGTGCGCTTCGTGGACACCGTCTGCCAGCCGACAAAACAACGGCAGGGCGCGGCGGTGGAACTGGCGCAGAAATGCGATGTGGTCGTCGTCACCGGCGGCGCGCACAGCAACAACACGCACGAGTTGGTGAAAACTTGTTCGCAATTTTGCGCGCGCGTTCATCACATCCAAACGGCGGATGACTTGCACGCCGGGTGGTTTCGTCCGGAAGATACCGTCGGCATCACGGCCGGAACCTCGACGCCGGACTCGGTGATCGTGGCGATTGAACAACAACTTTCTCAATTTGCAGCGGCGATAAATAAACCAACCAACCCCAAGGAAGTTTATGAACTACACCAAGTGGATTGAGCACTTCACGCGCAACAAGCAAAACCGCCCGGAGCCAGATTGGTCCGCGCCCATCAACGTGCCGCCGGAAGTTCTCGCGCCGATGCTGCGGTCCATCGAGCAATTCCGATTGGGCGATGGCGGCGGGCCGGCTTCGCTCATCGCGTTCAACCGGGAAAATTTCCGCAGTCGCAACGACGAGATTCGGCACATTGTGGATTTGTGGTTCGCGGAGGAAGCCGAGCACGCGCGGCTGCTCGGCTGCGCGGTGCGCCGGTTCGGCGGGCGCATCATCACGTCGCACTGGAGCTTCACCGCGTTCTGTCTCTGCCGTCGCGTGCTTGGCGTGCGGTTTGAATTACAGGTGCTCACACTCACCGAGCTCGTCAGCACGGGTTATTACCGGATACTGCGCCACCATTCGCCCGACGGCCCGCTTGCGGCGATGTGCGAATTGATCCTGCGCGACGAGGCGGGTCACGTTGCCTTTCAGCGCGATCGTCTGGCCAGCGATGGTTGTCCGTCGCCCGGTTTGCGGGGATTCCTTTGGCGGATACAATTTCTTGCCTGTGGTTACGGAGCGGGAACCGTGTTGTGGATCAGTCATGCCGCGTGTCTGAAAGCCATCGGCGGAACGCGCGGCGAATTCTATTCTGAAATTACGCGGCAGATGACGTGCTTCATCCGTTCGCTTGAAAAAAGAGAAAAGCGCCCGAGCGTTCCGGCGCTGTGGGCAAAACCGTCAACCGGTCAACTCCAACTGGCCAAATGAAAATCGCCACACTCAAATCGAATTGGGATCGCTGGTGGATGGTGGTGCTTTATGCCGCCGCGATGGCGTGGGTGGAATCGGCGGTGGTCTTTTACCTCCGCTCGATGATGGACCGTCTCGAGCCATATCAACCCAACCCGCTGCCGATCATCGGCGGGTTTGCCTCCGTGGAACTACCGCGCGAATTCGCCACGCTGGTCATGTTGTTCGCCGTCGGCTTTCTCGCGGGCCGGACGTGGCGGGCGCGCATTGGCTACGCGGCCATCGCGTTTGGTGTGTGGGATATTTGCTACTACGTTTTCTTGAAAGTCATCTACGGCTGGCCGCACTCGTTACTGGACTGGGACATTTTATTTCTGCTGCCGATGCCGTGGTGGGGGCCGGTGCTCGCGCCAATTTTAATTTCAATGCTGCTGATTTTGTGGGGCACGCTCGTCAGTCAGTTTGAACACTTTCACACCCCGGGGCTGTCAAGCCGGCGCGTGTGGGTTCTGAATTTTTCCGGCGTCGCGCTCGCCCTCTACGTTTTTATGGCGGACTCGATCGCCGCTTCGCATCATGGGCTGGAAGCGATCCGCACGATGCTGCCGGAACCATTCAACTGGCCGCTGTTTTTAATCGCGCTGGGATTGATGTCGGCACCAGTGATTCAGACCGGACAGATGTTTTGGCCACGACTCCAAAAATTGAAATCCGTCAACGCACCGGAAAATCTTTCATGCAACCGCCGGCCGGAAAACTGAATCTGCGCGAGATCAGCGTGCTGTTGCGCGGCGAATCGGAAACGATTTCCGTGTGGAGCGCGGGCTGGAACGCGCGGCGGTTTGCGCTGCATGTCGGCGTCATCATTTTAGGCGCGGGCATATACGGCGCGGCGATGGGCTGGTGGCGTGACCCGCAGCAGGCAATGTTTGTAGCGGTCAAATTTCCACTCATCATCCTGCTCACCGCGCTCGGCAACGCGCTCATCAACGGCATGTTTGCGCCGCTGCTCGGCCTGAACATCCCGTTTCGTCAGTCGTTTTCGGCGGTCGTGATGAGCTTCGCCATCACCTCGGCCATCCTCGGTGCGTTCAGCCCGCTCATCGCCTTCATGACTTGGAACGCGCCGCCAATGACCGCCGGCGTGGCCAATATCAACTACAGCGCCATCATGCTCGCACACGTCGCCATCGTCGCGTTCGCTGGCGTGACTGGTAATGTGCGCCTGTTTCAACTGCTGGTAAAACTGGGCGGCCGCTACGCTGCCTTGCGCGTGCTCTGCGCGTGGCTGGCGGGGAATCTATTGCTCGGCAGCCAGCTCTCATGGAATCTGCGCCCGTTTATCGGCTCGCCGACGCTGCCGGTGGAATTTTTCCGGCAGAACGCTTTTCATGGAAATTTCTTTGAGGCTGTGTTCCATGCGCTGCGACAAATTTTCCAGTTCAACTAAACATCAACTCCACTGAATTATGAATGAATCCAATGCCATCCCGCCGGTCATCCCCGCCGTTACACCGCGCCAGCTCGGCGACGATCCGGCCGAACGCGTGCCCATCACGAACGCCTTCGCTGCCATCGAGGCGCTGCTGCGCCAGCCGCGACGCCTGCTGTTCCAGCTCCGACAGCCCGGCGCAGGTGGACTCATCGCGCAAATGGTTTTTGTCTCCGCAGTATGCGCGCTGGTTTATGGCGTCGTGGCTGGGACATTTTCCGGCGGCACGCAGCTTTGGGCCGCGCCGGCGAAGATCGCGGGCGGACTCCTCGTTTCCGCGGCCATTTGCCTGCCGAGCCTTTACATCTTCACCTGCTTGAGCGGCGCGCAGGCGCGGCTGGCGGAAGTCTGCGGCCTGCTCGCGGGCCTGCTCATGTTGATGACGATTTTGCTCGTCGGCTTTGCGCCGGTGGCGTGGATTTTTTCGCAATCCACTGAATCGGTGGCGTGGATGGGTTTTCTGCACCTCGTGTTCTGGTTTGTGGCCACGCTGTTCGGCGTGCGTTTTATGAAACACGGTTTTGCCCACGCCGAGGCGAAGTCGCAGGCCGGCGTGAATGTGTGGATCTGCATTTTCCTGCTCGTGGCGCTGCAAATGACCACCGCGCTGCGCCCGATCATCGGCACGGCGGACACGTTTTTCCCAACGGAGAAAAAGTTTTTCATCGGGCATTGGATTAACTGCTTGGACAAAGCCACGAGCGGTGACGGCAGAACCAATTCCCGCGATTGAGGGCCGGCTGGTTGCATGAAACATCTCTTCCATTCGTTGCGAGCCTATTTGGGCGGAATAGCTTTGGGGCTTGGAATCATTGGCCTGTTTTTATTTGCCTTGGGAATTCCGTTCACCATTTTCAACGCGCATTTTTGGGCGGGCATGGGCTTCCGGGAAGGACCGCAGCCGACTGCCGAACAGCTTCGGGCGGCGGTGAACCACGAATTGTGGTGGGGATTTCTCCACCGGCTTGCGCCATTGTTCGCGGCTTCGCTGGCGCTTATCAGCTATGGGTTCTTTGAGGCGTATCAAGAACAGGAGCACAAACCATGAACCGCCCTCAACAACTGCGCCGCCGCATTCAACTGCTGACGTGGCTGTTCATTGCAGGCCTGGTTGTGAGCGGGGCGACGGCGATTCCGCTGCGGCTCGAAGTGGATCGGTTGATCAATCTTCTTGGCTTTGAAGAATGGGGCAGCCAGCCTTCGGCTCAGCTGGTTATCGAATGGCTTTTCAAAGTGCGTGACGCGTTGAAGGACACGGAAGCCCAACACCCCTTTCTCTTTTACGGCACGGACTGGCTGGCGTTTGGGCATTTCATCGTCGCCATCGCCTTCATCGGTGCGCTGCGCGATCCCGTGCGTAACCGCTGGCTGTTTGACTTTGGCCTGATTGCCTGCGTGCTGGTGATTCCATTCGCGTTTGTTTTCGGCGGATTGCGCGGGATTCCGTTCTGGTGGCGGCTGATAGATTGTTCGTTTGGTGTGTTTGGTTTCATCCCACTGTGGCTCTGCCGCAAGTGGGCGATTCAATTAGAGCGTTTTCAAAAGCAATAGAAAGTTTTACTGTCGCCTGCTGCGGTTTTTATCAGTGTCCATCCGTGCCCATCCGTGGTTTAATAGGATGGTGAACATTACGAATTTGAATCCGGATACGGATATTGGCGCGAGCGCGTGGCTGGTGGAACTGGACGAGCATCGCATTTTGCTCGATGCCGGGATGCACCCGAAACGCGAGGGGCGCGCGGCGATGCCGACGTTTAACAAGGCGGACACGCATGATGTGGACGCGATCGCAATCACGCATTGCCATCACGATCACGTCGGTGCACTGCCGATGGCGTGCCGGCATTATCCCAAGGCGCATGTCCTGATGACGGAGTTGAGCTATCTGCTGGTGGAACGCGTGCTGCATAATTCGGTGAACGTGATGACGCGCCAGCGCGATGAACTGGGCATCAAGGAATATCCGCTCTACACGCACGACGAACTGGATGACATGGCCCCGCGCTTCCAGGGTTTCAAATACAACCGCGAAATCGAATGGGCGGCGTATCACAAGGCGCGCGCCGGTGCGCCGTCGCCGACGCTGGAATTTTTCGACGCCGGCCACACGCTGGGTTCGGCGGGTGTTTTGTTGCGCGGCAAAAAGGAGACGCTGTTTTTCACGGGCGACGTGTGTTTCCACGACCAGACGATCTTGAAAAGCGCGCGGTTTGAGGATGTAAAGGCGGATGTGATGATCATGGAAACGACGCGCGGCAACCGGGATGTCCCGCCCAGTCAAACGCGGGCGAGCGAAATGGAGCGGCTGGTGGCGGCAATCCATGAAGGGCTGAAAAAGAAGGGCTGCGTGATGATCCCGTCGTTTGCATTGGGCCGCACCCAGGAGATTCTGGCAACGCTGGCGTTGTTGATGCGCGAGGGGAAATTGAAGAAACAGCCCATCTACATCGGTGGTCTGGGCCGCGTGTTCACGGAGATTTACGACATCGAAGCCCACCGGATGCACCGGCAGCATACGAATCTGAACTTGAACGAAGCGCTGCAATTGATCGTGCTGGAAAAGGGCCAGGCGGACACCATGAAGCTGGGCGGCGGGAAAATTTTTGTCATCACCGCCGGCATGATGAGCGAGAACACGGCGGCGCACGATCTGGCAAAACGGATGATCGGCGACGAACGGCAGAGCATTTTCTTCGTGGGCTATGCGGATCCGGATTCACCGGCCGGCCGGTTGAAGGCGGCGAAGCAAGGCGAGACGTTTGTGTTCAGTCCGAGTGCTGGTCGCGTGACGAAGAAATGCGATGTGCAGGATTTCGATTTGACCGCTCATGCAAACCGCGAGGACCTGATGGAGCTGGTCGGCCAGGTTTCGCCGCGTGCGATCCTGCTGGGTCACGGCGACGAGGCGGCGCGGAACTGGTTTGAGCAACAGATCAACGCGCGCTGGCCAAAGATCAAGGTGTTCCAGCCGCAGCCGGCGAAAATGGTTTCAGTTTAAGCCGCAAAAGCACGCAGCGGACAGTCAGGCTTTTTTCCAAAGCAAAACCGGCGGATGAATTATTCATCCGCCGGTTTTTTTGCTTTCAAAGGTTTATTTCCCGCCGTTGACGATGTTGGCGAGGTTGAAAATAGGCAGGAACATACAGATGACCATGCCGCCGATGACGACTCCGAGGAACACGATGAGGAGCGGCTCGATCAACGACATGAGGCCGGAGAGTGTGGCCTCGATTTCCTCGTCGAGGAAGTTGGCGACGCGCTCGAGCATGGTGTCAATATTACCGGTCTGTTCACCGGCGCTCAACATGCGGATGATCATGCTGGGGAAAACCGTATGTTTGCCCAGCGCGGCGGAAATACCCTCGCCGCGCTCGATGTCGGTGGCGGCGGTTTTGATGGCTTTTTCCATGAGGGTGTTGCCGACGGTCTGGGAAACGATTTGGAGCACTTCAAGAATGGGGACACCGCTGCGAATGAGCGATGCCAGCGTGCGGGTGAAGCGGGCCAGACAAATCTTATGCGCAATCGGTCCAAAAATGGGCAGTTTGATGCGCTGTTTGTCCCAAAAATCACGGCCCTGCTTGGTTTTGATGTAATAAAGCCAGCCCCAAACCGCACCGCCAGCAAGAACAATGAGGTAAAGCAGGTAATGTTGGACAATTTCGCTGATGGTAATAAGGACTTCCGTCGGCGCCGGTAGCTTGGCACCGAACCCGGAATAAACCTCTTTAAAAGTCGGTATGACCCGGACGAGCAAGAAGATGGTGATGACAATCGCGACCACCGTTACCACGCTGGGATACATGAGGGCGGTCTTCACTTTCTTGCGCAGACGTTCGGTGTTTTCCAGATACGTGGCGAGACGGGCGAGAATTTCAGCGAGCAAACCGCCCTTTTCGCCGGCACCGACCATGGAAACGTAGAGCCGGTTGAAAGCTTTGGGATGCTTCATCAATGCCTCGGAAAAGCTTTCTCCGCTTTCAACGCGGGTGCAGATGTCGCGGATGGTGTCGCGCATGACTTTGTTGGGAGTCTGTTCCGCAAGTGCCTGCAACGCCTGAACGATTGCAATACCGGCATCAATCATGGTGGCCAATTGTCGCGTGAAAACGACCAAGTCATTCAGGCCCACCTTGCCGCCTTTGGTTTGGCCTTTCTTGGCGATCTTTTCACGGATGTCCACGACCAGCAGGTTGCGGTTCAGCAGGGCGGCAATGGCGGCTTGCTCGGTGCCCGCTTCGACGGTGTTGCGGATTTCGCGACCCGTGGCCGTTTCCCTGGCGGTGTAGGCGTAGATTGGCATACTTATGTTCGTGAATAGTTCAATGTGGCGGAATTGCAAGCGCAATTCTCCAGCCGGTTGAACTCTAGCACGATCTATTCCAGATGAGCGTTAACAGTGCGGCTCTCGTTTGGCATAAAACCGCAGGTTGGTTTGAGAGAATGGTAGGAAGGCACACAAACGGGAGATGGAAGGTGCGGTTGGGAAAACATCGTATAGCACACACTTTGCGGGTGAACTGTCATTAAACGGGGCTTTTTTGCCCAAAAAAAATTGTTGTCAACCATGTCGTTTTTCCCTACGTTTGGCCTCAAGTGCACCTGCAAGGTGCTGGGATAAACTGTTTTTATCCCGCTCATCGCAGTTAACTAAACAAACAACAAACAACATCGGAGGAACAGATGAAGTTTAATAAATGGACATTGGGTCTCGCAGCTGTCGGCGCGGTTAGTCTCGCGTCAGCCGCTCGTGCAGACGAAGCAAAATTGAGCCAGGTTGAAACCGCGCTCTCCAACACCACCATCAGCGGCTATGTCAGCTCTTCAATGAACTGGCAGTGGAGCCCGAGCCAAGGCAGCATTGCCGGTTCACCGGCTGGTAACATCCCGCTCCAAAGCGGTAAAGCCAATGGCTTTAACCTGGACGTGGTGCAGCTCACCATCGCGAAGCCCTTGGATGAAACGGAATGGGCTTCCGGCTATCAGGCCAGCCTGCTCTTCGGCCCCGACGCCGTGGGTTGGAATCCTTCTGCCAATGGCGACAAAACGTCTGACTTCGCCATTCAGCAGGCCTACATCGCCCTCCGCACGCCAATCGGCAACGGTATTGACTGGAAAGTCGGCGTGTTTAACACCATCGTCGGCTATGAATCCTTTGACGCCGGCAGCAACCCGAACTACACCCGTTCATGGGGTTGGGCGGTTGAGCCGACCGAACACACCGGCGTCCTTGGTTCTTACAAGGTTAGCGATGAACTCTCGCTGTCCGCTGGTGTCGCCAACACCCTCTCCACAGGCATCAATACCCGCGACACCTACACCACTGGTGCTAACGTGAATAATGACGTTTGGCACAAGACGGTTATGGGATCTGCAACCTTCACCGCTCCGAGCGACTGGGGTTGGGCGGCTGGATCAGCTTTCTATGCTGGTATCGTTTACGGTTTCGCCGGTGGCTCTCCTGGCACCGCCAATCAGGCTGGCAATCAGGTCAACTATTATGCCGGTGCTACTCTGAACAGTCCGTGGAAAGACGTGACCTTTGGTGCCGCTTTTGACTATGTTCAAAACTTGGCCGGTGGCACAGGCACTTCTACTGTTCACAATAACGTCAATGTTTGGGGCCTTTACAACACCATCAAGGCCACGGACAAGTTGAGCTTCAATTCACGCGGTGAATTCTGGGGCATTGACAACAAGGGCGGTGACGGTTACGCCAACGGCGTTTCGCTGACCGAAACGGTCCAATATGACCTCTGGGCGAACGTCGTCAGCCGCTTGGAATTCCGTTATGACCAATGTTTGAACAATGCCGACGGCACATACTACCTCCCGACCGGCGTAACTGTGGCCAACCGCACCAGCTACGGCCTCTACGCGAACCTGATCTACAAGTTCTAATTTGATTTAGAACCTTTGGCCCCTGCCGGTCCGCCGGCAGGGGTTTTTTGTTTGGGCTGATCAACCTTTAGCAAAAATTCATATCATCGCATCAAGATGCGTTGATTTTTTATTTGCCTCATGGTTGGCGGGCCGGTAATTTGGCGTCGGAAAACAGATTCAAGACATGCAATTCATCCGCGACATTTATGCTGCCAAAAAGGCGGCCGGCCGGCCGGTCGTCTCGCTGGAATTTTTCCCGCCCAAGACCGACGAAGGCGACCGCAATTTGCTGGAACGCCAAATTCCAGCCCTGCGCGCTTTGAATCCGGACTATTGTTCCGTAACCTACGGCGCCGGCGGCAGCACGCGCGACAAGACGCTGATGATCGTGGATCGCATCCAGCGTGAACACAACCTCACCGCACTCGCCCACCTTACCTGCGTCAACCACACACGCGAAGAGGTGCGCGCCCTGCTCGAAAAAATCCGTGCGCTGGATTGCAAAAATATTCTCGCCTTGCGCGGCGATGCGCCCGCTGGCGGAGAATTTCAGCCCACTCCGGGTGGCTTCGAATTTTCTTCGCAGCTCGTAAAATTCATCCGCGAGCAAGGCGATTTTTCCGTTGGCGTGGCCGGTTTTCCCGAGGGTCACGTTGCTTGCAAGGCCGGCAAACATGCAGACTGGCAGCATCTGAAGGAAAAAGTCGAAGCGGGCGCGGACTTTGTCGTCACGCAGTTGTTCTTCGACAATGCGGACTATTTTGAATTTCGCGATTACATCACCGGCAAGCTCGGCGTGAATGTCCCCATCGTTCCCGGCATCATTGCCATCGTCAGCGCCACGCAGATCACAAAATTCACCCAGCTTTGCGGCGCAAAAATTCCGCCCGCGCTGCGCGCGAAGCTGGACACATTGGGCACGGATGACGAGGCGGCGCTGAAGTTCGGCATCGAATATGCCACGCAACAATGCGAAGCGCTGTTGCGTGCGGGAGCGCCGGGACTGCACTTCTACACGCTCAACAAAGCGCATTCCACCGTGCAGGTGGTGAAGAATCTCGGGCTGGGCTGAGTTTATGATTGGCGATATGCGATTGACGAGTCGCCGGAGATTTCCGTGCACTCGTCAATCGCCAATCGAATGTTTTACAATCCAAACTGATTGGCCATGATGCCGATCACGCTCAACGGGCCGGTGTCTTCCAGTCCGTCGGCGGCCTTGTCCAGCTTTTGCAGCGAAAGCTTGGCGTTGTTGTAGAAATCCTTGTTGTTCACCAGCGTGCCCACGGTGCCCTGGCCATCATTGATCTTGAACAGGATGGAATTCAGGTTGGTCATCGAGGCAGTCGTCGCACGATACAGCGTTTCATCCGTCATCAATTTACCGAGGGTGCCCTGGCCGGAATTGATGTTGTTCACCGCCAGGCGCACCGACGAAGCCGTGTCTTGCAGGTTGCTGACCGTGGACATCGCGGTGGTGTAAAGGGATTCATCGTAAATCAATTTGCCGATGGTGCCCTGGCCGGCGGCGATCTGGCTGGAAACATTCTTCACGTTCGCAATGGTCGCGGTGATCGGCCCGCTGTTTTGCTTGATGAAATCCGTCAGCGGCCCGAGTAAATTATCAATCTTGTCGCCGGTAAAACTCTTCGTCAGGTTCTGAATGCCGCCGGCCGCGTTGTCCAGCTTGGCCATGATGGCACTCAGGTCCGGCTGTTCTTCTGTGGTCAAAACCGCGCCTTCTTCAACCTTGGGCGAACTCGGTGCACCGAAGGAGATGGCGACAAAGTTTTGTCCCATCAGGCCGGTGAACTTGATGGTCGCCTTGCTGTCGGTTTTCACGACGGCGTCTGACTTGAGTTTCATGACGACGTTGACCTTGTTGTCGGCGAGCGCGATTTTGTCCACCTTGCCGATTTCGACGCCGGCCATGCGCACGCGGTCGCCCACTTTCAAATCTTGTGCCGAATCGAACTGCGCGCTGACGTGGTAGCCGCGGCTGAACAGGTCGGCGCTGCCGAGGGTTTCGATGATGAGCAGGGCGGCGATGACGGTGACCGCCACAAAGATGCCCAACTTGGTTTCGAGTGAATTTTTCATAGGCAGAATCGTTTATTTTTGGCGCTTTAAATCCGCATGCAAAAATTGTTGCACCAGCGGGTCGTTAAATTTTTTCACCTCGTCCGGCGTGCCGATGGTGACGATGCGTCCCTCGACGATCACCGCGATGCGGTCCGCCACGCCGAAGGCTAGATCGCGGTCGTGGGAGACAATAAGCGACGTGACGTGGATGCGTTTATTGAGTTCCAAAATTTCCTCGCCGATGATGACCGCAGAAAGCGGATCCAGTTCGCTCGTCGGCTCATCGTAAAGGATCAACTGCGGCTCGATGACCAGCGCCCGGGCGATGGCGGCGCGTTTTTTCATGCCGCCGGAAAGCTCGGAAGGCATTTTGTCCACGGCATTCTTGAGGCCGACGTCGTCCAGTTTTTCGGCGACGATTTTTGCAATTTCCTCGGGTGACTTCAGCCGGTGTTCAGTCAAATACAGGCCGACGTTTTCGCCGACGGTCAGGGAATTGAGCAGCGCGCCGGATTGGAAAACCAGTGCCATGCGATATTTGGCGGCGATTTCGGGCGTGGTGATGGATTCGCCGTTGATGAGAATTTCTCCCGCGTCCGGCTCTTCCAGCCCGATGAGATGCTTGAGCAAAACGCTTTTGCCGCTGCCGCTCGGTCCCATGATGACGAAGATTTCGCCGGGCTTGACTTCAAAGTCCACGCCCTTGAGCACTTCCTGTTTGCCGAAGCTTTTGCGCAGGCCGTTCACCACGAGGCCGACGCCGGACGAATTGGTGTTGGAGCTGATCATTTCAGCAAAAAGCGGGTGAGGATGTAGTCGAAAATCACGATGAGCACGATGGAGTTGACCACCGCCTTCGTCACCGAGCGGCCAATCCCGCGTGGACCGCCGATGGTCACCAAGCCTTGATGACACGAGACAACTCCGATGATGATCGCGAAACAAAAGCTCTTGAATACGCCGTTGGCCACGTCTTTCAATTCGACGATGCTTTTCAGGTCGGAGAAAAAGGCGCGGATGGGAATCTCCATGCGGTGATTCGCCTCAGCCACCACGGCGCCGCCAAACCAGCCGACGAGCACGGAGAAAATCACCAGCATCGGCAACGCGACGGAGATGGCCAGAATGCGCGGCATCACGAGATAGTGAATGGGGTTGATGTTCATCGTCCGCAGCGCATCAATTTCTTGATAGACGCGCATGGAGCCGATTTCCGCCGCCATGGCGGAACCAATGCGGCCCGCGATGAGAATGGCCATCATGACCGGCGCAAGTTCCTTGGCGATGGCGATGCCGACCACGCCGCCGACGGCACTGCTGAGGCTGCGTTCCACGAGCACCGGGCCAGTTTGCAGGGCGATGACGGCACCGATGAAAAAGGACAGCACGCAGACCATCAGCAAACTCGCGTTGCCGATCTCGAAGAACTGGTCAAACACCTTCTCCCGCTGCCGCCACGCCTGGGGCAGGGCCAGCAGCGTGCGCCAGAACAAGAGGACAATTTCTCCAATGTTCTCAAACATAATGCTTCAGGCGCGGTTCATTTGGTGGTGGCGGATGCTGTGGATGACTTCGACTTTGAAACGGTGATGTAAAACAGCTTCGTCCGCCTAGTTTCCCCGTCATATTGATACTGAAAAAGTCCGAAGAGGAGCGAGACTTTTTTGTATTCTGGAGCCTTCTGATCACGGTAAAGATTCCACAGCAAGGAATGACTCGTCGCGCCGTTGGTGGCATTGCTTTCCGCGCGCCAAAACGACCACAATGGCGACCAGTTGCGTTCGATTCCCCGATTGTCCGGCACCGCCGGTTCGAGCGGGGCGAGCACCTGGAGGCGTTCGTTGCCTTTGAAATCGCGGTGCCAGGTGAAGAACGGCCACATGTCTAAACGACGTTTGTATTCGCTGGTCTTGGTGTTTTTCTCGATGGTGTCGGAATACAGGAAAAACAGCACGCGCGTCCGGCGCAAATCCAGCGGATCCGAATGCGTGCGACGGAAGGTGTAAACCGGCCAGAGGAAGGAATCGCTTTCCTTGATGGCATTGTGCGAGAGGCTGAACAACGGGAACACGCGGGACGTGGTCTTGCCTTCGCCGCGCGCGAAAATGATGAACGGCCACGGTGCCTGCCATTCGTGATACTGCTTTCCGCGATTATCAATCCAGGTGAAGAACGGCCAGATCACGGTCGTCGAATCCAGCGGCGGTGAACGCCGGGTGGCAAAGAGCGGAATGCTGGCGCGGAATTTTTCCGTGTTTGTCGTGCCAAGTCCGTTGTCCTGGCTCAACCAAAGCGGCCACAGGACAAAGGAATGATCATGACCGCCAATGGTTACCAGATCGCCGAAGCCATTGGTATGTGAGGTCAGAACCTTGTGTTCATGGCCGACAATCGGCCAGACGGCCCAGCCGTGCAAGCCGTCGCCTTCGCGAACATGGACGAACGGATACAGATAGTTGTCCGTGACGATGTCGCGCTTCTTGGTCTGGCTGTAGATCGGAAACATCACAAAGAAAATTTCGTCGTGGAACAGCCGGTTTTTCAGGTGTCCGTAAATCGGCACGAGCGCGGTGTAATTCAAATTAGTGTCCGTGGAGCGCTGTTGAAAATAAAATGGAAATAGTGTGAAGCGTTTTTCTGTTTCATCTTCCGGCTGCTTCCCGCCGGCAAAGCTGAAGAGTTGAAACAACTGCCAGCGATGCTCCTTGCCATAGTGCAGGCTGGACAAAACCGGATACAGAAAATCATCCTCGTGCGATTCCACCGACGGATTTCGGTAACAGGAATAGAACGGTGGGAAGGCTAGCGTGCTGGTTTCTTCGGTCTGCTGGGAATAATAAAGCGGCCCCACCGCTTCGGTGCGATAGCCCTGTTCCAGCGTGAGTTTGAAATGATCAAAAATCAGGCCAAAACTATTCTCGCCTGCCGCGTGAACCAACGTTCCAAACGAAGCCAATACCGCCCAAGCCGCCAGCCGGAATGGCAAAAACCTCCAAACGGATCGTTTGGCCGCTTCTGGGGTTATCGTTATTTCTAGTTTATCCATCGGCTTTTGGCCTTGAAATCGTTGGTTTAACATTGAGATTGACTTTGTATGCTAATCTCTTATGCTTGTTTTACTTGAGGTTTTCACCTCGGTTCCTCCTGACCCGGTGTTGGCGATACGTCGTCAGCACTGGGTTTTTTAATCAGCGGACGCCAGCGACTGATCAAATTCAACAGCGCCGGCAAAAAAGTCAGCGCCGCAATCATGCACATCGCGATGCCCACCGCCATGATGAAGCCCAAACTATGAATGCCGCGATGCTGCGCAAGTATCAGACTGCCGAATCCTGCGATGGCCGTCAATCCTGACACCAGCACCGCCTTGCCCGTGCTACGCGCGAGGATGTTCGGCGTGCGTTCTTCGGCGTAGCGATTCAGGATGTGGATGCCGTTCGTCACACCGATGCCGATGACCAGCGGCAGAGTCATGATGTTGGCCGGATTGAACGGCTCGCCGTGCCACCCCATCAAGCCCACCAGCCACAAAGTTCCCAGTCCGACCGGAATCAGCGCCAGCACCACCGCCGTGAGACTGCGGAAATGAAAAAACACCATCACCGCAATGGCCGCCAGTGAATACCACGCCGCTGTGATGTAACTGTCCTTGAGCAGCGTTGTGTATTGCAGCAGTTGCACCGGCGTGCCGGTGATGACCGGATGGTTCGAATTTTGCGGATCCAGCGCCTGCCGCAGGGTCTCGATAAATTCTTTTTGGTGATCATGCTGCCAGACATTTTTCTTCGGATACACCTGCAACAGAAATTTCCCGTGCACGCCCACGAACCGGTCGCGCAACGCTGGCGGCAAATCTGCGATCCTCAACGGCGCGCGATCATCCTGTCGCTGCAATGTCTGAAACGTCACGCGCAAATCATCGAACAGCGCCTCTTGATATTGTGCCAGTTTTTCCGCGCGGGCCTCGACGGCGGTGCTGTCGCCTTCCAACATCGTGCGGCGCAGTTCCAAGACCTGTCGCTTTAACGTCGCCAGTTGCCGGCCCAATTCTGTCTTGGTTTTTTCCGCCTCTTCCTGTGCGAGGCCGACGTAGCCGGAGAAGGAATAAAGCGTCCGGCTCAACGCATAAATATCCACCGGGCGCATGTCGGGCGCGTTGAATTCCAGCGGCGCAACGGTTTGCTTGATCGAACTGATCAGTCCGAGCTTCCGGTTCTGATCCTGGTGCAAAAAACCCGCGATGGACTCCACGTCCGCCACCACATTTGTCAGCGCGCGGATTTCCCCTTCTAGCTTCACCGCCTGATCCAGATTATCCGCCACCACGGCGCAAAACAGCACCGATTTGTCCGCCGAATCAATCAGCTTCTGCTCATAGACCACCGCCGGCAATCCCTGGCTCTGCATGTTCAACAGGTTGTAATCGAAATAAACCTTCTTCGCCTGCCACGCCGCCGCCGCGCTGATGACGACGATCACCACAGTCACCATCACCGGCCGTTGCAGCCAGAAATTTTCGATCCGCGCCCGCTTGTCCTCGAAATGTTTCTGGTGGTCCATCGCGTTTTGCTTGCCCCGCAGCAGCATCACCGGCAGCAGGGTCATCATGGGAATCAAACAGATCATCAGGCCGCCGCCGCAGATGACGCCCATTTCCTGAATGCCCTTGAAATCCGTGAATGCCATCGCCGCAAACGCACCCGCCGTCGTCAGCGCGCCGGTGAAAATGCCCTGGCCGGTGAACACCATCGCCTTGCTCATCGCCTCCGCCTCGGTTTTGCCGTGGCGCAATTCCTCCTCGTAACGCGTGATGAGGTGAACGCCAAAATCAATTGCCAGCCCGATCAACATCGGCAGGAACGTGATCGTCAAAATATTCAGATGCCCGACGGTCAACGTCGCGAAGGCGAACGTGTAAGCCAGCCCGAACAGCAGACAGATCGTCGCCTTGATGGGCCGGCCCGTTTCGCTGTAGCCGTAGATGAAAATCAGCGCGCATAAGATCAGCGACACGACGCTCGCCACGGTTGTGTCCTTCTGCGACTGCAACATTTCGTCGTGTTGCAAAACTGATTCGCCCGTCAGGCCCACGTTTACGCCCGAGACCTCCGCCTTGGTTTCGTTGACCAATATCCGGATGCGTTCCACCGCCGCATTGTTCAAGTCTTCCGTCGGCGCGTGCGCCGTCACGAGGAAAATTTTACCATGATTGAAGGTGATATAGGTTCCGGCCGCCGCTTCGTCGCCGCTGAACAGCGCCGTGACCCCCGGCGACGGCGGAGTGCCGGGGCGTTCGAGACTTTCGGTGGCCTGCTTGATGATGGTATTTAGCGCGGGCAATGACTTGATCAACGTATCCGTCTGGGCGCTCTCCTCGCGCTTGGCTGTGCGGAACTGCGTGTTGATCAGCTCGAAAAAGGAAACCAGATTCGTCGTCTGGGAAAATTTCTGGATGAACGGCAGATCGTCCTTCAGCGTATCGCGCAAGCCAGTCAGATCTTTTTCCGGCACGAACAGCAACGCCTTGCTGCCCATCATCGTCAGGTCGCCCTTATAAAAAACATCCTTGAACAGATTCGTCTCCGCCTCCAGCTTCGCGCCGAGCCGCTCGACGAACTGCCGGTTTTTTTCGACGCTGTCGCTCTCCACCACCACCACCAGATCGTCCTGCTGCGGAAATTCCTTTTGAAACTCGAGGAAGTTGTGGTGATAAAGATGATTCCCGCCGACGAGATTATTCCGCGATGTGTCAAATTGCAGATATTTGACCGTGATTCCAATGCACACGAAAAACAGGAGCACCTGCGGCCAGAAAAACCAGCGCGGCTGGCGGATGACCGCCGTCGCTAGCCAGGCCAGTAACTTGGCCAGAAAACTATCTGGGCTTAGCGCCTTCATCGCGGTCAGCTCGCCTGCTCCACGAAGACCGCCGTGCCATAGCACAAGACTTCCGTGATCCCCGGCGCGATCTCCGTCGCGTCATAGCGCACGCCGATGACCGCGTTTGCGCCCAGCTCGCCCGCGTGCGTGAGCATTTGGTTGAACGTGTCCTCGCGGGCGCGCTCGCACAACGTCGTGTAGATCGAGATGTTCCCGCCGAAAACCGCCTGGATGCTCGCGCCGAAATTGCCGATGACCGAGCGCGACCGGACGATGATGCCGCGCACCACGCCGAACGATTTCGTGATGCGATAGCCGGGCAGTTCAAATGCGGTTGTCGTCAAGGGATGGGTCTTGCTCATAACCCGCTGATTGAACACGACCCGCCGCATCCGCAAAAGCCAAATCTCGCGCCGCTGGGCTTAACTGTGGGTAGATCACGAAATGGCGACTTGAATCTGGCGCGTTTGATCTGCCCGCCTGGCGTTTAAGATTCTTCGTTCGTGGATTGGACTCTCAAATTGTTGCGATGTGATCGGCCCAACCTGCGCGTTGTGAAAACCATGCACGAGCGCACGGCACGCATGGCGAAGTTGTCCGATGGCTGCAGGACGTTCGAGGAATTTTTTGAGGTGCTGGCGTGGAGCCAGTTGGGCTGGCACACGAAGCCTTTCGGCTTGCTTGACATCGGCGGATTTTACCGCAGCCTTTTGGAATTCCTCGACCATACGCGCAACGAAGGCTTCATCCGGCCGCAACATCGCGAGTTGGTGCTGGTGGCAGATGGCGCAGAAACATTGTTGCAGCGCATGCAGGAATTCAGGCCGCCCAGAGACGTGAAATGGATCAAATGAAATTTCCGGTGCGCCAAAAATTGAGCCGGAAATGACAAGATAAGGGGTTCACACCCGGGCTGGCAGTGATAGTTTGCGTCCAGATTGCTGCCATGAAAATTACTGTTCCACGCGAAACTCATCCGGGTGAAACCCGGGCGCCCCTCACGCCCGACAGCGTCGCCAAACTCATCAAGCTCGGCGCACAGGTGGAGGTCGAGGCTGGTCTCGGCACCGCCGCCGGTTTCCCCGACGACGCCTACACCAAAGCCGGCGCGACCCTCAGCACCGACCGCAAGGCGCTTCTCGGCTCCGGCGACATCGTGCTTCGCCTGCGCAAGCCGTCGGTCGAAGACATTGCGTTGCTCAAGCCCGGCTGCGTCCACGCCAGCCTGCTCGATCCGTTCAACGAAAAGGAACTGGTCAATAAATTCGCTGAACGCGGTGTCAGCGCCATCAGCATGGAATTCATTCCCCGCACGACGCGGGCGCAGAAGATGGACGTGCTTTCTTCGCAGGCGAACCTCGGCGGCTATGAATCCGTCATTCTCGCGGCGCGGTATTCCAACAAGATTTTCCCCATGATGACCACGGCGGCTGGAACGATCCTGCCTTCGAAAGTGTTCATCATTGGCGTCGGCGTCGCTGGGCTTCAAGCTATTGCCACCGCGAAACGCCTCGGCGCGAAAGTCACCGCCTATGACACGCGGCCTGTGGTCGAAGAACAGGTGAAGTCGCTCGGCGCACAATTTCTCAAGATTGACATCGGCGAAACCGGCCAGACCAAGGACGGTTACGCGAAGGCGCTGACCGAGGAACAGATCCAAAAGCAGCGCGACGCGATGAAGAAAACCTGCGGCGATTCCGACGTGGTGATTTCCGCCGCACAGGTGTTCGGTCGCAAGGCGCCGATACTCGTCACCACCGAAATGCTTAATGCCATGAAGCCCGGCAGCGTGGTCGTGGATCTCGCCGTCGAGACCGGCGGCAATGTCGAGGGCGTGAAATACAACGAAGTGATCGACCGCAATGGCGTGACGATTGTCGGCATTGCGAACCTGCCCGGCCGCGTGCCGCTGCACGCCAGCCAGGTCTATGCGGCGAACCTCGTGAGTCTCGTCGAGGAATTCTGGGACAAGAAGGAAAAGACCTTCGTGCTCAAGCTCGACGACGAAATCATCAAGGGCTGCCTCGTCACCCACGGCGGCAAGATCGTGAACGAAAAACTGCTCCCCAAACCGAACTAAAATTTTATGACCATCGAAAGCCTGCAATCTTACAACCAGATTCTGGTTCTGTTCATTTTCGTCCTCGCGATCTTCGTGGGGTTTGAAGTCATCTCCAAGGTGCCCTCCATGTTGCACACGCCGCTGATGTCCGGCACGAACGCCATTCACGGCATCATTTTGTTCGGCGGCATCCTTGTGCTCGCGGACGCGGACACCACGCTGGTGCGCACGCTCGGATTTGTCGCGGTCGTGTTCGGATCGGCCAACGTTTTTGGCGGTTTCATGGTCACGGACCGCATGCTGCAAATGTTTAAGAAAAAGAAAAAATGAGCTCAACCATCGCTTTAATTCTAATCGGCGTCTCGGTTCTATTCATCCTCGGCATCAAGTTCTTGAGTTCGCCGAAGACCGCGCGCGCGGGCAATCTCGTGGCCGCGGCTGGCATGTTGGTCGGCTTGCTGGTCTTGGCCAAACCGGAAGGCGGAAATATCTGGGCGCAGGGCTGGACGTTCAATTACACGCTCATCGTCATCGGCACGGTTATCGGCCTCGTCATCGGTGCCCTCGGTGCCTATTCGGTGAAGATGACTTCCATGCCGCAGATGGTCGCCTTGTTCAACGGCCTCGGCGGCGGCGCGGCGGCGCTGGTCGCGAGCTTGGAATTTTTGAAAGGCGCGCAACCGCAACAAGTCGCCGGCATGGATCTGCCCGTGCTGCATGATGTCGGCGCGGCCATCACGATTCCGATGCTGTTCGCCACGCTCATCGGTTCGCTCTCCTTCTCCGGCAGCATCATTGCGTATCTCAAGCTCGAAGGAAAATTTGAGAAGCCGCACACCTTCCCCGGCCAGAACATCCTGAACGGCCTGATTTTGCTGGTGATTATTGGCCTGTGCGGCTGGCTCACGTTCCACGCCACCGGGCATAATGCCATCGTCGCGTTCATCGTAATGTTCTCGCTGGCGCTGTTCTTTGGCATCGCGATGGTCATGCCCATCGGCGGCGCGGACATGCCGGTCGTGATTTCGTTGCTCAACTCCTTCACCGGTCTCGCGGTGGCGGCGGACGGTTTCGCCATCAACAACAACGCGATGATTGTCGCGGGCACACTGGTCGGTTCCTCCGGCACGCTGCTGACGCTGCTCATGTGCAAGGCGATGAATCGTCCGGTCACGAATGTATTATTCGGCGCGTTCGGATCCAGCGGCGGTGCCGGCGCGGCGGCGGCCGGCGTGGTCGGCACGGTCAAACCGATTCAAGCCGACGAAGTCGCTTTGCTGCTTGCCTACGCGCAACGTGTCGTGGTCGTTCCTGGCTACGGCATGGCCGTCGCGCAGGCGCAGCATTCAGTTCGCGAGTTGACCGAAGAACTCGGCAAGCGTGGCGTGGAAGTGCAATTTGCCATTCATCCGGTCGCCGGCCGCATGCCGGGTCACATGAATGTGCTGCTCGCCGAGGCGAATGTGCCCTACGATCAACTTATCGAAATGGAGCAGATCAATCCCTCGATGGACCGCGTGGATGTCTGTCTCGTCATCGGCGCGAATGATGTCGTGAATCCCGCCGCCCGCGAGGAAAAGACCAGTCCGATTTACGGCATGCCGATCATTGATGCCGACCGTTGCAAGACGTGCATCGTGATGAAACGCTCGATGGCCGCCGGTTTCGCCGGTATCGAAAACCACCTCTTCTACAAGGACAACACCCGCATGTTGTTCGGCGATGCGAAGGCTTCCTTGAACGCCCTCGTCGCCGCCGTCAAGGCGAGTTAAAATTTAAATCCGCCACACCGGCGGCGAAAAACCCACGGCCTGACCGCCGTGGGTTTTCTTTTGGGCGCAGTGCCGAAAACCCGTTCTTAAAAATGTCGAAGCCAAGAATTGCTTACCATTTGGCAGGTCGAGGCTAGTTTAGATTTTCGACTGCGGTGAAGATGTGGAAGCAACCCACTTTTCACATGAGCCAGCAAACACGCTTCGATCTGACGCAGGCGGATATTCCGTCGGCCTGGTATAACCTCAACGCCGATTTTCCCGAGCCGCTGCCGCCGCCGCTGCATCCCGGCACGAAGGAACCCATGCCGCCCGAGGGCTTGGAAGCCATCTTTCCGAAAAATCTCATCGAGCAGGAAATCAGCGCCGAGAAGTTCATCGAGATTCCCGAACCGGTGCGCGACATCTACGCGCTGTGGCGGCCCACGCCGTTGCTTCGCGCCGTGCGTTTGGAAAAGGCGCTGAATACGCCTGCGCACATCTATTACAAATACGAGGGCGCCAGTCCCGCTGGTAGCCACAAGGTCAACACTTCTGTCCCGCAGGCGTATTATAACAAAGTCGCCGGCACCAAGCGGCTCGCCACGGAAACCGGTGCGGGCCAGTGGGGTGCGTCGCTGGCGTTCGCGTGCAGCCTGATCGGGCTGGAATGCAATGTTTACATGGTCAAGGTGAGCTACGACCAGAAGCCGTATCGCCGGATGCTCATGCACACCTGGGGCGCAACGGTTCACGCGAGCCCGAGCAATCTCACCGAATACGGACGCAAGCTGCTTGCGGAAGATCCGCATTGCGCCGGCAGCCTCGGCATCGCCATCAGCGAGGCCATCGAGGATACGGTCAAAACGCCGGGCACAAAATATTCCCTCGGCAGCGTGCTCAATCACGTCTGTCATCATCAGACCGTCATCGGCGAGGAAAGCATCAAGCAGATGGAACGCGCCGGCGAAGAGCCGGACGTGATTTTCGGCTGTTGCGGCGGCGGTAGCAATTTCGCCGGGTTGGCGTTCCCGTTCATCCGCGGAAAAATTCGCGATGGGAAAAAATATCGCATCGTCGGCATCGAGCCGTCCGCGTGTCCGACCTTGACCGAAGGCGAACTACGCTACGATTTCGGCGACACGGCGGAAACCACGCCGCTGATGAAGATGTTTACGCTCGGCCATAAGTTCATGCCGCCGAGCATCCACGCGGGCGGGCTGCGCTACCACGGCATGTCGCCGATGGTCAGCCACGCGCTGAAGCTCGGCCTCATGGAAGCCAAGGCGTATCACCAGACGAAAGTGTTCGAGGCCGCCGTGCTGTTCGCGCGCAAGGAGGGTATTGTGCCGGCGCCGGAATCTTCGCACGCGATTGCCGGCATCGTTGACGAAGCCATCAAGTGTCGCGAGGAAGGCAGGAAGCGCGTGCTACTCTTCAACCTTTCCGGTCACGGTCTGCTCGACTTGAGTTCCTTTGAGAGCTACCTGCACGGAAAACTTCAGGACGTTTAACTCTCAAACCAAATCAACATGAAGAAACTCGTCTGCACGATCGCAGCCATCGCCGGGTTCGCGGCGCAATTGCACGCCCAACTTCCCGTCGGCAGCCATTACCCGGTTGGCGCGGAAGGCATCAAAGGCGCGTCGCTCCCGCCGCCCGGAATTTATCTGCGCGACTACAATTTTTTCTACACCGCCACCAAGGTGGACGGCGCGCCGGTGGATGTGGACGTTTTTGCTTATGTCCAAGCACCTCGTCTCATCTGGATCACCAAGCAGGAAATTCTCGGCGCGAACTACGGCATGGATGTCATCGTGCCCTTCGCCTACAAGAACGTTTATGCCGACGCACCCATCGGCACCGCCGGCCAGTTCAACCTCGCCGACATCCAGGTCGAACCCCTGCTGCTCTCGTGGCATCTCACTCAGTTCGACGTCGCGGCCGGCTACGCGGTCTGGATTCCGTCGGGCAATTTTGACACCAGCACGCCTGCGAAATATCTGACCAGTCCCGGCAGCGGTTATTGGACGCACATGTTCACGCTCGGCAGCACCTGGTATCCCGATGAGAAAAGGACGTGGGCTTTCTCGCTCCTGAACCGTTATGAAATCAACACCGAGCAGGACGACACCCACATCACTCCGGGCAACATGCTCACGATGGAATGGGGCTTGAGCAAAACCGTTGTGGAAAACATTGATGTCGGCGTCATTGGCTATTACCAGCAGCTCGTCACCAAGGACACCGGCACCGGCGCTTCGCTGCATTTCTCGCACGTCGTCGCCGTTGGCCCCGAAGTGAACGCCTTCTGGCCCAAGCTCGGTTTGTTCACCTCGCTGCGTTACGCCATCGAAGTGGACGCCGCGAATCGTCCGCAAGGCCAGACCGTGGTGCTGACTCTCACCAAGGGCTTTTAGGAGCCGCCGAAAATTTTCGAAGTTCAGGACGATTCGCAGTTCTGGGCTACTTGCGCCATTCGATTTTCGTGGTGAAATCCGAGGTTGGCCCTAAACTTTTGCCATGATGACCCAGCGCCAACGCCCGATATTCATGGCTGTGGGCGCCTTGTTGGTGATTTGGGCGCTCGCGTTTGCCGGCTACAAGATCGCCCAGCACATCAAGGTCACGCCGGAAAAAGTCCTTGCCTACTCCGCGTCGCTGGATTTCAGCCGCCTCTCCGGGGCCGAGCGCGCCGCCGCCCTCCAGAAGCTTGCCGACATGTTCAATGCCCTTTCCCTGGAAGAACGGCGGCGGTTGCGGCTGGAGCGCATGGCCTGGTTTGCAGCGATGACCGAGGCGGAGAAGAGTAAATTTCTGGAAGCCACGCTGCCCACGGGCTTCAAACAGATGCTCAATGCCTTCGAGGAAATGCCGCCGGACAAACGGCAGCGGGTCGTGGACCAGGCGGTCAAACAATTGAAAGATGCCCGGGAAAACCTGGCCGCCGGCGGACCAGCGCCAACAGGCACCAACACCGTAGCCTTGAGCCCGGAACTTCAGGAGCAGGTGACGAAGATCGGTTTGAAAAGTTTTTACAGCCAGAGCTCCGCGCAGACCAAGGCGGAAATGGCGCCGCTGCTGGAGGAGATGCAGCGCACGATGGAAAGCGGCCGGATGCTGCGCGGAAACCGCTGACCATGAAGGCCGCCTCGCCAGGCAAAATGATTCAGGCGTTCACGCTGGTCGAACTGCTCGTGGTGATCGCCATCATCGCCCTGCTCGCGGGGTTGTTGCTGCCGGTGTTGGGGCGGGCCAAGGAATCAGCCCGCGCCACCGTCTGTTTGAGCAACCTGCATCAGGTCGGCATCGCCTTGCAGATTTACGTGCCGGAAAACAATAATAAATTGCCCGTCATGCGCGATGTCGCAACCGACCCGGCGGTCGCGGCCACCAACACTTTCCCAGCCATCCAGAACGTTCTCGCCGCACAGCTCGGCAACACGAACGTGCTCCGGTGCCCGTCGGATCGGCCACATTTTTTTGAGCGCACCGGATCGAGTTACGCTTGGAACAGTTTGTTGAACGGCCAGGACGCCGAGCATTTGAAGGTCTTCAACATCCGGTTCGACTCCCACGAAATTCCCGTGGTGTTCGACAAAGAGGATTTTCATGCGGCGCGCGGTCCAAACAAGGCCGTGAATTATCTCTATGCTGATGGCCACATCAAAAATCTCCTGACTCTCGAGGGCACGAAATGATCGAGCTCAGTCATGTCACCAAAAAATTCGCCGGGCGCACGGCGGTGGATGACCTGTCGTTCACGGTCTCTCGCGGCGAAATTTTCGGCCTGCTCGGTCACAATGGCGCGGGCAAAAGCACGGCCATCGGCATGATGCTCGGCCAGGTCTGGCCGACCGGCGGCGAAATCAAGATTTGCGGTCACGATGTTCAATCCAACCGCCGCGCGGCTTTGATGCCGGTCGGGGCCATCTTCGAGGCACCGGTTTTCTACGACTACCTGAGCGGCAGGCGGAATTTGGAAATCTTGAGCAGCTATACCGCGCCGACGTCCCCCGCCCGGATTCGCGAGGTCATTGAATGGGTCGGTCTGACCGGCCGCGAACAATCCAGGGTGCGCACCTATTCGCACGGGATGCGGGCGCGGCTCGCACTCGCCCAGGCGCTCCTGCCCAAGCCGGAATTGCTCATCCTCGACGAGCCGAGCGACGGCCTCGACCCCGAAGGCATCCACGAGATGCGTCAGACCATTCTTCGCCTCCAGCGGGAACTCGGCCTCACCATTCTGCTGTCCTCGCACCTGTTAAACGAGGTCGAGCAGCTCTGCACGCGCATCGCCGTGCTGCAGAAAGGGAAAAAAGTTTTCGACGGCAATGTCGCGGACGTGAAAGCCGCGCGCGGCAAGGTGGCGCTGAAGACGAATGATTTTCCGGCGGCAACCCGCCTGCTGCGTGAGCGCGGATTGATCACGGACTCGGCGGACGACCGTTTCATCACACTGGCGGCGGGGCGGACGGCGGCGGACATCGTCCAAGCATTGGTCGCCGCCGACCTCGCGGTGAACGGCATCTGGCAGCACGAACAGACCGTGGAGGATTTTTATCTCAACCTGATCAAGCCGCCGTCCGCCGACATTAAAATTTAAACCATGTTTCCCGCGCAGTTAAAAAATGAACTTTGGAAGCTGTTCGGCAAGAAGCGCACCTACATCGGGTTCGGCGCGTTTCTGCTGGCACAGACCGCGATGCTGTTCGCGTTCAAATACACCCGCTGGCAGCAGGATTTCGAGCGGCTGCTGGACGGCAACGGCTATCTCGCCACGGAATTCATCTCCATCCTGACCGTGTCGGTCGTGATGCTGATTCCGCAGATCATGCTGCTCATGCCGCTCTACGCCACGCTGGTGGGCGGCGATTTGGTGGCAAAGGAAGCGGAGGATGGCACGTTGCGCATGATCCTTTCCCGGCCGATCTCGCGCCTGCGCCTGCTGTTCGTGAAGTGGAGTGCGGGCATCATTTTTGCCGTCGTGCTGGTGCTGGCGCTGGGATTGACCGCGCTGGGCTTTGCTTCACTGCTGTTCCCCTGGAAAGGCATGTTCGTCTTTTTGCCGGGTCAGGCGTTCTGCGTTTTGTCGGCGCACGAGGGACTGGTTCGCTTTGCCTGCTCTCACCTGTTTCTGGCGGTGAACGCGAGCGTGATGATGTCCGTTGCCTTCATGTTCTCCTGCTTCAACATGAAGCCGGCGGCGGCCACCATCCTCGCCCTGTCCTTTCTGTTTGTGAGCATGGTCATGGAAAACATCCCGTTCTTTGACCGCTACGAAGACTGGTTCATCACGCACCACTTCAAATGCTGGCTGCTGATCTTCCGCGACCCGATCCCGTGGTCACAGATCTGCCAGTCCGAAATCATCCTGGTCGCCGTGAGCATCACGGCCTTTATCATCGGCTCCATGGCGTTCCAGGTGCGCGACATCAAGTCCTGAACGGGCGGGCCACCGGGCGTTTTCACGGGGATATGGCGCGATAAAACAATGGATTCAGGCCACTGGTGTTGGTCCATTGCGTTATGGCAGACGCGTTGTTAACGAGCTTTGCATCCACCCAAACGGGAGCGGCAAGATTGGTGCAAGTTTGGATTCGGAAACTGCTTCCTTGGGGTGCGAAAGCCGTGATCCAGTTGCCGTCGGGATGGATTTGCACATCAAACAACGGCGCGACCGGGGCGGACTCAAGGATGGTTCCATTGCTGCCAACGACATCAAACCGTCCGTTTAGGAACGCGGAGCCGTAAAAATTTTGTCCGCCCGAGACACCGAGGTTGCGCGGTGTCCAGGTGATTCCATCTGGCGAAGTCAGCGCGGTCGCGTTGTCTCCGGCTGCCAGATAATAGCCGTTTCCAAAGGCGATGCTCTCCAGCGTGGCCACGGTGCCCGAGTTTTGTTTCGTCCAGCTCACTCCATCCGTTGAGGTCAATATGGTGCCGCCGGGGCCGACCGCCGCAAAACCCGCCGACCCAAAAGTCACCGACAGCAAATTGGTGAGCTGTCCGGAATCCTGCCCGGTCCACGAAACCCCATCGGCCGATGTCAGCACCGTGCCCAGATAGCCGACGGCGACAAATAGTCCATTGGAATAAGCCACGCCGTAAAGATTGAGCGTAGTGCCGGAGGATCGGCTGGTCCAGATGGTGCCAATGGGCGAGGTTTGGATGGCACCAGTGTCGCCCACGGCTACCAGCAACCCGCCGCCGGAAGCAATGCCGCGAAGGTTGTTTAAGGTGCCGGAGTTTCGTTGCGTCCAGGAAAGACCATCACCCGAAATATAAACGGTTCCGTTGGAACCTACGCCAACAAAATTATTGCTGTAGGTGGTGACCGCCGTAAGTGCCGGGGAGTTGCTGACGGTCGAATAGACAAGTCCATTGGTTGACCGCACAAAAGTGCTTGAGGTCGCAACGACATAAACTCCATTGCTGAACGCGATGCTGGTAAAAATATTGGTCTGGCCGGTAGGGGGCTGGGGGGCCTGCTGGCGGTTGGTCCATGTCAAACCATCGGTTGAGGTGTAGATGGGCGGCAAGTTCAGGCCCATCACTGGAGAAGCAACACCCAGTATAACAAAGGTGCCATTCCCGCCCACACCTGCGGTTTTGAAACCTGAATTAGGGATAGTATCGGGAACATTATTTATCTTGGACCAATTGATGCCATCGGCTGAAAGCAGGAGATATGGAGTTAGGGTGGAGGCGTGGGCCATGATTGTGTCGTTCCCTGTCATGAACATGTCGAAGGCAAAACCAAAGGTGCCAGTGGAAACGTTTCCTAGGACATTTGTAGTCCAAAAACTGCCATCGTTGGAACGAAAAATAAACGTATCTGCGGACATCGAAGTCGCGTAACGGTAGCTTCCGATCAAGTAAGCCCCGTTGGCATAAGTCACGATGGCGTTTTGCAGTGTATTTCCGCCAAACGAACTCCCCGGAGCGGTCAATCCCTGACTGGTCCAAGTCGAGCCATTTGCAGAGAAATAAACCAGATTATTCGTGGTGGAATGAACCTGATTACCACCAATTGCCACAAAACCAGCGCTGCCGCCGACCAAGCCTGAGGCCCCGCCTATACCGGAAGCCGCCGGCAACCAATTTTGCGCGTCGGTCGAAGTAAGGACGACTTTGCTGCCAGCCGCTACAAATTTTCCATTGGCATAGGCGGCCACCCTGAGCGAGTTGGTTGTGCCTGAAGCCTGCAACAGCCAGTTAGTTCCATCGGTGGAGGTTTCGATCGCGCCGCCATCGCCCACCGCCACAAACTGGCTGTCGGCGAAAAGGATGCCGTTCAGATTATTCGTCGTCGCGGTGGCTCCTTCAATCCAGTTGGTGCTGTCGGTTGAGATTGAAACCACGCCGGATGCCCCCACCGCCACGAATTTTCCATTGGCGAAGACCACGCCATTCAGCGTGTGCGGCCCGGCTTGGGGGTTTCCGTTTGGCAACGGATTACGCCAAGACCAGTTGTCGAGCGGCGCGCCTGATACAGTTGATCCAAACATAAGTCCGCCCAGAAGTGCGAACACAGATAGCCAGTTCCCGTTTTTCATAATTTTTTTATCAAACCCAAACCCAAGTAAGTGAACATTGATTTTTTAGTCCCGGATGACGAGCAAGTCAAATTCATTTAGCCCATTGCATCGGAGCGCATTGCCTCAGTCTGACGGTATTTTTCTTTGCACCCTTCCCACCTTTGCGTGAAAATGCAGGCATGAGTTCAGTTGTCGCCGATAATTTGCCCGACGCCACCGGCCATTTTGGTCCGTTCGGCGGACGTTACGTGCCCGAGACGTTGATGCACCCGTTGCAGGAGCTGGAGGAAGAATATTTCCGCGCGCAACACGATCCCGAATTCCAAAAGGAACTCTCCTACTACCTCACGGAATTCGTCGGGCGCCCCACGCCGCTTTATTTTGCCGAACGCCTGACCAAGGAACTCGGCGGTGCGAAAATTTATCTCAAGCGCGAAGATCTGAACCACACCGGCGCGCACAAGATCAACAACGCCATGGGCCAAATCCTTTTGGCCAAGCGGATGGGCAAGACCCGCATCATCGCCGAGACTGGCGCGGGCCAGCACGGCGTGGCCACGGCGACCGTCGCCGCGATGTTCGGCTTGAAATGCGTCATCTATATGGGCGCGGTGGATTGCGAACGCCAGATGCTCAACGTGTATCGCATGAAGATGCTCGGCGCGGAAGTCGTGCCGGTGCATGCCGGCCAGAAGACTTTGAAGGAAGCCGTCAACGAAGCCATGCGCGACTGGGTGACGAACATCCGCAGCACGCATTATATCCTTGGCACGGCTTACGGCGCGCATCCGTATCCCGTGATGGTCCGCAATTTTCAGCGCATCATCGGCGACGAAGCTCGCGCGCAGATTCTGGAAAAGGAAGGCCGTTTACCTGATCTGCTCTGCGCGTGCGTCGGCGGCGGCTCCAATGCCATCGGCCTGTTCTATCCGTTCCTCGACGACAAATCCGTGCGCATGATCGGCGTGGAAGCCGGTGGCTTTGGCATCCTGCCGGAGAAACACGCGGCGCGGTTCCACGGCGGATCGCTCGGTGTGTTGCAAGGCACGCGCAGCTACATTTTGCAGGATGAAGTCGGGCAGATCCAGCTCACCCACAGCGTCAGCGCCGGGCTGGACTACGCCGCCGTCGGACCGGAACACGCCTTCCTGCACGACGCCAAGCGCGTGGAATACACCTACGCCACCGACGACAAGGCGCTCGAAGCGTTCATGAAACTCGCGCGGCTCGAAGGCATCATTCCCGCGCTCGAAAGCTCGCATGCCGTCGCCGAAGTCATCCAACGCGCGCCGACGATGAGTAAGGACGCGCTCATTATCGTGAATCTCTCCGGCCGCGGCGACAAAGACGTGGCGCAAGTGGCGGACAAGGTCGGTTTGCAGATGCCGAAATAACTAACGCTGAGCCATGAAGGCGGGGAAAAGCAATCAAAACAAAACCCTCAACTTTGCAGTTGCGTCGCTGGGATTATCGGGTGCTGGAACTTTGGAGTTATGGAGAGTTCTTTTGGACGTGGCGATTGCGGCTGATATTTCATATTTTTCCGATTCCAGTTCGCTCAGCAATGCAGCCCGAGCGTGGCCGGGAAGAATGATCCTGTTCAGTAATTTTCCACCCGATTCCGACAATGGGTTTACATATAACGACTCAAAAAAATTCTTCGGTGAGTTATTTGCTGGTCATCCCGATATAGCTCTACACATCATCACTAATGCTGGCGGGAAGACCCTAACCGATTCAGAAGTAATCAGCCTTTTCCCGAAGGCTCGTGTCACGATTCAACGGCCTTGGCAATGGGCTGATTATGCCGCCGGATTTGTCGGATGCGTTGTGCAAAGATTGAGAGAGTCGCTGCCGGAACCAGGCTTGGTCGTGAAATTAAATGGGGGTTGCGAGAAATGGGACAAGCCACCAGAACCAGCCAACATGGAGAGCGACTTTCCCAAGTGGTGTGCAACTGCAGACCCAATGGCCAGCAAACCCCCAAATGGGAACGTTGATGAGGCTAGTTTCAGGATTTGGCAGAAATCAAACCGAATTGAGGCGGCTAGAAAATACGGAAAGATTTCCGGTGATTGAAATGCCAACCGCCCAAAACTATTTTCAATACCAACGGAGTTGCATCATCGTCTCGCATTCACCGATTTAAACCTATCGAGGTTGAGATCATTTTTATTAGCCACCCAGCTAGCCCGATCGCATCGGGCAACGCTGGGCTGAATGATGAAATCCCTTTGGGATTTTTCGCGGCGAACTTTCCACACGTTGCGGCTGACCCTGCGGGCACAGTCGCGCCCCGCCATCGTCCCGATGGGACAACGGACCATTACCGGCGCAGCCAGTCGGCGAAATGCGTGGTGCCGAGCAGCGTGTTTGCGTCCGGGACGAGAGTGCGTTGTTTCAATGGTATGCCGAAGTAAGCGGCTTTCTCATCGGTGATGACCGTGCGCGGATCATGCTTGGCTTTCAGAAATTGGCGGACCACTTCGTCGAGCGGGATGGCATCCGGGCCGGCCAGTTCAATCATGCGGTTCAACGGTTCTGCCACCGCGATGCCGGCCAGAGCGGCGGCGACATCGTCGGCCAGGATGGGTTGCAGCAGGGCGGAGGGCAGGCGGACGTTCTGGCCGTCAGTCGCCGAGTTCGCGATGCTGCCCACGAATTCAAAGAACTGGGTGGCGCGGACCAGCGTGTAGGGAATCGGGGAGGACTGGATCAATTTTTCCTGCGCGTCTTTGGCGCGAAAAAAGCCGCTGGCCAGCAGCCGTTCCGTGCCGACGACAGAGAGCGCGACGTGATGACGGACACCCGCGACGGCTTCGGCGGCGAGGAGATTGCGGGTGGAGTTCGTGAAGAAATCCAACACGGCTTGGTCTTCCCATGATGGAGAATTTGTGACATCCACGACGACTTGCGCGCCGCTCAACGCCGTCGCCAGACCTTCACCGGTGACGGAATTGATACCGCGCGAAGGCGAGGCGGCCACGACTTCGTGACCTTGTTGGTTGAGAGCGTTGACGAGTTTGGTGCCGATAAGGCCGGTGCCACCGATGACGACGATTTTCATAATTTTATTTTTGTTTCCGAGGTTGGTTGTTTGTTACGAGAGCAGCATGACCCCGATATGCCTTTTCGTGTAGCCGCTGAATGCCTATAACTGTCATGCAAAATTTGCATGAAGGCCTTTGAAGATCTGACACTGCTCCGCGCGTTTGTCTGCATCGTGGAATGCGGCAGCATTTCCGCCGGCGCGCGGCGCTTGCGGATTTCGCAACCCACGTTGAGCCGGCAACTGCGGACGCTGGAGGAGCTGTGCGGCACAGCGCTGTTGCGGCGGGACACGCATCGCATGAGTGTGACGGAGGCGGGGCAGCGGTTGCTCGCCGATGCCACCGCCATGCTGGCCCACGCGGAGGAAGCGGACCGGCGGTTGCGCGCGGATCACACGACGTTGAGCGGCCATCTGCGGTTGTTTGCGACGGTGGACTTGGGACAATGGGTGGTCACGCCGCTGGTCAGTCAGTTTTTGCAGGCAAACCCAAGGGTGACGGCCATGCTCGCCATGAACAATCGTCCACTGCAAATGATTCAGGAGGGTTGCGATGTCGGCATCCTGCCGGGCAAAATCACAGACGAAAGCGTCATTGCCCGGCCGGCCGGCACAATCACCCTGCATCTGGCGGCCTCGTCCATGCTCGTCAAAAGCCGGCCGCCGGTGAAAACATTGGCCGACCTCAAGTCGTGGCCGTGGGTTTCAGTGGCCGGCTCGCAATTCTGGAGCAGCAAGGAGATCACGGTCTTCGGTCGCAATGGTGCGGAGCAGACGCTGCGCATCGCGCCGGTGTTGATTTCCGAGGGAGTAACCAGCGTTCGCGAAGCCGTGCGGGACGGACTGGGTATCGGCTTATTGCCGGACTGGTTGATCAAGGATGGCCTGGCTTCGGGGGAACTGGTGCAGATTTTGCCGAATTGGAAAGCTAAGGACGTGCCGATCCACGTGGTCTATGCCGGGCAACGCGTTCTGCCCACCCGCGTGAGCGCGTTCATTGACTTCGCCATGCGTTACCTGTCATCCGCCGGAAAAACGGGATAGCTCGATGGCGGTGATGGCGCAAATGCCTGCGCCCCGCTTCAACGTGACCAGCCGCTGAAAATAAATTACAAATTACGGACCAATCTTCACTAAGCCTGCGGCCCGGCAAGTCTCCTGGGCAAATAAGCCGGAGCGCGGCGTTCACGCCTGCTTCAATCCGTCCGGTGAAGCGGGCTGAAGCCCGCGCTCCATTCGCTCCGCAACGCGCGTTCTTGGCAGACGATGTTGGGTCCCTGGCCGGTTTCCAAAAAAGTCTTTAGGCTGGAGAGCGTGCGCGGCCAGTTCAGGGCAGGCGTCCACGATAGAAACGCGCCGGCCAGTTCGTGGTGCCGGGCTCGACATATTGCAGCAGGTTGCTTACCGGGCTGTTGGTGAGCACCGGGATCCACGTGGTCAGATTGGTGGAGGCCTCGATGACGTAATTCACGCCGTTCAACCCTTGCAAGGCGAATTGAAACGTCCCGCTGGCGTGGTCGGCCGAGACCAGATTGATGGGCGGCACGACGGAGACGACAGTGGCGATCTCGATGAAGGCGATCTTGTTGTTGCTGGCACCCGCACCGCTGGTGACGGTCAGGCGTCCATCGTTCACCGTCACCACGCCGAAGCCTTCGACCCAGCGCGCAGTCGTGGTGGGCACATCGTTCACCACGGGCACGCCTTCGACGTTGATCTGGAAATTGCTGTCAAAATTATCGGAGTCGCCGGCAACGATCCGCACCTGATACGTGCCGTTCGGGATGGCGATCTCCCAGAACGTGGCGCCGCCGGGTTTTTGCAGGTGATTGAACGTGTCATAACGGACATCGAATGAACCGGCAGAGCCGCGTTGGCGGGCGTTGGCGGTGTTGTCCGCGTTCCAACCGTAGGAGAAGCCATTGCCGCGATTGCCGAACACGAGTCCGTAATCGGGCAGATAGCCGGGGAACAGCGTGGCGGCGTTGGTCTGGAAATTGACTTTGACGGAATAAACGTTCGTGCCGAGGACGGTCTGAATGGTCACGTTCACCGGGGCGGAAGTGCCGACCGCGCCAAAGCTGTCCGCCGCCGTCGCGCGGAGCGCAAACGAACCGAGGCCGGCGTTGTTCCAAGTGTAATTGTAAGGGCTGCCGGCATCTTCGCCGAGTTTTACGGCTTCGCGGTAGAACGAAACATTGGTGATGTCGCCATTCGCCGCAGTGGCGGTGGCGGAAAGCAGGAGGTTCGTTGGATAAACAAAAGTCGCGCCATTGGCGGGCGAAGTCAGGGTCACGACCGGCGCGATGTTGTTGGAGACGACGACCGTGACATTATCGAGCACCGAGGCGTTGAGCGCGGAATTGTTGTGGGCGGTCACGGCGAGACCGGCGTTAATCTGGCTGTTCATGCTGATGGTGGTGCTGCCGATCTGTGTCCAGTTGACACCGTCACTGGAGGCAGAGCCGGTGAAGGTGTCGCCGGAGCGGACCAGTCGAACCCAATACGGCGCCGCGCCGGTGCCGCTGGCGTTTACGCTCGCGCCGCCGGTGGTGCTGCGGTATTGAAACGCGGCCCCGTTGGCGACGGAGATGACCATCATGGCGTGGGTGGAATTATTGGCGGGCGATTCGCGGAACATCACGCCGGCCTTGGCCCAGCCATCCGTGTTTTGCTGGGACACCACGCGGGCGGTGATGCTGCCGTTGCCGGTCAAGGGCAGGTAAACGTAGTGAAAGGCATCGGCGTTGTTCCAGATGTCGTCGCCCGAAGCGGAGACGGAGAATTGTCCACTGGCAAAAGTGGCATCGCCCGGCTGTCCGACGCTGCCGATGTCCGTGTGCTGCCAGGGCAAGGGCAGCGTGTTCGTCAGCGGCGGCAATGTCGTGATCCATTCGGCCAGAACGGCCATCGCCTCGGCATCCAATACATTTTTGGCGAGCGGCGGCATTTTGATCCCGGTCACCAGACTGTTATCGCGGACAAAGAGAATGGATTTATTGGTGTCGCCCGGCAGGACGACGCGGGCGCCGGTGATGCCGAGGTTGTTCTGCACTGCGCCGCCGACAATCCCCTGGCTTTCCAGCGGCGTGTCAAAGCGCGCGTCGAAGTTCGCCTGCACCCCGCCGTTGGGCCGGTGACAATGCGCGCAATTCGCGTCAATAAAGGAGCGGACGCGCAGTTCGAGCGGTGAATTGGTATCCGAGACGGAAACCAGCTTCGCGTAGTTTGGAATATCCGTTTCGTTGAGGGTCAGATTGAACAGGCCAACGTGGTTCCAGGCGCGGATTTGATTGTCCGTCACGCCGGTGGCAGGATACGTCATATCGCCGTTGAGCTGGCGGGTTTTCACGCCGAGCACGCCACCGGACGGGATGGTGTGGCAGGTCAGGCAATCTTGCCGGCCAGGATAGGACCACAACTGCGTGCGGGTGCCGGTGGCGGTGGTGATGGTGATGTTTTCGTTGGTCAAGGTCGGGACCAGGTCGGCGTCGCTGTCGTCGGGCCGCCATTTGTAACTCGCCCCGTAAACGAGGCCGTTGGTGCCCATGACCAGCAGGCGGGTTTCGAGGCGTTTGGTGATTTCGGGATTGGTGTCATCCACCGGCAGATCGAAGTGCTTCACGAAAACGGTTCCGCCGGGGAACGTCCATTCACCGGTGGGCGCAAAGCCGACGGTCGTATTGGTCGGCAGCCCCATCCAACGCGTCTTGTCCGCACCATCGGACCAGAGCCGGGAATTCACCGCGTAAGGAACCAGTCCGGGATTCGGTGCGAGCGTGGCGAGATTCGTAAACACTCCGGTCTGCGAGAGAAGTGCCGGCAGCGGCCGGCTGGCGGTGGGTGCGCCGGGCGCGAGCTTGAAGATGCGCCCGCCCGCGCTGCTCATCTGGCACATGAAAAGTTCGTTGCTGGCATCCAATCCAAATGAGGACAGACCGGTGTAATCCGAACCTGAATTTGGACCCGCACCCTTGGGCAGCGTGGCGATGGCCAGCTTGGACGCCGGGGTCGTGGATTCATTCATCACCCAGATGGTTCGCGAGACGTTGTCGCCGAAAATATAACGGCCACCCAGTTCCGGGGCGAACTCGGCTCCACGATAAACGTAACCGCCGATGACCGCCTGTCCGTCCGTGTGCGGATAATCCAGCACCGGCCGGTGATTGATGCCGACGTAAGGCGGGGTCAGATCGCCGTTCAATCCTTCGATGACACTCCACTGAAAGTTCAGCCCGCTTTCCCCGGGTTCCATGATGTCAATTTCCTCGCGTGAACCCGCGCCCACGTCGCCAATGAAAATGCGGCCGGTCGGCGGATCCATCGTCATGCGGTGCGGACTGCGCAGGCCGAGGCAGTAAAATTCTTCCAGCACATTCGGCTGCCCGACGAACGGGTTGTCGTTCGGGATGTAATAGTTCGCCGTCGTGCCCAGCGTTGGCTGGCGCGGAATCGGATGGCTGACGGAACCGCCGCGCATGTCCACATCAATGCGGAACACGCCGGAGAATAGCTTGTTGGTGATCATCTGCGTGGGGGAACGTTCGTCGTCGCCGTCCGTCCAGTAGAGAAAGCCGTTGGTCGGATGAAAGAACATCCCGCCGCCATTATGCCAGACGCTGTCCCCGGTTTGATCCACCAGCACGAGTTCGGAATTGATCGTCGAAACACCGTTGGTTACGAGGAACCGCGACAGACGGTCGTGATATTTTCCGATGACCTGCTCGACCGGCCGCGTCGTCGGACTGCCGACGACCGTGCCGGGTGTCACCCAGGTGTAATAAAGATACAGGCAATGATTGGTCGCGAATCCGGGATGGAACGCGAGGCCCAGCAGACCGGAATCGTCCCAGCCCTGGCACTGGTTGCTGAGGTCAATGACCAGGCTTTTTTGCGTGGTGTGGGAATCATTGGCGAACATCCAGACGCGGCCTTCGCGTTCCCACGCGCACAGGAGGTTGGTGCCCGGCACCGGCAGCACGCCGAGCAGGTTGGTGAAATAGAGATTGGGAAAGGCCGGCACCACGGACCAATTGGCGGAAACCACCGGGGCGGTTTCCGGCATGACATTGTCGAGAAAGGGTCCGATCCCCGGATGGGTGGCCAGACCGTAGGGCTGTGCGTGAAGCAGGCAAGAAGAAATGAGCAATAACGTCAGACAAACCTGTTGCCAGCGCTGTAAAAGTGAATGGGAGAAGATCATGAAAGATAGTCCGGTTTGATGGCATGACATTATGGCATCAAATTTAGTTTGTCATTTACTTTAATGGGCGACAACCAAATGGGAACTCCGGGAAATTCCAAGGAAAAGCAAGCAATCGCAATTCGGACCGGCCAATCAGGCTCGCCAAATTTTGTAGCAGCCGACGCGCTGGTTTTGCCGCAGCCAAACGACAAAGGACATATTGCCAGACAATACGTCCTTTTGAGTCCCGCCGCCGTGACGGCGATCGAAGCACAGGAGCGCGGCCATGCGCCGGCCGGCCGCGCTCCGTGACTTGCGTTACTTGCAGAAGATGTTGAGACCTTTGCCGGTTTCCAGATACGTTTTCAGGCTGGAGAGCACACGCGGCCAGCCGCCGGAAACTTTCTTAACCATCGTCGAACCGGCCACGAAATTTCCGTGGGTGACCGTGAGGCAGGTCATGTCTTCGATCGCTTCGATCTCAAACGTGACGCGCGATTTATCTTTGAGATCATCCGGGTCGGCCCAAGAGAGCACGAGGCGTTTGGGCGGCGTGGATTCCAAGACTTTGCCGGTGACCCAGACTTCGTGCTCGGGATTGTGGTGCTCCCATTTCGAGCCTTTCTTCCAATCGGAGACGTTCGTCATCTGCCCCCAATATTGGGCGGTGAACTCGGGTTTGGTGATGGCTGCCCACACGGCTTTCGGTGTAGTGCGGATAAAGGTGGTGTAAACTAACTTTGGTTTGGTCATAACGTCATCCTTTCTTTTTTGGTTGGTTGTCTGGTTGCTTTTGTTCGAGACCTTTTTTCAGATCGCCCAGCGCCTGAAGGCGATGGCGTTCGTATTTGCTGATCCAGCGCTCGGAGATCTCGTGGATCGGCACCGGATTGAGGTAATGCAGCTTCTCGCGTCCGCGCCAGACGACCGTGACCAGATTCGCCGCCTCCAGCAACAAGAGATGCTTGGTGACCGCTTGCCGCGTCATGTCGAGGTGCGCGCACAATTCGCCCAGCGTCTGCCCGTTGCTCTGATGCAACTGGTCGAGCAATTTTCTCCGGCTCTCATCCGCCAGCGCTTTGAATACTGCATCCATTACAAAACACATTATGCAACCAATAGGTTGCATGTCAAGCCCGGGGAAATTTTGTGTGCTTTGTTTGGTGCAGGCCAATTTTGAGGTGGTCTTTGGCCACGAAGGTTAATGCTTCTCCGTTGCTTAGCGTTTAGAATAATCCAGCAAAACGAACGTGAACGACCTGACAAACAAACCGGCCGAGCGCCTGCGCCCGATGGATTATTGGTGGCTCTGGGTGCTGGATACCGTGCTCGTGAGCGGCGGCTTTCTGTTTTACCTCGCCACGAATTATGGCACCGGCGAATTCTTCGGCCGGGCCTGCGCGATGGCCTTGCTACCGCTCATCCCGGTCATGGTGCTGGTCGGCGGCGCGGGCAGCACGGTCTTTGCGCTGACGAAAGTCTGGATCGAAAAACGCCGATTGCCCCGGCCCACGGCGCTGACGTTGCTGGTTGGTCCGGCGCTGGTGATCACGCTGTCGCTCGGGCTGTTGGGGGCCCTCAAGTCGCCGGCGCATCGGCTGTCTTACGTTTGTATCGGCAACGCTCCCGCGCCGACCGGTCCTGTTCAGATCACCGGCTATTCCGCCTTCCTGCGCGAAGAATGGCTGGCGGTGTTCCGCGTGGACCAAAAGAATTTCCAGACGTTCATTGAGCAGGCAAAATTGGATGCGGTGCCGAGTTTGGAATTCAGCCGGATGCTGGAACGTTCCTCGCTCAAGGCAACCAAGCTGTTTCAGAATTTGCCGCCAGGCGATTTAGCCTGCTTCAAGCGCGTCTTCAAAGAAGCCGAAGAGCACCAGCGTGGCAGTGTCTATGCGGCGTTCGCCCCGGCCACCGGCACGGCGGTGGTTTTCCGGGAATACCACGATTGACTGGCGTGTGGCCCGGCGAGCGGGGACAACCCCCATTCGGGGCTAGTTTTACTTTTGTTCGTTCATCCCCACCGCTCACACCTCGAGCAAATGTCTTTCGTGCGCTGCGCCATTCATTTGATTCCGATCACCATCCAGTCCTGGCCGGCGAGATGTTCGACGCGAGTTTCGTGGAAGCCAGCATCGCGCAGCCATTGGCGGCAATCCGCACCGGTGTAATCGAAGCCGCCGGGAGTTTCGATGAGCATGTTAAGGCTCATCATCAGTCCCATGGCGTGCTCGCGGCGATTGTCGTCAATCAGGGTTTCAAAAACGACGAACGCCCCGCCCTTGGGCAGCGCCTCATATGCCTTTTGGATCAACAGGCATTTCTGCTCCAGATTCCAATCGTGCAGAATGTGGCCCATGATGATGACGTCCGCGTAGGGCAGCGGGTCCTGGAAGAAATCCCCGGACTGGAACGTCACGCGGTCGGCCACGCCATGCGCGGCTGTGTATTTTTCAAAGACCGGCTGCACGACCGGCAGATCATAGCCGATCGTTTTCAGGTGCGGATGAGCCAGGGCCAGATGCACCGGCACCGCGCCTTCGGCGGCGCCGACATCGGCCACGGTGCGATAATTCGCCCAGGGAATTTTCTGCGCGAGGGCTTTCGCCGAGCCGAGGCTGATGCCGGTCATGCCTTTGAGAAAACTTTCCAGCTTTTCAGGCGAACTGTAGAGCGCGGCGAAGGTCTCCTTCCCGTCCTCGATTTCATTCTGCGGCCGGCCCGAACGCAGGGCTTTGGTGAGATGGTTCCAATCGCCAAACAACCTCGTGTTGCACATCTCCAGAATGCCGCCGACGTAGCCGGGTTTGTTGCGGTCGAGAAACAGATCGCTCTGCGGCGTATTGGAATATTTTCCGTCGTGGCGCTCCAGAAAGCGCAGCGCGACCAGTGCATCCAAGAAATCATGGGCCCCGCGTTCGTGCAGGCCCAACCGCAAACGCAGCGTCTCGCCGTCAAGCGGGCCGCGTGCCAGTTCGGTGAACAAGCCCAGTTCGGTGGCGCTCAACAATGTCTTCGAAGCCCAAAAGGCCAGACCGGTTTGCAAGATGTGATCAGGAGTAAGGGCGGCGCCGGCAAGGCCGGGCGTAGCCTGCGTGTGGCCGGCGGGTTGAGGTTTGGCGGCGATTGTGGAATTCAAGGTCATATTCATAATGGCTTAATTGGTTTTGAGCAGGGGAGTTTTTATTCAGGGAACATCGGCTGGCCATCCGGGCCGAGCGGGGCGGGCACGTTGTTTTCAATGGCGGGCAGGCTGCGGAGATACGCAAAAATGGCTTTGAGGTCGTCATCGGTCAGTCCACGTGACGCCTGCCATGGCATCGGCGGCAGGATGGGCCGGCCGTGGCCCATGTGTTTGCCGGTGCGCATGGCGTTGATGAACATTTCTTCGGTCCAGATGCCCATGCCGGTGTTTTTGTCGGGCGTGAGATTGGCGGCGTAGCTGATGCCCCACGGCCCGGCCCACGCCGTCATGCCGGCGGTGGCGGCGAACCACGGCCCCGGTTTCAAGTCCGGCGTCGGCAGTTTGGTGTTCGCCGGATGACCCGAGAGAAATTTTGTCATGTCCGGCTCCGGGCCGTGCTCGCCGAATTTCAGCGGCGTGTGGCACGCCGAGCAGTCGCCGAACTTGACGAGATACGCGCCGCGCGCGATTTGTGCGGCGTGGTCGGCTTGAGCGGTTTGCGTCGTCGGACCGGCGCTGGTTTTGGTGGCGTGGCTGAGGAGCAATGTTGCGCCAACAGCGGCCAACAGGCCGGTGGGGATCAGGTATTTTGTTTTCATGGTTCGTTTGGTTTGGTTTTGGGTCAAAAGCTTTTTGCGTTAGCGGATCGTGATGTTCAATCGGTCTTGAACTGGCTCATCACGAAGGACCGTCCCGCCCGCCACGTGTCCATTTCGGCGGCGCGGAGCGCGCGCAGGAAACGGCGGTCGCCGTGCCAGACCAGTCGCGCCGGCAATACCGGCAGGGCGCTGCGCCACGGCCGGTTGGCGCCGGGGCCGGGGCAGCGTTGCGTTTCGTTCGCGGTCGGTGGTAAGTTTATTTTCATCAGAGCGAACGCATCATGAGCGAGGAACCCGGCAATCGTAAATGGAACGAAAGGCCCAGTGCCGCAGAGGCGAAGCCGGCGGAGAATGAAGCCATGTTCCGCCTGCTGTTCGAGCGCAGCGCCGACGCCATGACGCTTCAGGACCCGCTGACCGGCGAGTTTCTGGATGTCAACGAAGCGTCGGTGCGCATCACCGGCGCGCCCAGCAAGGCCGCGCTGCTCGGCAGCAATCCCCGCATCATCTCGCCGGAGCGCCAGCCCGACGGCTCGCTCTCCGCTGACAAGGTCAAGGAAGTCATCCGCCTCGCCATCCAGCACGGCAGCCATCGCTTCGACTGGATGATCAATCGTTTCGACGGCACGCAACTGCCGGTGGAAATCGTGCTCACGCTGATCCGCGGCGGCGAACAGCCGTTGCTCCTTTCCGTCTCCCGCGATATCACCGAGCGCCAGCAGGCGGCGGCGGCGATTGAAAATCTGAATGCGTCGCTGGAACAGCGCATCGCCGAGCGCACCGCCGAGTTGACCGCGAGCGAAGCGCGATTACGCACGCTGGTGGAACACGCGCCGGATGCCATCGTGGTGTTCGACGGCAATACCGGACGGTTTACGAGTGGCAACGAACATGCGTGCCGGCTGTATGGCTTGAGCCGCGAGGAGCTTTGCCAACTAACCCCGGCGGAGGTCAGCCCCGAAACCCAGCCTGATGGCCGCCCCTCACGCGAGGCGGCGCGCGCGAAAATTCAACAAGCCCTCGCCGGCGGCGCACCGGTGTTCGAGTGGTTGCACCGCCACCGCGACGGGCGTCTGCTCGAGTGCGAGGTGCGGCTCGTCCGGCTGCCAGGCGAAGGGCCGCCGCTTGTCCGCGCCAGCATCGTGGACAACACCGGGCGCAAGCGCGCCGAGCAGGCGTTGCAGCGACGGAACGAGCAGACCCAACGCCACCGCGATGTGCTCCTCGAACTCGCGCGCTCGGACAAAACCAACTTCGCGGAGGCGCTCCAGAAAATCTGCGCCCGCTCGGCGGCGACATTGGAAGTGGCGCGCGTCAGTTACTGGTCGTTACAGGAAAACGATTCCGCGCTCGTGTGCGAATTGCTGAGATTAAATTCGTCGGAAAAGTTCGATGAAAAATTCCCGGGCACGCGGCTGGGCGCGGCGGATGCGCCGGCGTATTTTTCCGCGCTCGCGCTCAAGCGTCCCATCGTTGCCAGCGATGTGCAGACACATCCGGCGATGGCCGGATTGGTTGCAGGTTATCTGAATCCGCTCGGCATCACCTCGTTGCTGGACGTGCCGGTCTGGGTGCGCGGCGAAGTTGTTGGCGTGATCTGCCACGAGCACATCGGCCCGGCCCGCGAATGGTCGGCGGCGGAAATCGACTTTGCGTCGTCGCTGGCCGCGATGGTTTCGTTGGCGGTGGAGGAATCTCACCGGACGCGCTCGGAACAATGGCTGCGCGAATCCGAGGAGAAATTCAAGGCGCTGTTCGCCTTGTCGCCGCTCGGCATGGCACGGGTGAGCTGGGATGGAAAATTTCTTCAAGCGAACGATTCCTTCGCCCGCATCATCGGTCGCACGCCGGCGGAGGTGTTGACCTTGAGTTATTGGGATGTCACGCCGCGCGAGTATGAGGCGCAGGAAGTGGCGGTCTTGGACACGTTGAAAAAAACCGGCCGCTTCGGACCGTTCGAGAAGGAATACATTCATCGCGACGGACACCGCGTGCCCATCGTCATCAACGGCATGTTGATCAAGGCGGCGAGCGGGGCGGATGAAATCTGGGGCATTGCCGAGGACATCACGCACCGCAAACTGGCGGAACTGGCCATCCGCGAGTCCGAGGAGAAATACCGCGCGCTGTTCGAGGCCTCCAGCCAGGGCATCATGCTGCATGACGAATACCAATATCTCGAAGTCAACCCGGCGATCGTCCAGATGCTCGGCTACGATTCTGCAAGCGAGTTGATCGGCTTGCATCCCAGCATGACGTCGCCGCCGGTGCAATCAAACGGCGAAAGCACCGCCCTCCTCGCGCAAAAATACATCCAGGAATGTTTGAGCCGGGGCCATGTTCGCTTTGACTGGCTGGCCCGGCGCAAGGACGGGGTGGTCATTCCCGTCGAAGTCATTCTCACCCGTATCCAGTGGGGTGGCGAGCGGATCATCCAGGCCGCCGTCAACGACATCTCCCAGCGCAAGCGGGCCGAGGCGGAGCTGTTAAAATCCCTCGCGCGCGAAAAGGAACTTGGCCAGCTCAAGAGCAACTTTGTCTCGATGGTCTCGCATGAATTCCGCACACCGCTGGGCATCATCCAGTCGTCCGCCGAAATCCTGAACGATTACCTCGACCAATTGGAGCCGGCCGAACGCGCGGAGCAGCTCGCGTCCATCACCGCCAACACGCGGCGCATGGCCGAGATGATGGAGGAAATCCTGGTGTTGAGCCGACTGGACGCGGGTCGGATGGATTACAAGCCGGCCGCGCTGGATTTGAATGCGTTCTGCCGTCGCGTGGTGGACGAAGTTAATTCCGCGACCGAGCGGCGTTGCAACATTGAGTTGTCATTCGCCGGTGAAATTGCCGAAGCGCAGGCGGACGAGCGGTTGCTTGGGCACATTTTTACGAACCTGCTGATCAACGCGGTGAAATATTCCGAGCCGCGCAGCCCCGTGCGTTTCGCCATCGAGCGCGACGGCGCGAATGCCGTCTGTCTCATCCGCGATCGCGGCATCGGCATTCCCGAGGCCGATCAGCAATGGCTATTCAACGCCTTCCAGCGCGGCGCGAATGTTGGCGACCGCCCCGGCACTGGTTTGGGGCTGGTGATCGTAAAACGCTGCGTGGAACTGCACGGCGGCAAGATTGAAATCAAAAGCAAATCCGGCGAGGGAACGGAAGTGACACTCCGTCTGCCGCTGTTTGAAAGCAGTTGAGAGAGGATTGGAGTTGAGAGTTGAGCGACCGAATTATCCACGCTCAACCACAGATAACTACCTAGAAACCACGGAGAAAATTATGTTTAATTTTGAAAAACTGGAAACCTGGCAGAAAGCGATTCAGTTCGCCGACTTGGTCTATAAACTGACCCGTTCGTTTCCCGACGAGGAGCGGTTTGGCCTGACCAGCCAGATGCGCCGGGCCGCCGTTTCTATTTCGTCAAACATTGCTGAAGGGGCAGCGCGCCACTCCCATCTGGATTATGCGCGGTTTGTTGAAATCGCCACCGGATCCTTGTTTGAGGTGGTTTCGCAATCCTTTATCGGTCGCAATCAAGGATTCCTGGGTGAGGCCGACTTCACGGCAATTTACGCGGCCGCCGAGGAGCAAAGCCGGATGTTGAGTGGTTTGCGTGAGTATCTGCTACGGACTAGCTGACGCCTGAACGGATACTCAACTTTCAACACAAACCTTCTCTCAACTGTTCAATGAAAAAAATCCTGGTCATCGAAGACGAACCCGAGATGCGGCGTAATCTGACAACGATTCTGCGGCTCGAAAAATTTTCACCGCTCGCCGCCGAGAACGGGCGCGTCGGCGTCGGGCTGGCGAAGCGCGAATTGCCGGACCTGATTCTCTGCGACGTGATGATGCCGGAGCTCGATGGTTACGGTGTCTTGCAGGCCTTGCGTGCGGATGCGGCAACGGCGGCGATTCCCTTCATTTTCCTGACGGCCAAAGGCGAGCGCGAAGATTTGCGCGCGGGCATGAATCTGGGCGCGGACGATTATCTGACCAAGCCCGTGCCCAAAGCCGATTTGCTCAAAGCCATCACCGCACGCTTGCAGCGCTCCACCCAGACCGCCGCCCGCGAATTTAAACCGGATTTTTCCTCGCACGAGCCATTGCTAAAACTCGGCCTGACGCCGCGCGCCGCGGAGTCGTTGCTGTGGGCGGCGCAGGGCAAAACCAACGCTGACATCGCAACGATCCTCGGCATCAGCGAGTCCACCGTGAAAAAATACATGCTCGAGGTGTTCGAGAAAACCGGCGTGGAAACCCGCAGCGCCGCCGCGTTGCGCGCGCTGGAGGTGTTGAGCGCCCATGGGCGGATGGTTTAAAAATCCCAGCCGGGTTGCGCGTGTGACGACCTTTAACCCGCAGTGCTAAAAAACTTATTCAAAAGCCCGCGAGAACAATTTTGCCGATGGTCTTGCCGCTTTCGACGAAGGCATGGGCGCGTTTCAGATTGGCAGCGTTGATGGGCCCGAGATTTTCGCGCAGGGTGGAGCGGATCTGTCCGGCGTCAACCAGCCTGGCAACTTCGTTCAATAGCCGTCCTTGCTCACCCATGTCGGCGGTTTCGTAACGCGCGCGGGTGAACATGAATTCCCAGTGCAGCGAAATGCTTTTGGGCTTTAGTTTGTTGATGTCCAGTGGGGCGGCCACGTTTTCGATCAGCGCCAATGAACCTTGGGGAGCCATCGCCTCGACAATTTCGGTGAAATAATCCTCAGTCTTGGTCAGGGCCAGCACGTAATTGACGCCGCCGGGAATAATGGCTTTCACCTGACTGGCCAGCGGCTGGCGGTGATCAATCACATGATGCGCGCCCATTTCTCGACACCAGGCCTGGGTCTCGGGACGTGAGGCGGTCGCGATAATGGTGAGACCGGTCAACTGACGGGCGAGTTGGGTGGCGATGGAGCCAACACCGCCGGCGCCGCCAATGATCAGCAGCGATCCGGTGTCGGCGGTTTTGCCGACAGGAATCTTGCTCCGGTCAAACAATAACTCCCAGGCGGTGATGGTGGTAAGCGGCAGCGCAGCGGCGGCGGCAAATCCGATGGACTTCGGTTTATGGCCCACGATGCGCTCATCGACCAATTGGAATTCGGCGTAAGCGCCGCTGCGGTCCACCGAGCCGGCGTAATAAACTTCGTCGCCCGGCTTGAACTGCTTTACGTCGGGCCCCACCTCCGTCACCACGCCCGCCGCATCCCAACCCAGGATTTTCGCCGGACCGCCGGGACTTCCGGGGCCGCCGCCGCCGCGGATTTTTGTGTCCACGGGATTCACCGAAATCGCCCGGACTTCCACGAGCAGGTCGCGCGGTCCCGGTGTCGGTCGATCCAGTGTGATGTCCACCAGACTATCCGGCTCGGTGATGGGCAGTGATTTGAAAAAGGAGATCGCTTTCATGTTATTGGTGATGCGCGCGGTGTTTTTGGATGATGGTTCAAACCAGCCGGGCGAGCTGCTCCAATTTGGAGAGAATCGCCTTTTTACCGACCGCGCCGATGGTTTTGTCCCGCACCTCGCCGTCGGCGAAATAGAGCAGCGTCGGGATGGATTGGATGCCAAAACGCGCGGTGAGCGCGGGATTGGCGTCCACATCTACCTTCGCGACCTTCACAAGGCCGGCCTGTTCCACGGCGATTTCGTTGAGCACGGGCGCGATCATTTTGCACGGCCCGCACCATTCGGCCCAAAAGTCCACGAGGACGGGTTGATGGGATTGGAGCACCTCGCTCTCGAAGTTCGCTTCGTTGATTTCAATGGTTGGTTTCATAATTCATTTCATGTTTTGAGTGTCATTGCTGTTTCACGCCTTGCCGCCGAAGCTGCAATGGTCGTCGAGGTCGAGGTAATCGAACCAAGTGTAAATGTCTTCGCGCGCCGGATTGAATTTCTTTACCTCGTCGGCGAATTCCGGGAGCGTTTCGGCGTCGCTGTCCGGCGTGCGACGCAGATGATATTCGCTCCACGCGGCGATTTCCCACGGCTGGCGTGGTGTTTTCGCATTGGCCTGAATCCAATTTAGAGCTTCCCAATCGCCGCCGCCTTTCGCGAGTTCCGCCTTCAAGGCTTCATGGTCGAGACCAACGAAGTTGAAGAAATGGCGGTCCATGCCTTTGCCGCTGTAGCGGTATTCGCCGAGTTTGCCGGCGAGCGACGCGCGCCCCTTGTCAAGGATGCGCGGGAGGAGGACGTAGCCGCCCAGCCGCACGCGCGGGCTGCGCGGCGGACGTTGCGTGAGATCAGGTGATGCGTTGGGAGTGCTCATAATGATTTGGATTTGTTTGGTCTTGGTCTGAACATTGAATCAGCGATGGCCGCCGGAGACCAGCAAGGTTTCACCGCTGATCCAGGAAGAATCATCCGATGCCAGGAAGGTGACCGCCGTGGCGATGTCCTGCGGCTTGCCGATGCGGCCGAGCGGAGCGTTCTTGATGTAGCCGTCATGAAAATCACCCGAGGTGAAGCCGGCCGTGTGCGTGCCTTCGGTTTCGACCAGGCCGGGGCGGACCGCGTTGACACGGATGTTGCGCGCGCCGAGTTCTTTCGCGAGCGAACCGGTGATGGTGTCCACCGCACCCTTGGTCGCACTGTAAACGGAACCAAACGGCGGGGCCAAGGTGCTGACAAGCGAGCTCACGTTGACGACGCTGCCACCGGCCGGCGTGAAATATTTCAACGCTTCCTGCGTGGTGAGCAGCAGGCCGAGCACATTCAAATCGAATTGCTTGTGGAAATGCTCCTCGGTGACCTGTTCCAGCGGCGCGAATTCATAGATGCCCGCGTTGTTTACGAGAATATCCACGTGGCCGTAAGCTTGCTTGGTTTCCGCGAACAAGCGGTCAATGTCCGCCTTCTTCGCGACGTCGCCCTGCACGGCGACCGCCTTGCCGCCCGCGCTGGTGATTTCGGCGACGACCTTGTCAGCGCCGGCCTTGCTGGACGCGTAATTGACAACGACGGACGCGCCTTCCGCTGCGAGGTGTTTGGCGATGGACGCGCCGATGCCTTTGGACGCCCCCGTGACGACGGCGACTTTGCCGGCGAGTTTTTTGGTGATGTTGGTGCTCATGTTTTTGGTCTTTCTTGGTTGTTTGTTTGTGTTTGTCTGTTACTAAAAAAGTAACAGTATAGGTTAAATTTTTACGGCTTTTTCACTTCAGAAACGATCTGCGCCAGGCTGATTTCGTCCAATCCGGCTTCCATGGCCTTCTGGGTTTTGGTCAGCGCTTTTTCCAGCGCGGTCTTGATGTGGCAACTGACGTAGCACGCCTTCTGCTCGGAATATTCGTGGATGGAAAACGCCTTGGGCGCATCCACCGCCTCGTAAATATCCAGCAACGAAATGTTCTTCGCATCCTTGGCGAGCCAGCACGCGCCAGCCTTGCCGGTGGTGGTCTCCACAAGGCCGGCCTTGGACAGCTTCGCCAGCGTTCGGCGCACAAAACTGGGGCTGGTGTTCACGCTCGCCGCGAGGTGCGATGACGTGACGCCCTCCTGATCGCAGCCGCAAGCCAGCCCGGCCAGGATGTGCACCGCGATCGAGAATTGTGTGTTGACTGCCATAACTGTGATAATAATAGTAACAATTAAAATAACCGCAAGCGGAATTTTTAAGTTTTTTTCAGATGACGACTTTCTCCGCTTAAATTCTGTCCATCCCGCCCGGCTCCCGCTATAAAACGCGGCGCATGAACCACCGTCTCACCCGACCGCAGCTCAAGTCCGGCGTCGCCGCGTGGCTGGGGTGGATGTTCGACGGGCTGGACATGCACCTCTACACGCTGGTCGCCGCGCCGTTCGTGGCGCTGCTGCTCGGCGGCCTCGCGACCACGGACCCGGCGGTGGGCCAATACGCGTCCATCATCCAGGGCGCGTTCCTGCTCGGCTGGGCGCTGGGCGGCGGATTCTTCGGGTTCATCGGCGACCGCTTCGGGCGCTCGCGAGCATTGAGCCTCACGGTGCTGACCTACGCGGCGTTTACAGGGCTGTCGTTCTTCGCGGAAACGTGGTGGCAATTGATGATCTTCCGCTTTCTCGCCGCGTTGGGCATCGGCGGCGAATGGGCGGTGGGCGCGTCACTGATCTCCGAGACTTGGCCGAAGCCGTGGAGGCCGTGGCTGGCCGCCGTGCTGCAGAGCGCCGTGAACATCGGCATTCTTGGCGCGGTGGTGGCGAGCTTTTTCATGGCTAGTCTGCCGCCAAAATATCTTTTCCTCGTGGGCGTGCTGCCGGCGCTGCTCGTGTTCTGGATCCGCCGCGCGGTGCCGGAACCGGACGAATGGCACGCGGCGAAAGCGCAGGCGAAGCATCATCAGCCCGGCATCGGCGAACTCTTTCGCGGCGAAACGCGGCGCATCACGATCTGGGTGATGATCGTGTGCGGCATTTCGCTGACGGCGCACTGGGCCTTCATGTTCTGGCACCAGCAGCACCTGCGGAACCTGCCCGACGTGCTGGCGATGAGTGCGGAGGAAAAGAACAAGCTGGCGGGCACAGCGATGTATCTGGTCATCGGCTCATCCATCCTCGGCAACTTTTTCTTCGGCTGCCTCGCGCGTTACTTTGGCTATCGCGCCACGATCGCGTGGACGTTCCTCGCATATTTCCTGCTGATGTTTGGCGCGTATTTCACGGCGCGCGACCACGCGGCGCTGTTGTGCTGGTTTCCGTTCATCGGTTTTTGCCAGGGCGTGTTCGGCTTGTTCACAATGTATCTCCCGCCGCTGTTCCCGACTCTGCTCCGGACGACGGGCGCGGGTTTCTGCTACAACATCGGGCGCATCGCGGCGGCGTTCGGCACGGTGTTCTTCGGATTATTCTCGAAAGTTGGCGATCATCGCGCGGCGCTGTTCTACGCGGGTTTTCTGTTTCTCCCGGCGGCGATGGCTTCGTTCATGATGCCGAAGGCGAAGGATTGAAAATTTTTATCCAGTCAGCAAAATCTCCAACCAACAATGAACCAGGCCATTTCCAATCTGCCGGACAAAGTCGCACATGCCCGCCGGCTGTGTGATCAACGCCGCTGGGCGGAATTGCTCGCGTTTACGCTGGACTGGCAGTTGGAAAATCCGGGGGCGGCGCGGGCGTTTTTCTATCAAGGCATCGCCTCGGCGGGCGCGGGCCGCTTTGCGGATGCGGAGAACAGCTACCGCCGCGCCCTGCAACTGGACCCGCATGATTTCAAAATCTGGAACAATCTGGGGACGCTGCTGTTTGAACACTTGAACCGTCAGGCCGAAGGCGCGCAATGTCTGGCGCAGGCGTTGAAACTGGATCCGGGCAACCAGTTGGGCTGGGCGAACCTGGCCAGCATGAACGGGCAGCTCGGTCGGCATGCGCTGGCGCTCGAATGTGCGGAACGCGCGCTGGCGCTGGACGCGCAGATGGCCGAGGCGCAGTTGCATCGCGCTCGCGCGGCGCAGATGCTGGGAAAACGGGAAATCCTTCAAGCCGCCTGCGACGCGCTGGCCAAACTGCCGCCGGAGAAATTCAAACGTGTGCGGTGAAATTTTCGACTGGGGGGACGAGCGTTCCCCGCGAGCCGTGGTAAATTGCGGGGCTCATTGAAAACAGTGGCTTGCGAGGACGCTTGCCCCACCAACCTATTGGTTGGCGTTAATCTGCGGTTTGATTCTCAATTCAAGGCTTGCTAGTATTCTACCGTGATTTACGACGCGTCACTCGACACCTTGTTGCAAAAAGTCTGGGACGGCCACCGCATTGACCGGGCCGAAGCCCTGCGGCTTTATTCATTGCCGCTGGAGGAACTCGGCGCGCTCGCCGACCGGCGCCGTCACCTCGCCAAGGCCAAGGCTTACAACGGCCGCGGCAACGAGATCATCACCTACAATATTGACCGCAACGTCAATTACACGAATGTCTGCAATGTCTATTGCAAGTTCTGCGCGTTTTACCGGACGGAGAAGGACGACGATTCCTACGTCATCACGCTTCCCGAGATTGACCAAAAAATCGAGGAGACCATCGCGCTCGGTGGCTCGCAGATGCTGATGCAGGGCGGGCATCATCCCAAGCTCACCAAGCAGTGGTATCTCGACCTGCTCGCGCACGTCAAAAATAAATTCCCCAATTTCAACATCCACGGTTTCAGCCCGAGTGAGTTCATTCATTTCCGCGAAGTGTTTAATGAGCCGCTGGAAAAGATCATCGGCGATTTCAAGGCGGCTGGCCTCGGCTCGATCCCCGGCGGCGGCGGGGAAATTCTCGTGGACCGCGTGCGCCAGCGCATCGCGCCGCTCAAGGCGATGAGCAACGACTGGCTCGAGGTCATGGACGTCGCGCACCGGCTCGGATTGTATTCCAGCGCCACGATGATGTTCGGCCATGTTGAGACGATTGAAGATCGCATCGAGCATCTCGACCGGCTGCGCGTGCAGCAGGATATTTCGTTGAAGCGCGTGGCCGAATACAATGGCGCCGGCATCAAGCCTGGCCATTTCACCGCGTTCATCTGCTGGACGTTCCAAGCCGAACACACGAAGTTGAAAGCGCCCACCGTCGGCGCGCATGAATATCTCAAGACGCAGGCGCTCGGCCGCATCTTCCTCGACAACTTCGAGAACATCCAAAGCTCCTGGGTCACGCAGGGATTGGAGATCGGACAAGTCGCCTTGAAATACGGCGCGAACGACCTCGGCAGCATCATGATCGAGGAAAATGTCGTGTCGCAGGCCGGCACGACCTTCCAGATGACCGTGCCGGACATGCACCGGCTCATCAAGGAACTCGGCTACGAGCCGCATCAGCGCGACAACTGGTATCGGCTGGTGAATTGAGATTTTGATTGCCCGCAGCCGCCGGGCGCGACCATCCTTCAGCATGGCAACCCCGTCCATCGCGCGGCAAATCACGAATCCCAAGACGCGTTTCAACTGGCGCGTCAGCGATGTGCTGCGCTGGACGATCGCGCGCTGGCGCGAAACGCACGCCAAGATGTTCGGGCACGGCTTTTATTGTCCCACGCTGACCGGCGAGGATGATTACAATCTCACCATCAACTCCGACCTGACGGTTTCCTGCAATTGCCAGGACACCGACGGCAGTGGCCACCTCGGCGATCTGCGGAAAAACACGTTCGAGGAAATTTTCTATGGCCCGGTCGCCCAGCGTTTCCGCGACGACATGGCCAAAGGCAAGGTGCCGATCCCGACGTGCGTGCGTTGCACGATGCAACGGCTGCCGGCCGGCGGCGTCCCGCCCAAGCCGCATTTGCCGAATCGCGGCATGATGCTGGAGAACACCGTGCGCTGCAACGTGGACTGCATCGGCTGCGCCCGCGAAGGCGCGGCGAACATCCGCACCAGCAAGCAGATGACGCTCGCGGAACTCACCGAGATGGGCGCCCTCGTCGCGCGGCTGGGGATGAAGCAGTTGTTCTACCTGAACCTGGGTGAACCGTTTCTCTCACCGAACATCTGCCAGGAACTTCCCATCTTGCGGCAGCAGAATCCCAATTGCCGCATCGTCGTTTCCACCAACGGCGTGCTGCTAAACACCGACGCCAAGCGCGAGGCCGCGTTGAACTTGAGCCACATTTTATTTTCCGTGCATGGCAACAGCAACGAGATGCTCGCCCGCTACATGCACCGGAGTAATTTCGACAAAGCCTTCGAGGCAATGAAACAAATGGTCGCCTATCGCGATGCGCGCGGGAAAAAGCTCCCGGTGCTGGAATGGAAATGGGTCATCTTCAATTGGAACGATCACCCCAAAACCATCGCGCGCGCGATTGAAATGGCCCGGGAAATTGGCGTGGACATCATCTCGTTCTGGCCGACGCACAATCCATTCTACGGCTCGTCCTGGCGCTGGCATCTGGGCGGCTTCAAGAACATCGGCGTGCCATGCTGGAAAGGCCGCGAAGTGATTCTCCGTCCGGAAAACATCCCGACGGAAGGCATGCATTGAAACGGCGCGCGGCGTTCACGCCGCTTCAGCGCGACCGGCAAACACGGCATGGAAGCAGGCCGGAGTCCGCGCCCGTATCTTGCCTCAGCCCGCCTTGCAGTAATTCTCAATCGGCTCCGCACCCAGCGTGCCGGCGAGCTGTTTCAAGTATTCCGGCGACTCAACGGTCTCCAACGTTTTCCGCGCTTTGAACAAACGGTCGGCGATGTTCAATTTCTCCGACACGTCCGTGTAATTCGGCCGGCGCAGGAAGCTGTTGAGATACTCGACGTGGTTTCGCCAGAGCGCCTTGTCAATTTTCTGTTTCGCCGCGAGCCGCGCGGCATACCACGGGCTGGCCAGCAGGTTTTCGCGCGTGAACAGTTTCCGCACGTCCGGATGGTCGAGATGTTTCCCTTCCCATTCGTCATGCAGCATGATGTGCAGCAACGCCTTCAACGGCGGGGACGCCTGCGCGATGCTGCCGTCGTCAAAATACATTTTTGCCACGCGCCTCTGCGTGACGAGGACGTTGTCCACGCCGTCGGCGAAGATGTCCTTGTCCTGCAATTCCGGCTTGAGCATCGCCTCGGTGAAGACGGCGTGCGGGTGATTGAACACGCGGCCAAAAAATGCGTGGACGAACCGCGCGTTGATGCGCCAGCCCAGCCGGCTCGCAAGAATTTTTTTGCCGCCGTGCTCGAAGTCCGCGCATTTTTCGAGGAAGCGGTGGGCGATGAGAAATTTTGGATCGCGTTCCTCGGCGGTGAGACGGCACCAGACTTCCGGCACGATCAAGCTCACGTCGTGATCCACGCGCAGGTTCGGCCCGACGTAGCCGGCCGCCGTGACGAACGCGTTTTGGCCGGTGAGAATGAACGCCACGAGCGCGTTGTTCAGGTCAATGATCGGCGGCAGCGCGTTGAACGGTCCCTTCGTCAGCGCTCCTTCCGAGCCCGCCCCGGTGGTGGACGGTGATTTGCCGGTCATGCTGCAAATGACTTCCATGAACAGCTCCGGCAGTTCCATGAAATGAATCGGGTTGTAGCACGCGAGCGCGCGGACGCCTTTTTCCGGAGGATTGTTCCGGCGTCCCGGCAGCACGGCGGTGACCGGCGTGTGCAACGGTTTGCTCGGGGCCACGCGGCGGCGCAGGCGCGCGGAAATTTCCGCGAGATACGTCTCGCTCGCGCGGACGACATCGGGGCGCTTCTGGAGGTAGCGCGGATTCTTCGTGGGCTTGCCGTCCACGAGGCGCGGCGCGGCGGTGCAGACGAAATATTCCGGCTGGCCGGTCTCGGCGACCTCCCGGATGAATTTCTGCATGGGCTCGGTGAATTGATGGAAGCCGAGCGCGTCCTCCACCATCTCGCGCGCGTCGGCGGGCGTGAGCGGCTGGTAGTTGGAAAAGAAATTCCCCGGCTGGATGAAATCGTTTTCCGCCTGCTTGTCGTAACCGCGATGGATCGCGTCGTCGGGCCGCTGGAACAGGCGCTGTTCGCAGTTTTGGGCAAATTTCAGCGACAGATCCTTGTTCGTGCCTTCGGGAAGATTTTCCAAAACCCCGGCTGGAACCACGGTCGAGGCCGTGATGTCGTCCTCCATCTGCACTTTGACCGCTGGATGGAAATCTTTGCGCAGACCGAACGTGCGCCACGCGCCGTCGCCGTCGAAGCCCACGCGCAGATACGTCGTGACGAGTTTTTTGTTGTCGCACTTGAGCTCGTTGCCGGGCGTGCCGTTGATGATGTCCACGGCGAAATGCTCGCGCCAATCCGCGCCCCACTCGGGCTTGTAATAGCGCTTCACAACGAAGACGAGTTCCTTGACGTGCTGCGGGACGGAATTGAGCCACGCGTTGTATTCCGGCGTGTAATCGTGTTCGTCGGGCGTGAGGAGCTTGATGACGGAACCGAGCGAGCGTTCCGGCGAAAGGACCGCGCGCTGGTCCACGCGCGCCGTGTCCGCGAAGCGCGTGGAGTAATTGCGCGAAATCAATTCTTCCACGCGGTCAAAGTCATTTTTGTGATCGGCGACGAACACCGGGCCGGTGAGAATCGCGTCGGTGATGGGCTTGGAGATTTCCGATTTACCGCCGCCGGAAACCGTGCAGGGCTTGTGGCAGAACGTGCCTTCCGCCACGGTGCCGACGAGCCGCCATTGCCGGTTGTGGCCGGGCGGCTTTTCCATTTTGACCTTGTAGCCGGACGGGCGGACGTAGGTTTTTTCGGGCGAAAGTTTGATCGCATGGTCGCCGGCCGCGTTGGTCCAGGAAACTTTCTGCGTGTGCAGGTCGAAGTGCGCCGTTTCGTGGACGTAAACGATCTCGGGAAACTTTTTGTCCACGGCATAGCCTTCCGGCTGCACGTCCATCACGCCGGCGAAAACAGAAACCATTTCCTCGAACGAATGGCCCATGCGCTTGACATGGATATCGCCGCTGAATTCCTCGCCGAGATCGTAGCTCTGGAAAACGAGCGCGCCGCCGGCGTGTTCCTCCTCGGCCAGGCCGAACAGGTTCGCCGCGTAGCTCAGCTGCGTCTTCACTTCCTTTTTGCAATAGCCGAAATAATTGTCGGCGATGATGGTGACGATGACGCCCGTTTCGTCGCGGCATGTAAGCTTGAACGCGTTGCCGCCATTGTAGAGCTCGTCCTCTTTTTTCCAGCACATGCCGTCGCGCTTCTGGCGCTCAGTGGCCTGGTCAAAGTGCGGGAGGCCGACGGATTTCTTCGTCACCTTGATGAGGTGCGGCGCCAGGATGACGCAGCCGGTGTGGCCCGTCCAATGTTCGGCGTCGAGCGCGGAATCGTTTTCCGGCAGCAGCGGGTCGCCACCGTTGGTGAAGATGGCCTCAACGAAGTCCAGATTGCTCACGAGGTTGCCCGGCACGAAGAAGCGAACCTCCATTCTTTTCTCCGGCGTGAATCCCGGCACTTCCGGACACACCAGCGGCCTCAGCAGCAGCGTGACGAAACATTCCGATGGCTTCGGCTGCGTGGAAGTAAACGGCAGCTTCAGCAATTCCACCGGCGGCGTGAGCGCGAGCTGGAGCATCTTGGCGAATGTGGCTTTCGGCACGCCAAGCTTGTCGTCGGGAATCGGCAGGCCGCCTTCAGTGACGTGGAAAATTCCCGCCGTCGTGCGGCGATCGCTTTTCGGATTGTGCAGAACGCCTTGTTTGACGCGGTAGGAATTGATGATGTCCGAGGAAAAGTCATCGCGATCCACCGGCAGCGAAAGCACGCGGGCGAGGCCGGGGCGGTCGAGCGTGAACGTGCGCGCGGGCAGCTTGGGCGCGGGGATTTCCTGGAGATAATCGTGGAGAAAATTCTGGATGCGCTGGTCGGCGGGGCAGAGGTGCTGGCCGAGCAGGCGGTCCTTTTCGCGCGACTGCGCGGCCATGGCGGCGGCGATCTCAATGAATTCCTTGTCGCCCTTCATGGGCACCGGCTGGCAGCCGATCATGGCGAGCTTGACGTTGATGTGGGCGATGAGATGCGCGGGCAGTTGGCTGTTCATGGCAAATGGTTGATTGTTCCGGTCGGACCGACCAAATCCTTTGCTCCAAAGGATGCTGGCGGCGGCGGCTTTGGCAACTATTTTTTCCGACGGGGCGACCGGAGCGATGGTGGCGGTCCGCGATCATGGCCGGCCAAAGCGAGGCGGGGCGGATCCGCGGTTTCCGGGAACTTCCGCTAGGCGCGGCGGAAATAATGTGTTAGAAAAATCGCGGTTGAACGAAACCAAACATCCTGCCTGGGTGATGCTGCTGCGCCTGACCGCCCTGACCGGGTTGTATGTGCTGGCCGGCATCCTCGGGCGCAAAACGGCGTTGCTGGCAGGCGGTTCCGTGCTCGTCTGGCCGCCGGCGGGCATTGCGCTTGCAGGAATTTTGCTCTTCGGCTACCGCTACTGGCCGGGCATCGCGCTGGGATCGCTGGTGTTTTCCTACCTGAATCATGTGCCGTTTGGATTTTTCATGGGCGGCACGGCGCTGGGCAATGCGGTGGGCGCGGTGATCTGCGCGTTTTTTCTGAACCGGTTCATCAGCTTTGACAATGCACTCGGCCGGACCCGTGACGCGGTCGGCTACCTTTTCTTTGCCTGCATCCTCGGCACCACGGTCAACGCCCTGTTCAGCGCGGTGGGGCTGTTGAATGACAAAAAAATTCTGCCGGACGCGATGTTTTCAAACATCCTGGAATGGTGGGTGCCCAATGCGCTGGCGGTGCTGGTGTTGACGCCGTTTATCATCACCTGGGCCACGCCCTCGCCGCTGCGGATGAATATCTGGCGCAAGATCGAGGCGGTGTTTTGCGGGGCGGGGTTGATCTTCGGCACGCTGATCGCCTTCAACACGTGGTTCGTCTATGGCCTGGAAGAATATCCGCTCGCGTATTTGCCGTGCCCGTTTTTGGTGTGGAGCGCGCTGCGCTTCGGCCCGCGCGGCGCGGCGACGGGAACCTTGCTGGTGGCGGTGCTGGCGTATTATTCGCTGCTCCAAGGCGGCGGGCCATTCCTAACCGGAAATTTTGCGCACAGCCTGCGGTTGGTGGGCAGCTATATCGCCATCGTGGCTGGGTCCACCTTGCTGCTCGCCGGCGCGGCCACCGAACGGCGCCGGGCGTTGTCCGAAGTGCTCGCCAACGAAAAACGCCTGCGGCTCGTGGTGGCCGATCAGCAGGATTTGATCTGTCGGTTTCTGCCGGACGGCCGTCTGACGTTTGCGAATCCGGCCTATTGCGAATTTTACAGCCGGCCCGAGGCGGAATTGCTCGGCAAAGATTTTTTCAAACAACTGGAACCAAAAGAGGCGGTTGAACTGCGCGAAAAACTGGCGAACCTTCCGGCGGACTGGCCGGTGTGCATCTTCGACCGTCGCTCCATCGGCGGCGATGGCCACGCGGAATGGCAGCAATACAACATCCGCCGCCTGACGCGCGACAAGCTGACGGACGTGGAATTTCAAGCCGTCATTCAGAATGTCACCGCGCGGAAGCGGGTGGAGTTTGAATTGCAGGAAGCCAAGTCCAAGCTGGAGAAGATGAACAACCAGCTCAAGATTTCCGCGCGCCAGGCCCGCGACGCCGCCGACCAGGCCAATCGCGCGAATCTCGCCAAGAGCGAATTCCTCGCGAACATGAGCCACGAGATCCGCACGCCGTTGAGCGGCCTGCTGGGTATGGTCGAGCTGCTGTCACAGACGCGCCTCGATGCCCGGCAGAAGGAGTTCGCCGAGTCCGCCACCGAGAGCGCCAATTCCCTGCTCCACGTCATCAACGACGTGCTGGATTTTTCCAAGATCGAGGCCGGCAAGCTGGCCATCGCCAGCGAGGAATTTTCCCTGCGCAACGTTGTGGACGGCGTTTTGGAAAATGCCGCCACCCGCGCGCCCGAGAAAAAAATCAATCTCGCCGCCATCGTCCGCCGCGACGTGCCGCACCGGCTCGTGGGCGATCCCATCCGGCTCCGGCAGGTGTTGCTCAACCTCGTCGCCAACGGCATCAAGTTCACCGAACAAGGCGAGGTGGTCGTCCGCGTGCTGCCGCTCGTCTCCACGCCCGAACATCTGCGACTGCGTTTTGAAGTCACCGACACCGGCATCGGCCTCACTGAGGAGCAGACCAAAAAATTATTCCAGCCGTTCATGCAGGTGGATACTTCCTCGGCCCGCAAATTCGGCGGCACCGGTTTGGGCTTGGCCATTTCGCGAAAGATCGTCGAGCTGATGGACGGCACGATCGGCGTCGTCAGCACCGCTGGCAATGGCGCGACCTTCTGGTTTGAGCTGCCGGTCGGCGTGCCGCCGCAGCCGGCCATCGAACGGAGTTTTCCCGGCCTCGTTTTTGCCCAGGTGCTCATCGCTTCGCCCAATGCCAGCCTGCGCGAATCGCTTTCCGAGCGGCTGCACGGCTGGGCCATGGACTGCCGCGAAACCGCGACCGTGGAGGAATTATCCAGCGCCATCCAGAACGACCTGCAATCCACCCTGATGCCGGTCGTTTTGTGCGATGACGAGATGCTCGCGCTCGGTGGCGCGGCGCTGCGACGGCAGTTGTCCGAAAACCGCGACCAGTTACGGAGCCTGTTGCTCGCGGGGCCGACCGCCACCATTGAAAGCGAGGAAGGCGACCTTACGTTGTTCAACCGCGTATTGCTCAAGCCCACGCGCGAACAGCCGCTGTTCGAGGCGCTCGTCGCCGTCGTCGCCGGCCAGAAACCGGAACTGACCGGCACGGTTCGCGTGCCCGGTGACACACGCGATACGCAGGTTATCCGTCGCGAAACCGCCGCCGCCAAGCGCACGCCCATTTCCGGTCTCCGCATTCTCGCTGCGGAGGATCATCCCTTCAACCGCAAGCTCTGCCAGATGATGCTCGATACTTTCGGCACGCGCGCCGAATGGGCCGTCAATGGCCGCGAAGCCGTTGATAAATTTCGTCCGGGTGAATTCGACGCCATCCTCATGGATTGCAACATGCCCGAAATGGACGGCCACGAGGCCACCGCCGCCATCCGCCACATCGAGGTGGAAAATAAAGTCGCGCAGCCCGTCCGCATCATCGCCATCACCGCCAACGCGCTCGCCGGCGAACGCGAACGCTGTCTTGCCGCCGGCATGGACGACTACATCACCAAGCCCTTCACGTCACAACAACTCTATCAATCGTTGCTCGCCGCTGTTCCGTCCCGACCCACCGCCGCCGGTGACTTTGATCCGTCCCGGCTGGAGCAATTGACACGTGAACTGAATCGCACCGCCGTCGCCGAGATGGTCACCGATTTTCTGGACGAATTGCCCGATCGCCTCACCGAAATCCACCGGCTGCACACCAGCAAGCATTGGCCCGATCTCAAGCGCGCCGCCCACTCGCTCAAGGGATTATTCGTTCTGTTCGGGTTCCAGTCGTTGTCGGATAGTTTTCTCGCCTTGGAAGAGGCCGCCATCCTCGGCGACGCAAAGCATGTCGGGAAATTTCTGGAAGGTTTGGACGCGCAATCCGAAGCCGCCGTCCGCCAGTTGCAGAACTGGTTGAAAAACTAAGTCCGTGGTGGCGATGCCCCCGTCGCCCGGCCGGTCAGTGCGGGTCTTCCCCGCGCAAATGCGCCACGCCTTCGCGAATCGCGGGCGCCAGAATCTCCAAACACTCCCGCACCGCCGACGGCTTGCCCGGCAGGTTCACGATCAAACTTTTTCCGCGCGTGCCCGCCACCGCGCGTGACAGGATGGCCGTCTTCACCTTGGCGAAAGATTGCATCCGCATCAACTCGCCGAAGCCCGGCAATTCCTTTTCCAACACCGCCTTCGTCGCCTCCGGCGTCACGTCGCGCGCGGAAATCCCCGTGCCCCCCGTCGTCACGATCAAATCGCAGTGCCGCGCATCGGCAAAATTTTTCAACGCGTCGGAAATCAAATTCACCTCATCTGGCACGATGACGGAAACAAAAGCTGCTTCAGTTCCGAAAACTTCCCGCAGCACGTTCTCGATCTCCGGCCCGCTGCGATCGGCGTAAACGCCCGCGCTCGCCCGGTCGCTGATGGTGACGCGTCCGATTTTCATGACTTGATCTTCTCCACCACGCGCACGCCCTCAATGCGCATCGTTTTGTCCACCGCCTTGCACATGTCGTAAAGCGTCAGCGCCGCCACGCTCGCGCCGGTAAGCGCCTCCATCTCCACGCCCGTCTGCGCGCTGGTTTCGGCGGCGCAGAGAATTTCAATCGCATCACGCTTCAGTTTGAAGTTCACCTCCACATGACACAGCGCCAGCGGGTGACACAATGGAATTAATTCCCCTGTCCGCTTCGCCGCCTGGATGCCGGCGATCTGCGCCACCGTCAAAACATCGCCCTTCGGCAGCGCGTCCTTTTTCAGCGCGCGAATCGTCGCCGGCTGGCAAATCAGTTTCGCCGCCGCCACCGCGCGGCGGCGCTGCACCGGCTTCGCGCCCACGTTCACCACGCGCGCATTGCCGGTTTCATCGAGGTGAGAGAAAGTTTTTTTCATTTCAAAATTCCGTCGGTAAAAATTCCACTGTCGCGCCCGCCGCCTGCGAACCCTGATTTGGTGGCACGCGGATCAGCGCGTTCGCGTTTACCAGCGCCGTTACGTCGCCGGAACTGCTCCAGCGCAGCGGCGTTAGTTCCAGTCTTCCATTCCGCTTTTCACAACGCGCCGGCCACAGAGTTTCGCGCGGATTCGGCGCATCTTCAAGTTTCGCCGCGAGCGTGCCGGTGATGCACTTTGGCGATTCTGCGCCGGTCAGCTTTGCCAGTGCCGCCGCCACGAACAGATGGAAGCAGACGAAGTGCGACAGCGGATTGCCCGGCAGGCCGAAGGCGGCGCGCCGGCCATCCACGCCAAAGATCAGCGGCGCGCCGGGGCGGATGTTGGTGCGAGTGAAAACAGTGCCGAAGCCCAGCCATTCCAGCAGCGGACGCGTGAAATCCTTGTCGCCCACGCTCGCACCGCCGGAAACCAACACCAAATCAAAATCCGAAATCCGAAATCCGAAATCTAAAATTTCCCGCTTCGCCTGCTCAAAATCTTCCGTCAGGTGTCGGTGCTCAACATCACACGGAAACTTTTGCAGCAATGCGCGGATCAAAATGGAATTGCTGTCGCGGATCTGCCCCGGCTGCGGGTTTTGGTCGGGCGAAATGATTTCGTCGCCCGTTGTGAAATGCACCACGCGCAGTTTGGGGCTGACAAGCGGTTGAGTGCAACCGACGGTGGCGAGCAAGGCCAGCGCGCCCGCATTCAGCCTGGCACCGGCGGGTAGAACGGCATCGCCGGCGCGCATTTCCTCGCCGCGCAGACGGATGTTCCGGGCAGAATCGCGCTTCAGGATTTTTATGGTGTCGCCAGAACGCTCCACGTTTTCCTGCATGACCACGCGCAGTTTTTCGCAGGGCAACGACGTGCCAGTCGCCACGCGCACGGCTTCGCCGGTTTTCAACTGGCGCGGTTTCCAGTCGGCGGCGTGCAGCGCGTCCACGACGGAGAATGTTTCAGACTCGTCGTCTGCCAAAATCGCATAGCCATCGCGTGTCGAGCGGTCTGACGACGGAAAATCTTCGTCGGCCAAAATGGTTTCGCGCAGGACGCGGCCACCGGCTTCAGCCAAACCGGCCCGAACTCCCGGCAACGGTTGGCAGCGGGAGGAAATTTCAGCGAGTGCTTCGTCCAATGACTTGTAGGAGACGACGTGAGGAGTCTCTAACTTTTGGGAAGGAGATGTGAGACTCCTCACGTCGTCTCCTACATAGGGAATCGGCAGCGAGCGCACTTTCCAGATCGGCACGTCCTGCTTGAGGCGATTCATGAATTCCGTCAGCACCGTGAACGCTTCGCCGCGATGCTTGGACGCGATGCCGAGGTAAATTGCCGTTTCACCAACAGGAATCACGCCGATGCGATGGACGACTTTGGCCGCGAGACAGGGATGTTTTTCGGCAAGCGAGGTGAGAATCCGGCGCATCTCATTCTCGGCCATCGGGGAGTAAGCCTCGTATTCGAGCGCAGAAATTTTCCCGCCATTTTCCAGGTCGCGGACGATGCCAGAAAATTCCGCCGCCGCGCCGGAACTGCCGGAGAATTTTTCTGGCAGCCGGTCGCTCGCTGTAATCGGTCGCGAGGTGATTTGGATTTCAATTTCCATGGGAACGCAGACGCGTTCCATCATGGGCGCAAAAGTTGCGGCGTCAGGCAATCCAAAATTTTCAGGAGGCAGTCCGGTTTTGGTGGGGCGAGCGTCCTCGCGAGCCGTATAAGGACAGAGCCATTTCTCCGGCAGCGGTTCGCGAGGACGCTCGCCCCACCGCTAATTTCAACGGAGGGCTTTGCCGTTGGCCTGCAATTCAACGAGATGATCGCACCAAGCTTTCACGCCGTCGCCGGTGCGGGAGGAGAGTTCAAAAATTTTCGCATGTGGCGCGGCCTGGCGGATGTTTTTCAACGCCAGTTCACGGTCAAAGCCGGCGGCCTCGCTCATGTCGGTCTTGGTCACGATGACGACGTCGGCTGAATGGAACATCGGCGGATATTTTAGCGGTTTGTCTTCGCCTTCGGTCACGGAATGCAGCACCACGCGGACTGATTCACCAAGATCGAACGACGCCGGGCAGACGAGATTGCCGACGTTTTCGATGATGAGCAGATCGAGCGCGCGCAGATCGAGCTGCTTCATCGCCTCGGCGACCATGTTGGCTTCGAGGTGGCAGAGCGTGCCGGTGGCGATCGGCACGACAGCCGCGCCCGTGGTGCGGAGACGGACTGCGTCGTTGTCCGTGGCGAGGTCGCCGACGATGACGCCGCAGCGCAGGCGACCTTTTAATTCGTTGAGGGTCTTGGTGAGCAGCGCCGTTTTACCGGCACCCGGAGAGGAAACGACATTCAGCGTCAGCAGATTCAACGCCTTGAAAGCGCCGCGGTTTTGTTCCGCCATGCGGTCGTTGGTGTTCAGGATGCTCGTGTTCAGATTCAAAACCTGATGCGGATGCGCGTGGCTGTGATCGTGGCCGTGATGATGGTGATGCCCGTGGTCGTGAGGATGACGGTGGCCATGCCCATGGTTGTCAGCTGTCGCGTCGGCGCGCGGCGAAGGCGGATGCGTGTGCGTGATGATCCTGCCGTCCGGCAAAGTGTGGGTGTGGTGGTGAGCATCCACGAGTCGTTCGCCGACTTGGTAAGGGCCGGGTTTGGAGCATCCGCATTCTTGGCACATAAAATTTAAGAGATTTCCAGCGACGCCAGTTCCAGTTCGCGTCCGCGTCGCAGGTCGCCGCTGGGTTGGTGACAGCGCGGGCATTCGTAATTCAGGTCGGCTGTTTCAAATTCCGCCGTGCAGTTCGGGCACCAGCAGACGGCGGGCACTTCCTCGATTTCCAGTTTAGCGCCGGCGGCGAAAGATTTTGGCTGCAAACTTTCAAACGCGAACCGCAGCGCTTCCGGCACCACGCCGGACAATTTGCCGACGCGCACTTTCAGCCGGTGCAGGTGCGTAGCGCCGGCGTCGTGCATCTGCTGCGCGGCGATCTCCAGCGTTGACTGCATGAGGCTGAATTCGTGCATGGCGAAAGGCTTTTGGCCCTGAATCATCATTGCGTTTGCGTATGGAAAGTCAAGTTGACCACCCGCGCGCGCAAATGCCGCCACCCGGCCGGGAGCGCGGTGCGAACGCACGGTAAATCAAGGGGAATCGGCGTGGCGTGGAAAAATTCTGCGCTTGCCGCGCGTCAATAAATGGTTAATAAAAGACAAATTGATGGGAGGAAAAATCGCCGAGAAAATTCGTTTAGCCGAAGACCAGCGTTGTGCGCGACGCTGGAAATATTTCGGCCCGTATCTTTCCGAACGCCAGTGGGGCACGGTCCGCGAGGATTACTCGCCCAACGGCACCGCCTGGGAATATTTTCCGCACGAACACTCCCGCAGCCGTGCCTATCGCTGGGGCGAGGACGGCATTGCCGGCATCAGCGACGGCCTGCAGCGGCTCTGCCTCTCGCTGGCGTTGTGGAACGGCAAGGATCCGATTCTCAAGGAGCGCTTTTTCGGCCTCACCAACGAACAGGGCAATCACGGCGAGGATGTGAAGGAAATTTATTACTACCTCGACGCGACGCCGACGCATTCGTATCTCAAGATGCTTTACAAGTATCCTCAGGCGGAATTTCCCTACGCGCGGCTGGTGGAGGAAAGCGCGCGACGCGGCAAGGCGGATGGGGAATTCGAGCTGCTTGACACGGGAATCTTTGACGAGGACCACTACTTCGACGTGTTCGTGGAATATGCCAAGGCG
>Ga0068856_100000018_pt1 | contig 151165 bp, 167 predicted proteins | sample KBSCornC62_FD_66595 | JGI IMG/M metagenome (GOLD analysis project Ga0068856, IMG submission 66595) | Corn rhizosphere microbial communities from Kellogg Biological Station, Michigan, USA - KBS Corn C6-2 | ecosystem: Host-associated > Plants > Roots > Rhizosphere > Soil ...
TTGCACGCGCTTTTGGATGGTGTGAGCGAAAAGGCTACAGCCTAACAACCAAAGCATCCGCGTAGGAAACTACGCATCTATCATTACAAATTAGAATCTACCACCTACCAGGGTTGCAGATTGCAGTACAGTTTGGAATAACCCGTGGGTAGCTGACATAGATTGTGCGTATCGTACTATCTAGGAAGCACGGAATAGGGCGTCCAAAATGTGCGCAATATGCAGGCCGGTATTGAAAGGAAATTACCCATGGCAGACGTAAAGAAACTTGCAGAAGAGCTTGTAAAGCTTACTGTACTTGAAGTTAACGAACTTAAAAACGTCCTTAAAGACGAATACGGCATCGAGCCAGCTGCTGCTGCAGTTGCAGTTGCTGGTCCTGCAGCCGGCCCTGCCGACGCTGCTGACGAAAAAACTGAGTTTACTGTAACCCTTAAGGACGCAGGTTCTCAAAAAGTTGCTGTGATCAAGGCTGTGAAGGAACTCACTGGTCTTGGTCTTGGCGAAGCTAAGGCTATCGTTGACGGTGCCCCAGCTCCAGTTAAGGAGAAGGTATCTAAGGATGACGCTGAGGCTGCAAAGAAAGCCCTTGAAGAGGCTGGCGCTACCGTAGAAGTAGCCTAAGTTCATTACAACCTAAAACGACTACATTCAAATGTGAAATAGCACCCTGCAAATCGCAGGGTGCTATTTTTTTGCAGTAAACCTTACTAGCGGCGACCTTCTGCGGTCATTTTTGTCGCAAGTCTCTTACCCGCATCAGCACGAAGCTGGCGCGGTGATTTACCTTGTTGCTTTTCAAAACCTTCAATAATTGCCTTGCGTATGTCTGCGACCGTTTGATACGGGTTATCACTATCCGTAACAATCATGTCAACAAGCCCCTGAGACCGTAAATCCTCAGCTGATGCACGAACCGTTGCTAGCGTCATGGAAACCTGATCCTCCGTAGGGTTGGCCGTGCTGTACAAAATCGAAGCCATTGAGCGCGGCTCAGAAACAAAGGCCAGTGCACTATCGAGCATTACCGTATGGCGGCCAAATGGCGTCGTAGCAAGGCCGCCGCCACTACCAAGTGCACCCGTAATAACCGAAATCACCGGGTAGGGATGCGAGCTCGCTGCAGTAATTGCCCTAGCGATTGCGCGCGACTGGCCACGTCGTTCGGCTGCAAGAGTGGGCAATGCGCCCAGTGTGTCGGTCATAAATACAAGTGGAAGTTTCCACCGCTCTGCCGCTTCAATCATGCGCGTAGTGTATTCAAAATCCTCAGGTCCTGGATTTGGCGCGTGTTTGCTAACATACGTATCTGAAAGCACTCTATACGACGGTTGATCACCAATCACCATAAACGACTGCTCTGCAATCGATGCAATCCCTGCGATAATATTTGGATATTTCTTCAACTCTTCAAATTGCGCCACATTGTAAAGCGGCACGACACTATCAAAGGCTTCGTGCATAATAAACTCAGCATCAAGGCGATGCGCGCCCGACGTCATTTCTTTGTAACGAGCCATTAACTGCTCAGTGCCACCCACTTTGCCGACATCTGCTCGTTGACGTTCAACCTGTACTGTTAGTATCGGCTTCTGGCGGGCAAGAAGGGCGGGCAAGAAGCCTTGTGCACCAAAATGTAACGGTCTGCTTTTCGCATGAGGCTCAACACGAATGTTCTTATGCCATTCTGGAATCTGAATATGCTTTGCATGCGAACGACGCACTGCGCGCAAAGACCTGCCAAGGAATTCAAGCAACTCGGGCACATCCTTCACTAAAACATCAATGTTACGATCAAGTAAATTAGCCTCAGCGCTCTGCGCACCCGCCGCAACAGGCTGCCCTTCAAATGTCTCAATCACGCGTGGGCCAGCAAACCCATAGTCTGTGCCTTCGAGTGCCATCACAACATCTGCCACAGGCACTGCGCTCGCCGACATACCACCCCAAACCTGACCGGCCAATACAGAAATATATGGCTGGTCAGAATTCTCTTTGAACTTATTAGCCGCCGCAGCCATACGCTGCATCTGCACCAACCCCAATACATTCTCATGCTGACGAACACCCGATGACGCTCCAATACTAACAAATGGCAGTTTCATTCGTTCCGCAAGCTCAGCAGCTCGCACAAATTTCTCACCTGCAACCTCGCCAAGCGAGCCAGCAAAATAATCCCAGTTAAGCGCAAAAAATACTGCCTGTTCACCCAAAATAATACCAGTACCAAAACGCGCAGATTCCGTCTTACCTCGAGCTTCTGCGCGTGCAAGCTTGTCACGATATGTTTCGACTTTATCACCAACCGTTCTACGGAGACCGATCACGTCATCGACAATTTTCATATGCCCATATCGCTCACGTAGGTCAACAGCACTCATAAACTTCTCCATAGCAACCACAGAATTCAGCCCTGGGCGACCTGCATAAAGCGAGTCTATAGTTCTTGGCGGTTCGGGCGGCCGTAGGAGTGCCGCAACTTCAGGTTCCAGACCCTCTCCAATAGGGGTGCTTTCGGTTGACTCATCGTGCGCATCTCGTGAAGCTCGTTCGTGTGCCATAGTGCTAAGGACTATAGCATACCGCTCACGTCTTGCCAAAATATCTCACACGTTGAAGCTCCCGCCATATACACAATCACGACAATAACAGTAGTACGAACGGCGAGCCGGCAAGGCACAACAACATGCTTTCGCACCTAACCTTAGACACCTAGCGTTTTTTACAACAATATTGCTGCCACCCCTCAAAATACTGTGGAAATTTTATGGGTTGACTTCTTACCGCTGTCGCGGTATATAATGGGGTAATACTAAAAACAGACAAGGAACTGCGAGATTATGTCTGAATTACCAGAAAAGCAAGTGAAGCGACTACGGTTGTTGATCCAGGAGGCCGAAACTAACCTCGCCGCAGCAAAAGAGCTGCTCATGAGTATTATCGGCGACGACGGTCAAGTCGTAACCCCTACAAGTTCACGCGACGAAGTAAGTGGCAAGGTGATCGAAGGTGTCTTCGACGGCCAAGTAATGATTGGACCTGACGGCAAGAGCTATCCAGTGCCAGCAAACTACGCAAGTAAATCAAAGCTAGTCGAAGGCGATATCCTCAAGCTCACCATTGCCCAAGACGGTGGCTTCGTATACAAACAAATTGGTCCAATCCCACGTAAGCAAATTATCGGTACGCTCACCCAGCACGATGGTGCATACTACGTTGAAGCGCAGGGTCGTGAATATCGCATCTTGCTGGCAAGTGTAACGTACTTCCGCATCAACATTGGCGACCAGGTCACCATCATCGTACCAGAAGACAATGCCGAAGCCGTATGGGCAGCGGTCGAAGCAGCCCTCTAGCAGCAAGCAGACTATTATCAAGATACGGCAATTACCTATAAGTTGCCGTACTTTTTATTTTTCTGCAAACCGCCTTCACGATACATAATTGACAAAAACTAAATTAAATACTTTAATAGTATAGACGGCTGATCAAGATGGAGGAGTCATGCCAAAGCGAAAGATTAGGGCACTACTCATGTTCTTCGCTGGGGTCATAATAGCCCTGCTTGGCGCCCTCATGGCCCTCATGGGGATGCACCACGTGTTCAGCGCACGCGGTGGAGCCATCTACTACGGCAGCGCCATTGTCATCCTGATGCCGGCAGGCATCCTCATCTGCAGTGTCGCGTGGGGAACCCTCGCAGATGATGACCCGCCGCGCGTCTGACCGACCACCGAAAAAGTTCGCCGAACCGGCTTTAATCAGCCAGTTCTGCTTGAGCCAGTTCGGTGGTCTTTTTCGTGCCCGTCACGTATACTAATAGAAATATTAGTAGAGAAGAGGCAGTAGTGGCAAACCACAAAGAAATGGCGTTTTTTCATGGCACAATGGGCAGTCGCAAGTCGCTCGAGCTCATGCTCGACCAGTATCGTCGCCAGGAAAAGATGCACCATAACACACTTATTATTAAGCCCGGTGAGGATTTAAAAGCCGGTGGCAATATCCAAACTCGTGCATTTGGCGGCGAAGAGCGTGAAGCGCTCATTACGCCTAGCGACGCCAAAGCGACCGAATTCGTAATCCGAGAAATGCAAAAAGCTCTTGGCGCACGCGCAACCTGGACAATCTATCTCGATGAAGTGAACCTATTTACCGGTAAGCAGGTTGAGTCACTGCGCTCCGGAATCGTCGATGAAGACATTGCTGACGTAAACATGTACGGGCTTATTACTGATGCGTTCGGCCAGTGAAGCAGCGCTCAAACTCTCGGATCGCATCGTTCAGCTCGATAATATCTGCGACAACGAAGGCTGCGAACGGCCTGCTATGCGCAACGCGCGTATCGTCGACGGGCATATCTTGCACGACGGCCCACAAATCGCTATCGATGGTGTCCACGCGAGCTATATGGCCCTTTGTCACAAAGACTATACAGCAGATGTAGTGCGTCCAGGGAACTAACAGGGTATAATAAAAGCAATGGGGCAGGCACTATACCGAAAATATCGTTCGAAATCTTTAGATGAGGTTGTTGGTCAATCGCATATTACTGATATGCTGCGCCGAGCAATCGCGAGCGGCAATGTTACACATGCCTATTTGCTAACAGGGCCGCGTGGCGTTGGCAAAACATCAATCGCCCGCATTTTGGCGCACGAGATCAATCAATTGCCATACACTGACGAATCAACCCATCTCGACATCATCGAAATTGATGCCGCAAGTAACAATTCCGTCGAAGACATCCGCAATTTACGCGATAAAGTTGCCATCGCGCCCACCAGCGCGCCAAAAAAGATTTATATCATTGACGAGGTGCACATGTTGAGTAAATCGGCATTTAACGCTCTCCTTAAAACGCTCGAGGAACCACCAGAGCACGTCGTGTTTATCCTCGCGACAACAGATGTTGAAAAACTACCCGCAACCATCATCAGCCGCGTACAGCGCTTTAATTTCCGGCTCATCGACAGTGATGATGCTGTCAAGCACTTACGCGCCATAAGTGACGCCGAACATATTGATATTAACGACGAAGCGCTGCAACTTGTTGCAAGGCACGGCCAAGGTAGCTTCCGCGATAGTATCAGCCTGCTCGATCAACTGCGCAATTTGAGCGACTCGACAATTACACCAGATCTTATCGAAAGCGTCGTCGGCCTTGCAAGTAACGAAATGGTACTTGCACTGCTAAACGCCTACGATTCTCAGAATCTCGCCAAAGTCATCGAGCTTATTAATAATGCTGAAAAGCGAGGCATTTCTGCAATCATGATCACCGACCAACTTGTGCACGCTGTTCGCGCCGATATCACCACACATCCCGAGCGCCTCCCACTACTCGACAAATTACTCGAGGTTGCAAAAAGCACATGGCCATTTGTCAAACTGATCACCGCACTGGCATCAAATACGATCCGCACTGCAGCCCAAGCAACCATGCCAGCACCAACCGCGCCTTCAAAAACTCTATCAAACCCAACTATAACTTCAAAATCAATAGCAAATCCCACAGCTAAGCCAAAGGCGGCTGATGTGCCAGAATTAAAAGCACCAGAAAAATTCGTTGAACCACCAAAACCACTCGGACCAGAACAACCATTCCCATGGGAGGAATTCATTACCAATATAAAGACCTCGTCACCCGGCGCACACAGTATTCTCGGTAAGTGTGATTATGCATTTGATGGTACAACATTGACAATCTTTACGGGCAAACCGTTCGCCAAAAAACAACTTGATAAGTCACTGCCAATCATGCAAGCTGTACTTGAAAGTGTTGGCGTGCAAGACGGTGTCATTAGTGTGCTCGGGAGTACAAAACCATCAGATAATAGTGCAATCACCGCAGCACTCGATATTATGGGTGGAGGAGAAGAGGTAGAACTATAATGGCCGCAAAAAAAGAAGTAGTCGCAGGGAAAATTCCGCCCCAAAATCTTGACGCTGAGATGAGCTTACTTGGTGCAATTTTAATTGACGACGAAGTTATTGCTGATGCAAGTGAAATCGTTGACGTAAAGGATTTTTACGATAAGCGCCATGCGTTGATTTACGGTGGTATGGTACGGCTGTATGAACGTCATAGGCCGATCGATCTTTTAACACTCACTGATGAACTCAAGAAAAAAGATCAGCTGGAAACAGTTGGCGGTTCAGCATATCTTACGGAACTCACTAATTACGTACCGACCGCGGCGCATGCCGCAAGCTATGCTGAAATCATTAATCAAAAGGCCATTCGTCGCCGGCTTATTAAAGCAAGCGCCGAAATTAGTGAGATGGGATTTGACGAAGAGACCAGCACACAAGAACTACTCGAAAAGGCCGAGGCTGAACTATTTAGCGTAAGCGACCAATCAATTAAGCAAGACCTTGTCAGTATCGAGAGTATTCTGACTGAAAGCTTTGATCGTATCGAAGAGCTTCATCGAAATAAAGGTCAGCTCCGCGGCATACGCACCGGCTACCGAGATCTTGATAATATGACCGCCGGACTGCAACGCTCTGATCTCATCATCCTCGCGGCGCGCCCAGCAATGGGTAAGACAACTCTCGTGACAAATCTTGCCTACAACGTAGCAACGATTGCAAAGTTGCCCGTACTGTATTTCAACCTTGAGATGAGTAAAGAGCAGCTGATCGACCGTATGCTTGCCGACGCATCGGGTGTTGATAGCTGGAATATTCGTACCGGGAATTTAAGCGACGAAGATTTCAGTAAAATTAGCGAAGCAATGGGCGAGATGGCCGAAGCGCCAATCTTCATCGACGACACCCCAGGCTTGAGCGTGCTTGAAATGCGCACAAAAGCCCGCCGCGCCGCCCACGACCAACCACTCGGTCTTATCATCGTTGACTACTTACAACTTATGGAGGCGTCAGGCAATCACAATGGCAACCGCGTACAAGAGGTGAGTGAGATTTCTCGCGGGCTCAAGTTGATTGCTCGTGAGCTAAACGTGCCACTCATTGCACTGAGTCAGCTAAGTCGTACCGTTGAAAACCGTACGCCACCAATTCCTCAGCTTGCCGATCTTCGCGAATCCGGTTCCATCGAACAGGATGCAGATATCGTGAGTTTCATTTATCGCCCTGCGTACTACGAGCCAGACAACCCCGAAGTACAGAACATTACCGACCTCATTATCGCTAAACACCGTAACGGTCCTGTTGGTAAAGTGCAGCTCTACTTCCACCCAGAGCGCCTTCGCTTCATGAGCCTCGATCGTCGCCCCGACGATGAGATGATGTAGTTTTCAGTAATAAACATAAGCATATTTCATCAGCACCTCGTGCTATAATTGAAGAATGAAATTTCGCGTTGTCGACTACACGCTTTACAGATGGCGCTACACTATCGGCTACATACTGCTGATCATACTTGTTTTGAGTGCACTCGCATGTGCTGCATTCTATGTGCCAGGTGCGCTTCGTGATGGGGAAATGCAGTCTGCACTTGCGAGTGGTGCATTATCGATGCATTCGATTGACCCAACGACTGTCGTAAATTTGCCGTACCACATTCTACAGCGCCTTAGCTTCTTGGCATTTGGCGTCACCATCCTAAGTATAAAATTACCGTCAATCATCCTCGGGCTTCTTACGGCATTCGGAATTTTACTGCTTGTGAAAGTATGGTTCCGCCGCAACATTGCTATTATTATGGTCGCAGTCGGGGCAACGACCACACAGTTCCTCTTTATAGTACAAGATGGTACGCCGGCGATAATGTTTAATTTCGTCGCCATATGGCTACTTGTTGCCTGTACGTATATGACCCGCACACGGATCTTCAGTACCTTCTGGAAAGTAGCTGCATGCGTGCTCACCGCAACAGCGCTCTACATTCCGCTTGGCATCTATATTGTTCTCGCACTCTTTATTACCGCTTCGTTCCACCCACACATTCGCTATATGATTCGTCACATTGCACGTGTACGACTAATCATTGCCATACTGCTCGGGCTTGTTGCATTAGTGCCGGTTGGCGAAGCAATCATGCTCAACCAAAAAGTCGCGCTATTATTGCTTGGAATCCCAACCTCAATGAATCTACAAGACAACATAATCTCGCTTGGTAGGGATATATTTGGGTTCTTCTTAGCCTCAGATAGTTATTTGCTGCGTCCGCTATATTCACTTAGTGCGGTCATTTTGATGGCGGTCGGAGCTTACCGATTCATGACAGTCAAATATACAGCACGCGGCTATACCGTATTCTTCCTGAGTGTATTCCTTGTACCGCTTGTTATCATTAATCCCGAACACGTTACTGACCTCTACGTACTTGCAATGCTACTCATGTCAATGGGCGTAAATACACTTATTGCAACGTGGTATACATTGTTTCCACGCAACCCATATGCACGTATCGCTGGTATGATACCGATCTCTGTCTTCGTTGTAGGTATGATCTTCACTGGATTTGCAAGCTTCGTGAACAATTACAGCTACAACGCAAATGTACTACAAGCGTATAGCAATGACCTAAAGCTATTAGCCCGCAGCGTAGTCGCAAACCATCAGCAAGATACAAAACTCCAAGTTGTCACCACAAAAGCTCAGGAGCCTTTCTATATGCTCGTAGCCCACTACGATAACCGATTTACCGTTGATACTGACTTCACGACCGAGCAAACAGTGATTATGACGCATGACGCGTATCACAACCACGTACCGAACGCAGCCATCAGCTCAATTATTACAAATCGCCGCGCAACCGACGCCGACCGGTTCTATGTCTACAAATCTGTCGCAAAATAGCGTATACTAAACAAAGTTAGTTATCTACGGAGGATTATTGATAATGGCATTTGACCAAGTGAAGATGTTGAACGACCTACGCAAGGCACAAAAAGATCTTGCAAAGGAAATTGTTGAAGTTGAAGCAGGTGACGGCGCAGTTGTCGTACAAATCACCGGCGAGCTCAAAGTGAAATCAATCAAGATTGACCCAGAGTACGTTGACCTTGAAGACATTCACCAGCTTGAGCATTGGATTGAAATTGCAATCCGTGACGGTATGACAAAAGCACAAGAAATTGCTGCTGAAAAAATGAAACCACTTATGGGCGGCCTCGGTAAACTCGGCCTCTAAAAGCAAATAACGATGGTGCAACTATTACCGAAGGCCTTACTGGCAGTCATTGACGAGCTTGGCCGACTACCAGGTGTTGGCGTGCGCACCGCAGAACGATATGCATATTATTTACTGCGATCAAATACTCGGAACGCCGATGAGCTCGCCAAGGCAATTGCGGAGCTACACAGTGGCGTAAAAACCTGCCCTGTAACTTTCGCGCTTATTGACGCAGGCGAGAATATATCACCACTCTACGCTGGGGCTGGCCGTAATAAAAAGCTTATTGCTGTTGTTGAAGAGCCTCTTGATATTATTGCTCTTGAGCGCACTGGCCAATACCACGGCACATACCATGTACTTGGCGGAGCCATCTCACCAATCGATGGCGTTGGGCCAGAACAATTACATGTGCCAGAATTATTAAAACGCCTCAAAGACGACGAAGTAGAAGAGGTAATCATCGCCACCAATGCCAGCGTGGAGGGCGAGTCAACTGCAATCTTTATGCAGCGCCAGATTGAGCAAACCAAACTGCCTGTGACCGTCTCACGTCTCGCACGTGGCATTCCTGTTGGCGTCGATCTTGAGTATGCCGATCAAATCACACTCACACACGCCCTCGAAGGACGCAGAATTTTATAAACTACTTGCTTTTCTAGAAAATTGTACCATAATAGCCTCATGGTCAATCACGATACAAGGAGTAAGGAGTGTGCGCCATGGGCGCTGTAGCATGTCCGCTTGCCGAGGGCACACGCGTGAAGGTCTTCCTAGACCCTCGCGGTGTGTCGCTCAGGGCAGGTTCGCCTGGTAGGATCTGGGCCATGACCCACCCCGACAGCCTCGCCAGCATCATCATCAGGTTTGGTCTGGACGACTCAGTCACGATCACTGCTGGCGAGGTCGGAGGCGCCGCCGCCAGCGGTCGTAACAGCGTCGCCTACGTCCAAGACGCAGACCAAACCGCGTCGACTCCGCAGCCTGACGAGACCTCCGCCTACACAGTGATCGCTCCGGCGGGCACAACGGTCGAGTTCTACCGGCGAGGAGCCAATCGGATAATGGAATACGTCCCCGGCGGGAAGCTGGTCCCAATCAAGGTGATCACTATACCTGAGTGATGTGACCGTGCCCCGTACTACCGGCCTCTTCGTGAGGCTGTGGCACGGGGCATTGTCTTTATCTGTTATAATAGTACACAATGTTTGATAAAGTACTTCCTCTTATTACCACAGCAAAACGTATCGTTGTTATTCAGGGTGAAAACCCAGATGGCGACTCACTCGCAAGTTCACTCGCACTTGAAGAGATCCTGAGCGAGCAAGGCAAAACCATTACAATGTACTGCGCGATTGACATGCCAAAATATCTGCGCTTTCTAAAGGGCTGGGATAGGGTAACAAACTACTTTCCATTTGATGCCGATCTCGCAATCATTGTCGACACTGCAGCTGAAGCCTTAATTGAAAAAATGCTACAAACACGTGGCGTGCGTCAGTTCCTTGAGGCACATCCAGTTGTCGTACTCGATCACCATGGCGAGCAAGACGAAGAGGAACCACAAAATGACCTATCGTTCGATCACGAATTTGTGCTCAGCCCAACGGCCGCTGCAACGGGAGAACTTATTTACAATCTTGCTCAAACCGCAGGCTGGGAGGTAACTCCGGTGGCTGCATCTGCACTCTACAGTTCAATTGCGTCTGATACACTCGGTCTCACCACCGAATCTGCCAGCATTGACACTTACCGCATTGTAGCTGAAGTCGTTGCCCATGGTGCCAAACCATTCGAAATCGAATCAGCACGCCGCGAATTCATGAAAAAACCAGCCGATATCCTGACCTACAAAGGTGAGCTCATCGAACGAATTGAATACTCACTTGATGGCAGGCTAGCCACTGTTCACATCCCATGGGAAGACATCCAAGAATACTCAGATCGTTATAATCCAAGCGTACTGGTACTTGATGAAATGCGCCTCGTCGACACCGTCGAGGTAGCATGTGCTATCAAAACCTACCCAGACGGTAAAATCACTGGCAAACTGCGGTGTAACCTGCCTGTAGCAAATCAAATCGCTGGCTACTTCGGTGGGGGCGGGCATAGCTATGCTGCAGGCTTCAAGGTTCACGAACAGTACGAAACTATTATGCAAGAGCTCGTCACAGTAACCGACAAAGCTCTAAAGGATTATCATGCCACTCAAGCTTCACAACACATTATCGCGTAAACTTGAAACATTCGCCCCAATCAACAGCGACAAAGTAATGCTCTATACCTGCGGTCCAACCGTCTACGACCATCCGCATGTTGGCAACTGGGCATCATTCATTTACTGGGACATCCTTGTCCGTACACTCATTGCAAGTGGATACCGCGTCGAACGCGTCATGAATATCACTGATGTCGGCCACTTAACAAGTGATGCCGACGAAGGCGAGGACAAACTCGAAAAGGGCGCTCGCCGCGAGGGCAAAAATGCCTGGGATATTGCCGAATTTTATGCCGAAGCGTTCATAGACGGTATGGAAACACTTGGGCTGCTGCCACCAGAGCATCTCGTCCGTGCAACTGACTTCATTCCACAACAACTCGATTTAATACGTGAGTTGAAAGAAAAAGGTTTCACCTACCAAACGACCGACGGTATCTATTTTGACACCGCCAAATTCCCAACCTACGCAGATTTCGCGCACCTCGACCTCGCTGCACAAAAAGCCGGCGCACGAGTTGAAGCGAACGACGAAAAACGCCAAGCATGGGATTTCGCATTATGGAAATTCACTGAGCCAGGCATTGTACGTGACATGGAATGGGAGACACCTGCGGACTTGCTTGACCTGCCGCCACGTGAAGCTGAACCAATTATGGGATTTCCGGGCTGGCATCTTGAGTGTTCGGCGATGGCTATGAGCATTCTTGGCTCAACAATCGATATTCACACCGGTGGCATCGATCACATTCCAGTACACCACACTAATGAGATCGCCCAAAGTGAAGCCGCAAGCGGTGTAAAATTCGCCAACTACTGGCTCCACAATAATCACCTTAAAATTGAAGGTGGCAAGATCAGCAAAAGTCTCGGCAACGGCTACACACTGCAACACCTCACAGACAGAGGACTCTCGCCAATGGACTTCAGGCTATTCGTCCTGCAAGGGCAATATACCAACGAGGGCAATTTCACATTCGAGAATATCGAAGCAGCCAAAAATCGGCTTAGTAACTGGCTTGGCTATGCGCTTTTACGCCATCAAATCCACGACCATGGCACGCATGCAGTAAGAGCTGACGATATTCCGGTACCATCCACTGCAGCAAGTGGCGCACTACGTGAGGCGCTGCAAAACAACCTCAACACGCCAGAAGCACTTCGTATAATCGATGAAACATTCGCTGCACTCGACAATAAGCCACTCAATGCAATCGACAGACAAAACCTGATTGATTTCCTTGAAACAATCGACGAGTTACTTGGATTACAAATCATGACCTCAACCCCAGACATTGATGATGAAGCAAAGCGCACCATCCTTGAGCGTCGTCGCGCACGTGACAACAAGGACTGGAAGACCTCAGACGAACTACGCGACAAACTCGCTGCGAAAGGGATCTTCGTACGCGATACTACGTACGATACAATTTGGTCACGAAGTTAATCTTCTGAGTTACCAAAGAATTTGAGTGAAATTTTTCTATGCTTTGGCTCTTCTTCTTTGACTGGCTCATCAATATCTTCACCATGCTCCTCAAAGTAGTTCTCGACAAGTACTTTAATACAGCCAGCGATTGGGATTGAAATAATACCACCAGCAATACCAAACACATACAATCCAATTGTTACAGCGGTGAGTACGGCAAGCGGGCTCAGTTCAATACGTCTCGATTGAATACGTGGTGAGATAACATTATTCTCAAGCTGTTGGTAAATAATAAAGTAAATCGCGAATACAATTGCTGCCGGCACACTATTCATAGCGAGTAAAATCGTAACAATAATACCAGCAAGAGTTGCACCAAAGAGTGGTATGAGAGAGAAAATAAAGCAAAATGCTACCGTTGGCAATGCCAGGTTTGCTGGCACTTCGCTAAAGAAACGAGAGAGAATAAACACCGTAATACCAGCAGCCGTAGCATCAATACCCGATACAGATAGCTGTCCGCTTACATAGCCGGAGACAACCGCCTGCATACGGTGTACAAGACGCTTGTGGGACTTCACCCGACGGTCGTTTTTATAAACGCTCCAGATCCGCTCCATCCAAGTCGGACCTTCAATAAGCATCAGGAAGGTAAGCACGAGCACCAGAAGACTTGCGGCAAAGAGCGACATTGCAGAGCCAAGTCCAGAGAGGAAATTACGGCCAAAGCCAGATGCCCAATGTTCGGCATTATCGCGGATTGCAGAAACCGCCTGATCTACCTGTGGCTGAATGTGATACTTAGCAACCAAATCACCAACACCATGCCACTGATCGCTCACGGTCTGCACGAGTGTCGGTGCATTATCAATGAACTTAACCGTCTGCTGAACAACTGGAGGAATCACCAAGAAAATAACGGCGCCGAGAAAGAGAACAACCGCAAAAAAAGCAATCGCCGTCGAAAGTGTACGACTACGATCAGGCAAGTGGCGTGAAAGGCGACTAACAGGACCATTCAGCGCAAGTGCCAAGAAAAAGGCAGTACCAATAATAACAAGAGCAGTACGTGCACTATAGAGCGCGAGAATACCAATTCCGAATCCAATAACAACAAGCCAAAACCGAACAAAAGTCTTCGTGTCAATTTCAATACGTACTTTCATGTTGTCAGTATACCGCATAAAAGCCTTTCTTGGGATACCTTAAAGGTTTAGCGTTGACCAAGCACCGCAATAAGAGCAAGAAGAACGATAAGTGTACCAGCCAGCGCCGATATTGCAAGTGTCATGCGATTCGGGTAGTAATCTACTTTTTGTTGGGCACCCTCCACCGGCTTTTTTACCATTGAGCGCTTTTTTGGAGCTGTTTTTTTAGATGGCTTACTTGATTTCACTACCATCTCTTTAGTGGTAAACTCGGCCTGTGCTATTGATTTTTTCTGCGCGGAACTAGATTTAGCCATAGTAGCTATAGTATACGAGAAAGCACCGCGAGGCACAACTTGCTTATGCTATACTTTACGCATATGGCATTCAAAAAGTTACACGCCGCAGCCCCCATTGCAGCCCATAAGAAACTTGCTATCGATAGCACATGGGCTGTTGACCCGCTCATTAGCCAAAGTGACATATTTACGTGTGCCCAGCATGCTCTTTTAGGCGTAACGGACTTTACGCTACAGGTCTTACAACGTAGCATCCCACAAGTTCCAGCTACCGCACATAGACCCATATCTACCGGCAATACATCAGATATCGCGTGGGCAACCTGGCACCACGGCAAAGATTTCTACACATACTGGTGCGGAGACGTCACGGCAGTACTGCACCATGCCAGCCTCACCGACACCGAACGTGAAACGGTATTACTCCGCGCCCGCAAGGCAGAAGGACAGGGAATGCAAACGTTCGCAACAGGCGCAAAACTTACACACCAAGCTCCACGCGCAGTAGAGTTTGATATAGAACACATCGGCCTCATATTTGCTTGTAGTATCTAATGCCCCTTAGCAACCACTCCCTCTTTTGATTCTTCGTCATGACTAGGCGTCTTACCCGTAATCGCCTCTGTCAATGTGGAGAAAATATGCCTGTTCCCGAGTAGCTCCACGACACCAAATTCCACCAGCTGCTTATGTAAGGTTGGTGACACATGCGCAAAACGAAGCGCAATATTATCTTCACTCAACTTTCGGTACGAGTGTTTAATCGCTTCAACGGCCGTGTAGTCAATACTATCGATACTGCCCGCATCAATAACAACCGTTTTTACTGGCTTTGCAGCACCCTTAATCGCGCGTTTGAGCCGTGACACAAAGTAGGTAATATTCTCAAAAAACAGAGAACCATCAAAACTATATACGAGCACTCCCTCAAGTTGGCTACTCTGTTGCACACGACTGCTGAGCCGTTCTTGCGCCCAGTCCGACAACTCACCATCGCGCAGCAAAATTTCATCTTTCGGATGATACTGACGAATAACACGCTCCGAAAGCGATACAATAACAGCAATAAGCACACCCTGCAACACCCCGACAAACGCCGTACCCACCAATGCAATAATTGCTACCGCAAATTCAGTGCGATGCACACGCCACAAATAACGAAGCTCGCCAAGCCGGATTAAATGCACACCGAGTAGACAAATTATCGACGATAGCGCCGCTTGTGGCAAATATGCAAGCAGACCAACGCCAAATACTAGAATAAAACCCACCAGTACACTGCTCAAGATCTCCGTAAGTTGTGTACGTCCTCCCGCTTTATCGGCAGCCATAGTGCGCGGTGGACTGCCGTTTACAGCAAATCCCTGTGTAATTGCTGACGCCACATTCGCCATACCAAGCGCAAATAAATCTTGATTCACCCGGATCTTTTCATCATACTCCTCAGCAACGCTCCGGATCACCGCTGAACTCTGCGCCAAAATAATCGCTGCCACCATCGCAGCTGCTGGTAATAGCGTCCAAATAGTTGTTAACGAAAATGCAGGCAGTACGAACACTGGCAGATGACTTGGCAAATCACCAACAAGAGCAACATCAAAACGTTCAACCTGGAATACCGCGGCAAATATCACCGCAACAATAATCCCAATTAGCTCGCCGGGAACCCGCAAACCACGTACTAATAGTAAAATACCGACAACAAGGACCGTTATAGTTATCGTCATCCAGTTCACGGCGGGAAATCGCAGCAACCCAGCAATGCTGTCCCAGACTGTTCCTAATACCATATGCGCACCAAGCATTACAGGAACGCTCGTAATGATAAGTTGCACGCCAACACCGGCTAAGAATCCGACAATCACTGGTCGCGATACCAGATCCGATAAAAACCCAAGCCGTAGCACGGCAACAATGAGCAAGATAAGCGCCGTCAAGGCACCAAGTGTACCAATAGCACTCGTATAGCCGGCCGTTCCCACCTGCGCAACTAACGTCGCGCTCGAGGCTAATAGCGCCGCAGTAGCCGAATCGGCACCAACTACCAATCGGCGTGTGCTTGCAAAAAGCGCAAATACAACTGGCGCAAAAAGGGCTGTATAAAGCCCCGTTACGGGAGGCAACCCGACAACCACCGCAAACGCAAGCGACTGCGGTATTGTAATCGCTGTCAGTACGAGCGCCGCCATGACATCATGCCGAAAATCTTGTCGCTTATAGCGCAAAATACTCGGAAGGGCAAACGTACTACTCATGGCTATATAGTAGTAGCAACCTCAGTGCGCGTCAACGACGTTTGCAGTGCTTATGCTATGATAGGCATATGAGTGAAAGACCTAATCTCGAGCAGCCACCCTCACGCGAGCTATGGTTACCAAGCAGCGTAAGACGTCGCGGTCAAGAAGCGATTATCAGAAGTGGTCTTGTCGTAACAGGCGATGAGCCTCATCAGCTTAATATCTTACGCGAGCTCGAGCCAGTTGTAGCAGATGAACTAAACCGCCACCATCGTATGCGTAACGACTGGACTCCAATTGATTACATGCCGATTGATCAACAGACTGGACAAATCCTTCACCGAGTAGAAAACTCTGAAGAAGTTCCTTTATTATCCCCCGAGGCCCAAGCCGCAATGATCGTTAATCTTCTAACCGAAGATAACCTACCGTCTTATCACCGCACAATTGCCGAGAACTTCGGCCTCGATGGGCCGTGGGGGCAATGGACACATCAATGGACCGCCGAAGAAGATGCTCACGCCTATGCAATTCGCATGTTCCTTGACCTTACTCGTGCCGTTGACCCCGACGAAAACGAAGCAATGCGCATGCAACAAATGAGGCAAGGGTACACAGTCGAAAAAGATCCGCTTCACACGCTTGCATATGTAACATTCCAAGAGCTTGCAACCCGCGTAGCTCACCGGCAGACGGGCATAGCAAGTAAAAACGATACTGCCGATAAAATGCTGCAGCGTATTGCAAAGGATGAAAACCTCCATATGTTGTTTTATCGAAATCTTGCAAGCGCGGCAATCGATGTAGCACCAAATCAAATGATGCAAGCAATCCGGGATGAAGTAATATCGTTCGAGATGCCCGGGTCAAACATCGATGGATTTCGCGTGAAGGCACTCCAAATCGCAAATGCCAATATTTACGATTTGCAGCGCCACATTAATGAAGTCGTCATGCCAGTATTACAGCAGTGGGAAATCTTTGAACGCAACGATTTTAGCGGATATGGTGCGCAAGCTCGTGATGAGCTTGCCAAATTCATAACTAAACTTCGGCAAGACGCCTCCCGATTAAGCGACAAACGTGAAAGCGGGCAATTGGCACGCACAATCCAAGCGCTACAAAACCGCGAGCAACGCTAGTCCTACTAGCAAATCTATCAGGGGTGTGGTACAATTTCACTTGCGTTAATGACGATATTGGGTCGTCGCCAAGTGGTAAGGCACCAGGTTTTGGTCCTGGCATTCGCAGGTTCGAATCCTGCCGACCCAGCCAAGTAGTACACCAAAGGTGACCGTAATGGTTGCGATAGTTATTAAAAGACCGAGATTCGGTCTTTTTTATTTTGTATAACATAAACTCATAAGAGTAAACTAGTCTTAGAACAATTGCTGTGTGGCAGAAAGTCGGGATGTGATGAGTATAGAAAGCAAAAAAGGATCTGAGTGGCGAAGGTGGGATCTGCATGTGCACACTAAAGGAACAAACAAAAATGATCAGTTTACGAGCCCAGATTTTGAGACCTTCTGCTCAACGATGTTTCGCAAGGCAATCGATTGCAAGATTGCCGCTATTGGCATAACTGATTACTTCAGTGTCAACAACTACAAAAAAGTTCTCGATTTCGTTACTAATATCGACCGACGCACCGAATTCACCGATGATGATAAAGGTATAATTCGAGAAATACTGCTTTTGCCTAATGTTGAACTACGCATGCTCCCTGTTACAGAACAAGGCCGACTGGTAAACATCCATTGTATTTTCAATCCTGCTTATGTATCGAGTCTTGAGAATGACTTTTTTGGATCGATAGATTATTCAATTGGTGGTGGCCGCAAGGTAAAAATGAACCGACAGGGTATGATCGACTTAGGAAAGTCGCTCACCTCATCACTAGACGATGACGCTGCTTATAAAAAAGGTGTTGAGAACTTCGTCGTTACTCATGATTCTCTACAAGAACTTTTAGGCAACCCGAAATTCTCTGAAAACACTATCGTGGCTATAAGTAATTCAAGTACAGACGGTGCCTCCGGGCTACAGAAACATTATGATTTCTTTGAGGGGACAGAGCCTGGAAGTTTAGAAGCAGTTCGCAAATCGCTTTATTGTCTTTCTCAATTCATATTCTCTAGCAACGTAAAAGATCGAAAGTATTTTCTCGGCTTAAAAGTGGACGATGAAGACAAAGTCAAAGAAAAGTGTGGCTCATTAAAACCATGTGTACATGGCTGCGATGCACATACTGAAGCGAAATTATTCGCTCCCGATGAAAACCGCTATTGCTGGATAAAGGCAGACGTCACATTCGAAGGTCTTAAACAGACTATTTATGAGCCTGCTGACCGAGTCTTTGTTGGCGCCGAGCCTCCTGTTATCGAAAGAGTACGCGAGAACAAAACTAAATATATTAACTCTGTGGCCATAAAACAGAAAGACGGCTACGACAAAGCTCAGGGCGTATGGTTTGATAACGTACATATCGATCTCAATAAGGAACTTGTGGCCATTATTGGCAATAAAGGAAGCGGGAAAAGTGCCTTGTCCGACGTCATGGGTGTTATGGGAAATACCCACAACGCAGGCGTCCGACACGAAAATCTTTCTTTCTTAAATGGGAGGGTATTAAAGTTTCGTAAGAAAGGTTACGCCGAAAATTTTGAAGCCGAGCTTACATGGGAAGACGGAACCGGCAACAACGATTTTTTGCCCCTCAATCACGACGTCGATGTAAACCAAATCGAGAAAGTAAAATACCTTCCTCAAAATTATTTTGAAAACTTAACAAATGACCTTGAGGGAGAAGGATTTGACCGGACCTTAAAAAGCGTTATCTTTTTGCACATCCCCGAAGAACAACGTCTTGAAAGTAGGACATTTGAAGAGCTAGAAAGCATCAAGGCTAAAAGTATTGACGTAGATCTTTTGGATTTGCGAGATGAAGTCCATCAAATCTCAGAGGATGTCATAAAGCTGGAGTCTAAGAAACATCCGAGCCATGTTCAACAACTTGAGAGCTCAATTGAAGAGAAGAAAAGAGAGCTTGCCGAGCATGAAAAGAATAAGCCGACAGCTGTACCTGACCCATCAAAAGATGGAAGTCCTGAAACTCAAGCTGCGAAGTCAAAACAGTACACTCAACTGGAAGCATTGAACACCGAGAATCAAACACTCACCGAGAATGTCAGCGACGCACGCGCAAAGCTCAATAAAGCAACTAAAGAAAAGGAAGAACTAACCCAGTTAGATGATTCTTTAGCTCGTTTAGAAGCGCAGTTTAATTCTTATAAAGCCGCCAATAAAGAAGTATTTGAAAAATACGGTCTAAACATCGATGATGTTGCTAAAGCTAATTTTGACAAGAAAGCTATTGGCAAGAAAAAACAAGAAAAAATTGAAGAGATAAAATCTATATCTGCATCCTTGCGCACAAAAGCACAGATTAATAATAATCCTGAGCTTGCAGGTAAGACTGCGGAACTTAAAGCCGCCCACACGGCTAGCTTCGTATCTAAGCAAGAGGACGTATTGTCGCAAATTGCAGCAATAAAGAACCTACTCTCACAACCCGAAAAACTGTATCAAGATTACAAAGAGAAACTTGGTAAATGGGAAAAGCGTAAGTCTGAAATTGAAGGTGACGAAACTCGATTAAACAGCTTGAAATTTTTTGAGAACGAGAGAAAGTATATCAATGACAAGTTGCCTGCTGCGTTGAAAGCCAGGCGGGCAGAACGTCTTGCAAAGACTTTAGAGATTTTTGCTAAACAAAAAGAGGTTATAGAACTCTATAAAACATTCAAAAAATCTATTGATGATGAGATAGCCAAGGATGAAGAATTTACTAAAAAGTTCAAAATGGTTATAGATGTAAATTTCAAGCTTGATTCTGATTTCGCCGCAAGCTTTTTGCAATACATCAATAAGTCGAAGAAGGGTACTTTCTACGGCACAGATGAGCGAAAAGTCGATGAACTTTTGAGTGAGATGGACTTGTTAAGCGAAGGGGATGTTTCAACAATCCTCAATACAACAATTGAATGGCTGGAAATAGATCAACGCGAAAATGAGAAACTAGAAGCTCGTGAGATTTCAGACCAAGTCTATAAAGTGCAAGATTTTTATGATTTCCTGTTTTCTCTTCAGTACCTTAAGCCGACCTATGAACTCAAATTAGATGGTAAAATATTAGATGAACTTTCGCCAGGCGAAAAAGGTACCTTGTTGCTTGTGTTCTATTTGATGATCGACAAGGAAGACACTCCTTTAATAATCGACCAGCCAGAAGATAACCTTGATAATAAGAGTGTTTTCCAAGTACTTACTCACTTTATAAAAAGTGCAAAGAAGCGCCGACAAATTGTCATCGTTACACATAATCCAAATCTAGCCGTTGGTGCAGATGCCGAGCAGGTTATATACGTAGAACTCGACAAAAAAGATAGTCATAATACTTTCTCATTTGAAGTTGGGGCCATAGAGAATCCTGTAATTAATAAGCGCCTCGTCGAAATCCTGGAAGGTACGATGCCAGCATTTGATAAACGTAAACTTCGCTATAAGGACCAGTCATGAACACGATTAAATGTACCCACTGCGGAAAGGAAATCGAGTTAAGCGAGGCTCTGACTAAAGATATTGAAGCTACTGTTCTTGCCGCAGAGCACGAAAAACATGTCGCACAAATCGCGGAAGCAAGAAAAGAAGCTGAAGCAAAAGCTAAGGCAGAAGCAGAATCTAAACTCGACTTCAAGCTCAAGCAATTAGAAGAAACCAACGAAGAAGATCGCAAGGAAAATAAAGAATTGCGCGCACAAATTCTTTCACTTACTACCGAACTGCGCGCTTCAAGAAAAAGTGTTGAAAATGCCGAGCTTGAGATGCAGAAAAAACTTACGCAAGAAGAGGCAAAAATACGAGAAGAAGCCGAAAAGTCAGCCGATGAAAAGCAGCGCCTGAAGCTTGCCGAAAAAGACAAGCAGCTTGAAGCAGCCAGAAAAGCTAATGAAGACTTGCAACGGAAACTTAATCAAGGCTCGCAGCAATTACAGGGTGAGATACTAGAGCTTGATCTTGAAGTGGCGTTGTCTAGTGAATTCCGTGATGACTTAATACAACCGGTAGATAAAGGCGTCAAAGGTGCCGATATTCAGCAAGTCGTTAGGAGCCCGAGAGGGACTGAGTGCGGCGTAATACTTTGGGAAATCAAGCGCACTAAGGCGTGGACTGAAGGGTGGGTTCAGAAACTTAAAGATGACTTACGTGCAACTAAAGCTAACATACCCGTCATAATCACTGAAGTCTTGCCCAAAGAATTAAGCGGTGAAATTCATCTACACAATGGCGTATGGCTTGCAAAACCATCTTCCGCACTTATACTCGCCACCTTGCTTAGGAAGAGCCTGCTTGACGTTGCGAGGGAAAAAGCCGTTGCAAATCATAGGGACACAAGCGCAGAAGCACTTTATAACTTCGTGACAAGTCATGAGTTTGTACAGCAGGTTGAGGCAATGGTTGAGGTCTATACTGAAATGATCACCGATATTACTAGAGAAAAGGCTGCGTTTGATCGACTCTGGGCAAAAAGAGAGAACCAAGCAAAGAGATTACTGGGTAGTACGGCGAACATTATAGGCAGCATGCAAGGCCAGCTAGGCACAGGCGCAACATTACGCGTTAAAGGCCTTGATCTACTAGAAGTGGGAGAGGAAATTTAACTTCTTGCTTCTAAGTCAACAACTGTTCGGTTGTGAATCCCTAGCCTGCTGCTAATATTTCGTACTAATCTTGTCTTCTCAAAATCAGTTCCGGCCTTAAGAACATAGGCAGCATATTCTTTGAACGCATTCCTTTGGTTAAACGTAGGTTGGGTCGTCCGAATCATGACACTGAACTTATCTATCGCATTGCGCAGGCCAGGTTCTACATTCGCATCATTTAATACTAGCCTATCTACTTTTGATAATAAGACTTCGATTAGCCGCTCTTCTTTCACGTATGGCTCTGAGCAGTTATAGTTAACCTGCCGTGAGCAGTGGTAGTATACATGCCGGTTCTTACCGCCATCAGCTCTGATTTTAAACTTCTCTTCGCCAACAATAGTAGATCCACAGCTGCCACATTTTAAGAATCGCTTGAAGGGAAAATCCTTACCACCCCATTTCGACTTCTGCGGTACAATCAATGCTTTCTGTACTTCGTTGAATAGTTGCTTGCTCACGAGCGGCTCATGGTTACCTTTGTACCAGTTGCCGCTCTTCTTAGGGTATTCAAACTCACCGTAGAAGAACGAGTTTTTCAAAATGAGGTAGATCATGCTCAGTGTTACGGGCTTGCCCTTGCGAGTAGTAAAGCCTATGGAATCAAGCCAGTACTTTATTCGACGGCCGCTTTGTCCGGCGGCACAGCGCTGAAACATTTCCGCCACGATTGGTCCGCGCTCAGGGTCAACAATTACATCACGCAAGCCGCCGCTTGCCCGGTTATAGTAACCAAGGGGTGGTAGGCACGGTCGCCAACCCATCTCGCATTTAGTGCGGATACCTCTTTTGACATTAATGCCTCGGTTGTCATTCTCAAGTTTTGCCTGACTACAGAGGATCATGAGTAGAAACTTCTCACTTGGTGAGTTGCTGAAGCTTTGTCCAAAGGTACGAATCTTTTGCAGCTTGTTGGCATCCATAAGGTCGACGAGCGAGCCAAGATCGCCGGCATTGCGGCTAAGCCGGTCAGGCGCCCAAGTGAGAATGGCATCATATCTACCCTCGCGTATCTCTGTAATGAGTTCGTTAAATACAGGCCGCATGCCGGATTGTTTGGCAGAGTGGCTCTCGCGCTTAATATCCACTATTTGCAGCTTCTCACGTTCTGCCACGGCGCTGATCTCTTTTAACTGAGAATCGATGCTCATGGCCTGCTTCTCGTCTGATTCAGAACTTTTGCGGGCATAGAGGCAATACCTGAGATTCGTTGCTTCCATCACAACAAACAATACTCGGAAAGATTTAGAAGTCTAGCACTTCACTTAAATGTCGGATTATGGTTATATAGGTCTAACGCCCAAAGCGTTAATACAATTTGGCATGACCTAAACTGAGTAGCTCCGGCGAAAGGCATGGTCGTAAACCCACGCGAGCACTGAACCGTCCGTTCAGGTACTGCTCGCGTGGTCACAGTCCGAAAGGGTTGTGGAGGCCGTAAGGTCTCGCCTAGCGGGCGGCTTTGTGTTTCTCCGCTAGGCACCACAACAAAACGCCTAAAGGAGGGCACAATCATGAACTTAAATACCTTAGCCGACCTGCTGCTATTTGCATCGCTCATTGGCCTCATAACCGGACTTATTAAGCCGAAGATATTCCAAAAGATTACTCAGGGCACTCACCAACGTAAGAAGATTGGTCTACTTGGTGGACTTGGTATTTTACTATCGCTCATTTTGCTATTTATCAATGCACCAACAACGCCAAGTAATACAAGCTCAGCAGATAAAACTAATACTAATGATCCTGTGAGTATTATCAAAACTGCCATTGCTAAAGATCTGAGTGATACCACCGACACAGGCAAAAAGAAGTTCCGTAGCGTGGACGTCGCGACTCAAGAGGGTGGCGGCTATGGCGTCTTTGCTGAGTATAATGCTGACGAGGTAGGTTCTGCCGATTCACAACGAACAATTCTCACTGAAGACGCTACGCAACTCTACAAGACTATTTATAGTCAGACTCACCAAGATGTGCGCACAGCTTCGGTCAGTGCCTACTTCGCCGGAAGCGATCAATACGGCAATGCATCCGACAAACTCGTCTACAAGACAATCCTTAATAAAGACGTTGCCAGCAAGATCAACTGGAGTGCCGATAATGCAACGCTTGAACTCAAGCTGCCAAGCTTGTGGAGCGTGACGGTTAAGGACTTTTAATTGGTTGTTTGCGTTTTAGTCTTAGCGCCCTCTTCGGCAAGCTGAGCCTTAGCCTGAAGCTCTGCGACATCTACGGCGCGACGTAGTTCACGCAAGCTTTCACTCAGCACATTTTCATTTTCTCGTTCGGTTGCTTTCTGTGCTCGTTGCAGGCGTTGGTACTCCAATTCAAGTTCTCGACGCTTGAGTGGATCAAGATAGTTTTCGTTGCGGCGCGTTAACCAAAAGGTGATCGCCCTCATATCTCCTTCACTAATTGCTGTAATGAGTTGCGACTCGGCAAGGTCACTAACAGACGAAGCGCTTTGTCGCAGGGCTTCTTCGCACTGTGCAGCAAAATCAGGGTCGCTGTCGCGCCACCGATAGTAGGTGGCTCGGGCAATATCGAGTTTGCGGCAGACATCGCCAACTATTGGTGATATCTGGAGTGCCTTGATAAATTGTTTTTTGTCCTTTTTGGCATAAGCCATTTACAGCCTCCTCTGTTTTAACCATAAAGGTGGCGCAGATCTTTCTGGTTGCAGATGTTTTCAATGCAACAAAAAAGAGATGCAGTCCAAGCACAACAACACACTTAATAGCATGTGAGTGCTCGAGCTCCTGCATCTCCTATTTTGCTTAAAGCTCTTGGGGATTGTTATAGCACTTGGTTATCAGATTGACAACCCCTCATTATTAATGTCATTGCTCGTCATGTACGTCACCACATTGCCAAACTCCTTTTGAGCTCTTTTGGTTAACCCTTTGTCATCTGTGACGATAACCGGCAGGTCGGCCTCCTCATCGAATAGTGACGCTTGCTTAGGCTGACCAAAATTTTCAAGGTATGACCTTACGAGTGCAAGGATAGCCACATCACCAAAACCGCGCATGGCCGTGAAAGAGTAGCCAGCGTGCTTGTTGAGCATGGTTACATACTGGCGCAGATAGAAGGCCTCATTGTAACTAGGTAGGCTGGTTGCAGGCTCTACATTCACCCTCTCTCTTTGATGTATCAGCTCTGCCAGCTGAAATTCTTCATCTAGGTCGCCGATGACATAATAGATTCCGTTAAGCTCAATGCCATTACTGAAGCAATAGATCAAGGTAGAGGAGTCAATTACTCTCATATATTGTTCATTTCCTTGAAGTCATGGAAGCGCTTCTTATCAATATGGCCGAATAACAAATATTGCGCACGTGTTGTGTTGAGTGATTTGTCGGATAATGCGACAACTATATTTTCGTTTGTAAATTTGCCGCAAAATTTCTGAATTGACGTCGTGAGTTTAGGGTTGTTGAAGTGCACATTATCACTAGATGCCGGCTTAGGAGCGATCGAGGCAAGCAAGGCCTCACATTCATCTGATGTAATTACTCCTCGCTGCAGTAATGTGATAACTACTGCCGTGGGCGTTAGCTTATAATTAGTAGCCAAATCATCACGCACACCGGCATCTATGAGCTGATTTCTATAGAGGTTCGTGGCCTCAAATGGAAGAAGTAGTTCCGTGACGGCGCCATGAATCCTGCGGGTAATGCGGTCCCCATTAACTCTGGCTGCAAAGTCGCTGCTTACAAGTATGTTGTATTCCCCCAGGCCCACAAGAAGCAAGAGAGATATGAGCGTGTATAATTGACGGCCTGCCGTTTCATCCCTATTGATTTCATTGGGTAAGAATATGTATGGTAACGCCTGGTCCTGTACGACAAAACCGCTCGATTGCCTATAGGCCTTTTGCAGTTCACGTGAGGCGGGTAGTATTTTGTTCGATAACACTCCCCTAGACACTCGAACATTCTTAGTCTCGAGGCACCCTATAAGGTATTCAAGCGCTTTCTCTTTATTCAGGCTATGAAATTTTTGGGTATCGATACCGAAATATTCAACAATGTGAGGAATCCACTGATCGCGGCTGACACTTTGGAGCGCTCCACAGTAAGCATTTTGTTGAGTTACTTTTTCTTTTCCAAATTGCTGAAGTGCTATTATGCGATCCAGCAGGCGCATTGAGACACGCTGCCCTGAGCCAGCACGGTTTGCTACTTTTCCGAGGTCAAACTTTGACTTACGAAGCGTATCAATCTTAGCAATCTCGGCGAGTACCTTCTCATCTTTTAACAGAAAAATCTGCCATGGCAAATGAAGGACCTCACATTCTTTAACAAGGTCTTGGTATGTCAAGCTACCCGTTTCTAATGCAGTCGTAAAAACCTTACGTTCATACAACTTCTCGTCAGGGTAGATATCTAATATGGCCTGGATGACAGAATCCGGAATTTCTACTACGAACGATCCATGGGTAAGCAATCTGGCCATTTCAGTAGGTGCGGTTTTTATTTTTATCAAATGCCACCACCGCTTATGTCATAAGTCTCAGTATAGCCCTTTCATATATAGTTGCAATATCTACTATTAATGCTCTAATACGCTTATGCTTAGTCGAGGTTGCTCTCATGTCTCATTTGTCTCGTTTTACAGAGGTAAATAGATTATATGAGTTACAAGCTGTCCAACTTCCCTAGACATGACGTTCTAGACCGACACGCTCAGCCATGAAATTATTACAGATAAAAAGAGGTCTAGTTTTGGACCTCTTTTTATTTTGTTATTCCGTCAGCATAGTTCGTATTCCCAAGTTTATTCTTGATGTCATTTTCGAAATCCAGTAATATCCTTGACGTTATACCGTGCGGCGTAGTAATGTTGTACTATGAAACATGATTTAGGACGCTATGCTGGTCCAGCTGCACTCATCTTAACAAGCTTAGCAAATGGAACGAAGCATGGATATGCGCTCACAAAGGACATTGAAGACTTTGCTGGCTTGCGACTCCAACCAGGTACTCTGTATGCAGCCCTTGATCGTTTGGAGGAGAATCAGCTCATTGAATCGCTACCGGCCGAAGGACGCCGGCACCCGTATCGCCTAACACCCAGTGGCGCTGAAGCTCTTCACGAACAGTTGACTTCACAAAAACTAATCGCCGGAATTGGCTTGAGTCGCCTGGCAACAGGAAGGGCATTATAGAGCATGAACTGGGACTTCTTCGCGGCACATGCCGCAATTGGGCGCAAGTGGGGATGGTGGTCAGCCATTCCAATCACAGTGTTTTGGATTCTTTTGTGGCCCATAGGACTTGTATGGTTTACAGCCTCGTTTGTTAAATGGTATGCAGCTTTAGATAAATCTTTGGAGGCACGTGCTACGCGACGAGCTACACGTTTCTTGTCATGGTACCCAGAGAGTTGGCAAATTCGCCATGGTAAAGAATTCTCAGATTCAGTTGAGGAAGCAATGCGTGAAGGACACGGAGGTCCAGCCCTCACTATGAATGTAGTACGCGAGAGTGGTTTAGCGCGATCGAAATCTCAACCCAACAGTACAGGTGTCTTATTTTGGGCGTTATGTTGGCTTCCGCTCGTTGGACAGGGTCTGATTCCGATGATTCTGAAACTTACAGGCGTTCATGTTAAAGCGCTTTTTTTGGCCTTTTATTTGTCCGGCTCCTACCAGTGGCCATTTATAATTGTAATGATCCTAGTTGGTTCGGGCCTGCTCATTGCTGCATTACAAAATACTATTACTACCAGAGCGCGCGAATAACTTCGCTACCAGTCTCGTTCCGTATTCTCCATGCCACCATCAAGAAGTTGACTTATTTCTTGGGCATCACATTTAACATCCATATCGTCAAAAGTTATAGTAGTCCGCTGCATCCCCAGCCAAATTCGTCAACAGAGGTGAAGATGCACAATTTTGTGCATCTTTTTTGTTTTCGCAAGTTTCACCTCTGTGAATCTGGGTTCGAATTCCTCAAGCCAGGCATATGTCCACTTCGAACCCTGAAGCTGTCATCATAAATAATATGAAGATACTTAATTGTCGGATCCTGATATTCATATATCCCGCCATAAGGTAAGATGAGTACATGTTTAACCATCAACCACAAGATTACGTTTGCCCATTTTGTTCGTATCTGGCCGGTAACCCGGATAAATACAATCGACCAGAAGACATCATTTATCAGAACGCCCACACCATGGCATTTGTTGCTCCCAAGTGGTGGGTTAATAATCCGGGGCATGTACTGGTAATACCGAAAAGGCATTCCGAAAATATTTATGACATTTCCGACGATGACCTTGCCGAAGTCTACAAAACCGTCAAGAAGGTGGCTATCGCAATCCGTAGCACTTACGATTGTGATGGTACTTCCACAAGACAGCATAATGAACCAGCGGGGCATCAAGATGTCTGGCATTTTCATGTCCACGTTTTTCCTCGATACGAGGAGGACAATCTCTATCAGAACCATGATCAGAAAGCATTCATTGAAGCTCATTTGAAAGATCCATATATCGAAAAGCTAAAGGCATATTTCAAATCTCATCCGGATCAGTAATAATCACCGTTCCTTTGTGGTATGTAAAGCCTAGCTTCTCCAACTTTCGAGCGAGGAGTATGAAATCCGCTACCAAGGTGTTCCCTCCGTCGGGCTCACTCCCAGCCAAGTTTGATAACAGAGGTAAAATGCTCCGATTTTCGGGGCATTTGTCTTGTCTGACTCCTTTATTTTAGTTAGCAATAATTGATTGACATAGATATTATAATGACGTTATAATATTGGTATGATTCAAAGCATTCAAAAGGTAATCAAGATCGGCTCAAGTGGCGGTGTGACAATTCCAGCTAAGGAACTAAAGCGCCAGAATATTGCTTATGGCGACGAAGTTGAGGTAATCGTTCGCCCGCTTCACACTGTTAATAGTGAAGATAAAGAAGTACTCGAAGCAGCTCAAAAAATTCTAAGTAACTACAAACAAGACTTTCAAAACCTCGCCCAGCGATGAAGCTCCTAAACCTAGAACAGTTACTACAGATCCATGCACTTGTCGTTAACACGACAGGTGGCAGTATGGGTTTGCGAGATCTCGGGCGTTTGGACTCTGCTATTGCTGCTCAAACACAGAATGTTTTTGGAGAAGATCTATACTCCTCTATTGCCGATAAGACGGCCGCTATAATGCGTGGCATAATCGCCGACCACCCTTTTGTGGATGGTAATAAACGAACGGCGATGTTAGCTGGGCTAACTCTACTTGAGATAAATGGACTGCAATTTATTACCCAAGTCGGCGAGGTTGAGGACTTTGCCGTAAAGATTGCTACCGAAAAGTTAGACGTCCCCGTAATTGCCGCGTGGCTCCGGAAAAACCTCAAGGCTTAGATTCATAAATCGATGATGATTGTCTTGCCTTGATGATAGGTAAAATTAAGCTTCTCTAGCTTTTGGCCGAAAAGAATAAAAACAACCAACAGGGTGCTACCTCCGTCGGACTCACTCCCAGCCATGAAATTATGCGAAATCTACAGGTTGAACTGTAGATTTTTTGCTACAAATTAGTCTTCATGCATCCAGCTCCATTCACTCGACCAACATTCTTAGGTCTCATATAGGAACTCCAGAACAATGGTCGTGCACCCAGGTCACACAATGTGCGGCCTGGGTCTGAATCAGAGAGGTCTCAGCGGGCCGTCACGCGAGATTAGCCCTCGAAGGATCAAGATTGCTATCGCTGGGCGAATACAGCGCTACGACCTCACGATCGATAGACGACTGGAGGAGAAGGTGCCCATTGCCGATGTCAGAGACACTATAGGTGCGTAGGATTGCTTCATACACATGGCCGTCGGGAGGATTGCCCAGCGCCACTCTTGTAAGTGTAGCCTTAAAGATCGCATCTTCTCCCGTTCCCTCAACGGCCGCGATCCCGATCCCGGAGCGGTAATAGTAGGGACACCCTCCCAGATTCTACACCTCGATATGGCCGCCTGCGAAACGTGCTGCCACTTCCGGCGTCAGTTCCATCGCCTAGCTCCTTCTGATTGAGTCGAATCGACTTACTATATCATGCCATAGGAGATCCGGGGGTGACAATCTAGGAAGATTTATTCGCTATTGCATTGACGGTAAGCTCAGTGTCTGATATAATTCGCGCTGATCTACGGTCTGTAGATTAGCCTCAGGAGACAAGGTAAAAGGATGGCCAACACCAAATTCCGACCATATCGCCGGAGCGTGCATCGGGTCAGTACCCACACGTTGGGGGTGTGCTGCGCGGCCTGTATCAGCAAACCTACGGGCCACACGTGCAATCTGTGCCTATGCTACCTCAGCGTGAGAGCATCCTCGCTTTAAGGTAACGACAAGCTTCATCCTACATCTCCCAACGACAAGAGTTCACTACTCCGACTCCGTTTGATTAGACGGAGAAAAACAAGTGGGTGCCAGGGGACGCCGTTACCTGACTTAAGGTAACAATCCCCTCGCTTTTTTGAAGCTCAGGAATCGCTCACCGAACTAGTAGCCAACTACTAGCGCCCTACATACGCCCGAAATACCCGAGAGCACTATCACCCCCCGATATTACTAGTACACTTGAGTAGTGTAGCGCAGAAAGCGATATTGCTGCATACCAGAGATTGTGCTATCGTTTCCGGAAAGAGAATTCTTTCCCGCCAATATGGCTCATCTTTAACAAGTTCAAAAAATCCTCATTGCTTGAAATATTTTCGAAGAACGAATCATTTAGTTCGACTAAGGTTTTCTTGCCGTCGGTGTTTTTGGCCATATGTAGATGAAAATCACCATTAGAATCCTCTAGTAAGTCAAAATCTCTAAACATAACTTGTCCAAATCAGCCCAAGGTAAATTTAAGTCTACCAAAATCATACAAAGCCTCCCAATTACCGATGGGTGGTGGACATGCGCAAGCCACACCTGCCGGTCAGTCGCGCCGTTTTCTGCCTTGGGGCCGCTTATCTTGTTGTTTCTGTCATTATTTTAGGTAACTACTGGGCATAGTTCTTGATAGGTGGCTTTTTGCAAGTAGAGTTTAATTTACCTGCATAAAACATCTAGCCACTACGGCATAAACTTGACTTATAAATAGATATATGATAAAAATAGAGTGATTCGTCACTCACACAGGGAGAGTATTCCTATGAAGTCCTGGGGTATCGCGGCCAGCCGTCCCCGTCTGGAGCTCCTGCACGCTCGCGGCGAAAAAGCCACAAACGCACTGGAGGCAGTCACCATGGTCGTCGGCGGGGTGGTCACGCTCCTAAAGGGGCTTCGCACTCTTCTCGACATCGCGTCACCCGAAGAATCCGACAAGAACGAGGACTGAGCTTGACGAAGAACCGCTTCAGAAGTTGTGCCAATGGGCGCGACTCTGAGCGGTTTTTCAATTCACCTCACTATCGCCAAAAAGCTCCAATAATTAACCCCATCGCAGTCAGTGTAACAAGGCGATTACCTGCGTTGATGTAAAGCACGGAATTATCCCGGGGTTCAAATACACCATGGGCAAGTATGGTGGTAAGGCCAAAACCCAGCCAGACCAATGTTGAGGTAATAAGGGCATCTATTACTTTGCCGCCACCGTGGTAGGCATGGTAGTAATTCGTAAAGAGCGAGAGCACGTAAGCCGTCACTGCGTATACGACTACTAACATACTCAGAGCTCGGTTTGTCCGCGCCTTCATTTCCTTTTCAGTTAGGCCGATCGCATTCATCCATCGGGTACCAAATAGTAGGGGACTATACCACACTCCACCTATTGCCATTGCGGCAACAGTGCTGAGTAATATTCCCCATAATGAAACATGTGTAAACATTGAATTAGTCCTTCACGACATGTATTGATAATCGTACAACTTCGAAGGTGCCCATACCACTAGACCCCAAAAGCTTCATAGACTTCAATAGTCCCTTGGCCGCCCAAGATATTTGGAGCACTTTGCGCCTTTGCAAGAGCGTCGTCAAAGTCTTTTGCCTCGATAACAGAAAAACCAGTGAGCAAGTTATCGGCGTCCTTTACTCCAGATTGACTAACGCTTTTACCACCGAACTTGAACGCATCGCCCCTATCAACGAGTGATGACCCTATCGAGCCCAAAAATTCGCCCCATGCGTCCATAACCTTCTTAACCTCAGAATCGGGCAGCTTACTCCAGTCGTTAGCCTCATTTGCCTTATAGACGAAGATATATTTTGCCATAATTTACTCCTTTATGTTTATAGGGATTACTATATATGCCGGCAATGAATTATCAAATGTAAAAATGTCAACACTAGGACACCACTTGCAAAAGGCCGACCGCTACAGATACAAACAAAGCAAATGCCGATCACCCGCCTTGATAATCTGAAAGATACGCTGTTATATAAGAAGTATGCGACAAGTTATAGAGTCTCGACCCGACAGCACCAATGGCTATGTTGGCACTGAATTGCAGATAGGCGGTGGCCGTTTTGGTGTAAAGCCTTTGGCGCAACATGGTACGATTTTTATCAAAGATGGATACATTACTCTCCTCAATACTGGAAGGCAGGTCGCTGCACGGGCGCCAATAGCGCAGTGCAGTGCAAGCAAGACCCCGTGGTATCTTTTTAGCGATGGCGCCTGGCTCACTATGGAGGGAGTACGCTATTTTGTTCGAATAACCTATTTTGGTTCTCCTGATAAACCAGCCCAAGTTGGCCAAAGTAAACGAGAGGCAACAAGAAAATTTTTGGATGTTCTTGCTTCCATGAATACTAAGGTCCAAGGTACACTATAGGTTGTCATTTGGTGGGGATATAAATTAACAGGTCTAGCAAAGCGAACCACTCACCAAGAGATATTATGCGCTAGCAGCAAAGACAGCAATAGGCGCATATGATACGTTGTCTTATAATAGAAGATATGCCAGAACATTTGCCTTCTCGTGAAATTATACCAGATCAAAAAGGCGTATTGATGAGCGACGCGTCACCTATACGTGATAGTGATCGCATTCCGACAGATTATACACTCTTTCGTAGGCAAGTACATCTTCTCAATGGGAAAATCGAACCAGCGTTCTATTCAACTCGAGAAGATCAAGTACCCGACCCTTACGCCTGGGAGTGTTCAAGCTCATCGATAATAGAAGGCTTCATGTGGGCACTGACAGTACCAGAATTTGCGGATCATGAAGCAGAAGATGATGATCGAACGCAAGAGATCGGTAATATGATGTCCTTTGCTATGTCGCAAGGGCTTACAGAAGAGCAAGTTCTAGAATGTTATCGACAGGCATTCGCCATTGCTAGTAAGAAGTAGAGTAGCAATCTTTTGCTTTTGGGCTGTTGGTAGTTTTCTTAATCAACATGAAGAGGTTAGCGGGCGAGAGATAGAGACCGTGCCAGAGTTGGAGCATGAACGTTAGTTCGTTCGCTCCAACCCCGGCCAAGAGCGCTAAGCTCAGAATACCAGACCGCGGTGCTGTAGGTAGAAATGCCCGCAACCCGGAGTCGTACAGGTCTCAAGCTTGCTTGCTCCGCTAAAGCGCGTACAGTGCTTGCACACCTTGCACGCCCCAAGACCAAGCACTGGTACGGTGGGCATGCCCACCGGGACACGAAGGATCTCTGGCACCACCGTGTATTCGGGTGCGACGGCGACTGCAATGGACAAATTGACCACGACCTTCCTGAGTTACGGCTGTTGGAATCGCCGACCGATTCACGAACCCCATCTCTCGCCTTGTTCTCAACGAACAACTTAATTATATATGGGAATTCATAAAAGAACAAACGGCCTTTTTTGAGTTTTCACGCTCAACCCCCGGAGCGTAACTACTTCGATAAAACCGGTGACCAATTAAATAAAATCATCAATTTAGGATCATAAACGTAGGGCAAACCGCACCGATTTGCCCTACGTTTATATCACGCCACTTCATGTTATAAAGCTTATACGAGCATCCAGCGAGTCCGCTGCTACATTTGAAACAATGTATTTAAACTCGTCAATTTTGTTATTATCACCTTAACTCTCGATTATCATCAAGCGCTAAGGTGATGCTCCCACCGTTCCATGCGTCGACGGTGGGGAAAGCGCTAAGCGCTTGACGAACCTGATAAGGGAGGTCACCCCGGATACTCAAGCGTGGCATTAGCCGGCGACGATGTACCGATCGCACTTTTTGCAACACTCAATCCGTTTTCCCGGATTATCCGCACTGGCCTCCCTGTGCGAGCTGTAGCTTTTGCTGTGACCGCAATTCGGCATTCCATCTCTCACTCTCGTTGACTATTCCGAGAAGTTCTCGGAGAACCGAAAGACACTGTATCATTCTTGTTTTCTTCTGGCAACCACAACAAACACTAGGTCGGTATTAATTTTTTATCATGCCTAAAATCATGAGTCAGATATTGGTTGACTATAGTATCGCTGGGATAGATAAGGTTACCGTTAAGTATATCCGTTGGATTAGAGAATAGATACCCAAGAACCTTATATTGATTTGCCGCACCCATACTGATACAATTTTAAAGTTCTACAATACCAGAGAGAGGGTGGACATTAATGTCTATCTGGCCGGGCCGAGGCAACCCTCGGAAGAACTATAGTCCCGAAAACAATGGTGACTATGCCGCAACAAGTACATGTCCTATCTGCAAGGTTAAATACAGCACGCACAGTAAGCGCAGCCAGGCCAACGCACAGAGCGGGGCCACGAGACAGGCTAAGGCATGCGCACGTAAACACACCCAAAATTCGGAGGGAAATGCATCATGATGGCCATGGGCCACTCCGCCGAACGACAGGGTGCAAGCGGTAGAGCATCAGCCATCGCAATATAGGGTCGGTAGGAAGCGGCGTTGGGATGCAGAATGACTACGTGCGTATGTTCATACACACGCAGTCAGTTCCATCATACTGCTGATTCGTCAGCTGATTCGTCACCTACATACTCTCTATAACAGAGACTGCTTCTTGATATCACATCATACATTCTCTGCTTCCCTAAGATTTTCCTCGATCTCAGACGGCTTGCTAGCTATCGTATACGCTGATTCTAACACTTCAGTATCTGCCTCAACCCCCAGATTGCGCTGCGCTTTATATCCGAAATAATAAATACTTATCGTGAGCACAGCATTGCAAAAAAGCCCATAAGTTGGCCGAACATACAAAATATCCAATGGCTTACCGGCAAGCGAGAGGAGGGAAAATGAATAGGCCACCGTCGCAAGCATCCATGGGTAAGGGGCTTCAGAGGATGGATCAGCTCGTACTTTTAAGGCAATCATACTAGTCGCAAACAGATCAATTAACAATGAGAGCCAAATAGCTAGGTCATTTCGACGCGTAGCAAACCATACGATAATCGTTAGCACCGCAAATCCAAAAAGCAGTCGATCCCATTTTGACGTATCGCGCACACCATACTTCAGCGATAGTAATAAAATAATAAGGCTACCGACAAAAAATATGAACGAGATAAATGTTGATTGACGTCCACCTGAAAAATATTGCGAGAAAAAGGCGATACCATTCATCACAGCCGACACAAGCCAGCTCAGCTGGTGCGGTTTCGTCTTATGGCGCAGAATCGCCTGTACGTAGGGAACAACACAATAAACAGCAATAACGATTGATATAAAACCAGTAATCTTAGCAAAATCCATACTATAAGTATAAGTTTAATCATGAAGCCCGCCAAGTATATCGAGTTTTCAATTACGACAAAGCTTGCGGCAATCCTGATAGTCACGCCTAAAATGCTTGTGCTAAACGATGCATTGTAGTTGAATAATAAACGACCCACCCGTTTTTATTTCATAGCCAGCAATCGCCTGCTGGTGATAATTGCAAGTTTCAAAATAAGGAGGCGAGACATGTCAAGCGAACTCTCAGGAATGCCATCCGGCCTGTTTCGGACTATTCCCACATCCAAAATACTAGGGCGCAAGTCGCCAGAAAAACCAACCACTGTGCTTGATCGCTATGTGCTACGCGAGTTACCAAAAGACATCAAGGCTTGGAATGACCATAGCATTTCTTTTGACAAACTCGCCGCAAGACATGTGCCAGTACTTGAAGCTGAGCGCGAACGTCTCATCACGCTGACAGATAACAAGCAAGCCGCATTAGCACAACTCGATTTGCTAATGCTACTTGGAGCCTACTTGCCTGCAAAAGAGGCTGCGTACCAACACGCACCCAAGTTGCTCCTTGAACTGCTAGAGCAGCTTAGTGTAGCCCACAAACTACCGCCCCGACTGACATACGAGTTCATTGTTGACGTCAATGTAACCGCTTTTTTGCAGTCTGGCGGGAATATCCGCACATTTAGCAACGACCCGGTTGAGCGCGATTTTTATCTAGGGCATTATCTGGCAGAACAGCATATTCGCCGTTCGTACGAGCAATTGCATACACTGCTTGAGCATCCTGATGCAGCGGACAAATCCATTCGCCTGCAAGAAATACTCACTGGACTCGAACAATTTACGGCGTACATGGCTGCCTTCGCGCGATTGCCTGCCGAAAGTTACGCTTACTTCCGCCGCTTCTTAGTGCCATACCCTGATAAAATTAAAAACGCAAGCGGAGCATTCATGCCAACACCTCAATTATTCGAGACACTGCTCCATACACCAGGTAAGGCCCAAACCGAATATCTGCGCCGCAACCTACGTTATTTTCCACGGTGGGCACAAGAAAAATTACGGCTGCAGATCGATGCCAAAGAGCCGACGCTCAATGTCCAATCTCTATTAGATCATAATGCGCTACACCTAGACGCCACCGAACGCGAACTACTCGATGCCGTTATTGAACAATTCGTGCGCTTTAAGCTTACGCATATCAAAGTGGCATCGTCTAAAATTCCGGAGGCATTCCCTAAGCAGCCAATCACCACACGCAAAGATTTGCGCACATTCCAGCCACAACTCGATGTACACCGAGATGGCACCGGCACAAAACAGGGTACGGGTGGCTTTGCACCGCAGGATTTTCTAGCCGATGGTGTACGACGTCTTCTTGAGTTGCAGGCACAACTGCGACACTAAAATATCGAGAGCCTATTTCTGCCGTAAACCTACTGGGTCCAGAGGAAAAAGCTGCTGTGTAAAATTTAATATCTTATGGCTGCAAAGAGCGATTTATAGGCTGCTCTTTGCAAAACCATGGAGTTAATACAAATACTATTTAGCCAATTATCGTTCCTCAAGCTTAGGTGTTGAGGGATTGGCGAATAGCATGATGTCAGCTTATTTGTCTCTAACAGAGAGGATGCTATAATAGCCTACAATCCCATAAAGGCTGCTCGGTCTGCCAACGTGATTATTTTGCCAGCCACCCACTACGATTTTGTTTTATTATGCGCATGTATGAAACTTTCAACCTAGATTTATATTCGGAAAATGCCCAAAGATACAAAGATGCGTTATCTAATGATAACTATAACGCTGCAGTCGTTGACTTAGACGGTGTTTTTTTAAACCGAAACCGTGTAGAGAAAGACCCGTTCGACATGCTGATGGACAAAACCATCCTAAACCCAGAAGGGCGCGTGCCTCTCTCTATTGCTTCGGGGAGGACAGTTGAAGAGATCGAAAAAATCCTGCTCCCCGAAATCCAACGTGCAATGTTAGAGAACGACGCAGACGAGCTAAAGGAGGGTGATCTCATTATTTTTGCCAGTAATGGTGCTATCTGCATTGATATCGCCGTATCTGGCATTTTATACGCCTCGCCAATAGATCTCGTCGAGCTGGGCAGGGCGCAAATGCTTAAAGAAGTTCAGGCCATCGTCGCTATCGCTAAATATCAGTCAACACTAATTGATGGAGTAGGCCAAAGATGTGTCGATAGAGCTAAGATTATTCATGATACTTATACCTACAGTTTAGGGTTTAACCCTAAAAAGCTTGATTTGGTTTCGCAAATAAACGAAAAGGGTATGGCCGCGGTTGAGGAACTTTTAGAATTATACGATGAACCAACTGACCTTCATAGTGTCGTAGAACAACTCAATCTTACCTTCGAAGAAAGAGGCATCGCTCTCATCGCCACGACTTCAGGAACATTGATAGATATCAATGCAAGGGGAGTATCAAAAGATTCAGCTATTCAAGTAACAAGACAATTACTCGCACAAAGGACAGGTCTCAGTTTAGGCGAGGTTAGGCCAGAAACCATACTATCCCTCGGCGACTCACCGTTAGGTAACGACAGGCCCATAACAAGGCGCAGGGGTGGCTATACTAACGTTGGACAGCCGCTAGAAGAGTCTATATACCCAATTGTAATCAATGAGGACGGTGATCAATATGAAAGAGTGGCTCATTTTCTCAACAAAGTAAGACTCTCTCCTATAGGGCTGGCAGTGACGTCTCGTCGCGCGCTCGACAGTGATTACCTTATACCTTTCCATGAACTGCAAATAGGAATGCCGAATGGTGAGATTACCGATAAATTTGACGTTACTGGCGCGCAAAAAATTACTATGCAGGAAGCACAGTCAATCATAACTGACCCAACATTACCAAGCGAGGTCAGACGGTTTTTTATGCTTCATTCCTCGATAGAATTAGAGAATGGAGAGTCAACTGTCTTTTTTCGCGGAAAACCCTACTACCAAAACCTTGCGCCTTCAGCCAATAACCAACATCTTTACAATGAAATGCTTAAGGTCTCTTGCCTAGTTAGATCACTAGATCATCTAGGAGATAGGCTCCAAAGCAATAATCATCGCAATGCGTTGCTTAGCTTGTTAGATCACGGAAAGGCATATGTACTCAAACTACTTAATGATGAGGTTGAGCAAGGTATGACGCAAGATAACTCCGCTAACATTGCCGCATACTCTGCATGGGCGGAGAGTTACGTTGATGATTATTATAGAACTTTGCTTTATGAGCAAAGGAAAGGCAGCAATACATATTTGCCAACTCTACCGTTACCAAAATTCAGCTTACAAAAACAAATAGATTTTAATAATCGTATAAGAGAAATGGATCAGCCTCTATCAATTGCAATGCAGGTAAACTATATTGCCGAAGAAATGCGAGACAGTGGCCTCAGATATGACACGATAGTGACTCCACTTTTTGGAGCAGTCGAGTTAGGCTTTGCCCTACGTTCAATGCTAAGTATGAAAGGGTTTGATCATTTGCCCGACACCCTGCCCGTGTGTTTTAGCGGCAAAAGGGCAAGAGAAGGGGAGTCGCAACATGATATCTTTCCTCAATACACAAAACTCAATATTACTGGGCGTAATGTCCTGATCCTTGACGATAACAGCGGAACGGGCATAACAATCCGACGGCTTAAAGACGAGCTAGCGTGGTATTGTCCCGCAATTATACATGCTGCAGTTGTGCAGGTTGGCACTACGACACGAATAGAGCGTGTCCTAAAAAAAGAGAAGTCAAACTACAATCGTGCGATCTTAATGCCAGAAGACATTGCCTTTAAGAGCGTGCAGGTTTATAACCTTAAAGAGAGTATTAAAAAAGCAAGGCAGCTTCAAGATTATATATCTTTAGAGGAACTTTTAAATAGGGAGATTATGCGTGATGCTAAATAAATATTCACCGTCACATAAATGGGACACCGTCACCACTAAACATGGCTACAAAGCCGATGAGATCATCTCGGCGCTACAGAAAAGCATTCGACGCGGCAAAGAGGAGGATGCCGTTTTTTTTGCTTATGAAATGCTTGCTACAAGTGATGAGCTCAGTCAAAAATTCTGGCAGCGTATGCGCGTCATTGCGATCGAAGACATTGGGCTAGCCAACCCCAGCTTGACGTCAACTATTTCAGCGCTCTATCAAACTTATTGTGATCTAAAAGGTCAAGCAGATGCCATGTTAGCTGGAATGTTTGCAACCATACTGCTAACTCGGTCGGACAAGAGTCGATATGTTGATGAGCTGTACAACAATCTGCGCGCCAAAGTAGAAACCGAAGATTATACGCGAGATATTCCTGATTACGCTGTAGACAAGCATACCTCACAAGGTAAGACGTTAGGGCGAGACAAGTTACATTTTTGGAAAACAGCTTCATTACTTGAAAGAGATATAAGCACTGAAGAAAAACAACATTATAAAGAGATATTAGAACGTCTACAGAAAAAGAAGTAATGCCGAGTGCAAAAAGCCCTTTGGAGCGCCTTACTGCGATTATCGCTATAATAGGAATGAGCTGCCAAACGTCAACTGATTCTTCTTCCCAAATCTAGAGGATAAATCTAAAATCATATACGAAGTAACTCGAAGTGCTTACTCAAATCTATCAAACGTAAACCACCGCATTGTCCCCACCGGAATATTGTAACGATTCTGAATAACCGCACGAGCATCATCAAATACTGCATCTTCCCATGCAAAACCAAGCAACTGTGCGACAGCCTTAATACGTTCTTCAGATGAGCCTTCAAGTTCAACATACGTTGGTATCCTTGGCCATGTATCAATATCGATCGTCACATCATTAAATTCAAACGTATGCCTATACTTCTCTTGATGACGCGCCGCCACAAGACCAATATTTTCAAGAAATTGTTCAGCTAAAGTAGCCTCAGGAACAGCAAACTCAATTTCACGGGCACTATCTATAGTCTGTTCCTTATTATGCTTATAGGTAAGTATTGTTCCGCTATTAGATGAACGAACTCGCACAAAACGCCCCTCATCAGGCCATGTATTATCTGCATCATAGAAAATTACTTCTGTGAGCATTACGTCGCCCTTATCACGGGCACCCAGCGCTTTAAGTTTTTCAACTAACTTTTGTTTGTCTATATCCAAGAAGCGCGCTTCAATCTCTTTGTTCATGTAACTAATCATACCTCTAAGTAGACTATACTTGCTATACTCGCCTTAATGGCATAGGTATTTACGAAGATTTTCCAATACAAATAGAGGAGCCGAGAGTGACGCAGTCCACACACAGCTAAACAGCATGCGGTGAGTTCATAGAAGAAACCGAGCCGCCCTCACCTACAAGAACTATTATCCCTCAAGCTTATTAATCTGCTCTTGAGTAAGTGGCGCCCAAGGTGAGCTATCTGGATTTGAGGATGCTGCAGCCGGACTCTGGCCCTTGTTCCACCATTTAGCTTGATATGGCACACCTTTAAAAAGTACTCGCTGCCCCGTATCATACTCGCTCGAGCCCAACCATTCCGGGTACGTGCCCGCAGGAAGCGTTGCTTGCTTAATTGGCTTTTCACCGGGCAAAACAGGCCCGAGAAGAGTCCATGGCGTCTCCCACTCCTGGAGCACAGGGTTATCTGGCTGGTTACCCTGAGTCCACCATTTAGCTTCATATACATTATGGTGCCATACTACCTTGGTACCCTGAAGATAAGTGCCATCTTCAGTCCAAATTTGATATGGACTCGTTGCAGGATCATCATTAACTTGCTTTGCGCGAGGATCAGCATTAGTTACCACACCAGCACTCAGTGTAAAGCTACCATCAAAATCAGAACCTAAGGCATGTGCAAAAGCACCAGACTCTTCTTTAACACCGCTACATGAATCAGAAACTATTTTCGTAGTCGTGTAATTACTACCGCATGTAATATCTCTATTAGCAGACCACATCGACATACGAGCGACGCCATTTTGGTGAGCGAATTTATTCAGTTGAACCGCATCGTCTAGCATGAAGACTTCATCCTCAAAATCATTCTGGCCAATCATAGGCGTTATACCAATCTTTGTCCATAAAGTAGCATCGTTAAGGTGCACACCTGCACGCTGATAAAGGACGCCAAGTTGACGATGAGTCGCAGTGAGTGATCTTTTTGCAGCATCAACCATAGAAAGGCCATTGAGACTTTGACCATAGTCCATCGTCATAGCATTTACTCCAGCAAGATCAACTTTCTTTGCAAGCATTTGTGCTATAACATTTGTACCAGTTTCAGTTAAGCCAGATGGCGAAACAGGCAACGTGAGCCAAACGGCCAAACGCTTACCTGCAGCGCGGCGCTCGGTCTGCAATTGAGCAATCGCATCCGCACGGCGCATATTAGCAGCGCTGTCGCTTAGATTGCCCTGCTCAATGTCGAGATCAATGGTATCGAGATCGTAGCGATCAATCACAGCCTTATACGCGGCCTTCAATGAAGAGACATCCTCGCATGAACTTGCAAGTTCTTTATTTTTAAGACCACCGAAACTAGCAGCTACATGCCCGCCCTGTTGCTTTAAACGAGCAATTCGACGATCAAGATCAAGTGAATCACCTGCATGATCAAGAGTAAAACTACCACCCCACGAAGGCACACAATCTTTTGACGTTGAACTGACAATAAATGAAAGCATCACATCTTTATGGCTAGTCTGGCCAAGTTGCTCAAAAGCATATGTCGGCGTTGAGGTTACATCAACATAGCTGGCAAACCATGGCTTGTGTGAAACTTCAAGTTGCTCAGACTTCCACCATCGGAAGCTGGAGTAACCCGCAACGCCCATGGCTATAACGATAAATACCGCAAGCATAACACGCCAAGGTGATAAACGACGGGTTTTCTCCTCGATCATACAGTAGCTCCTTCTTTTCTTGCGCCCTGTTCTAAACGCTCAGCCGCCTGAGTAGCGAGTGGAACCGACTCTTGATCATGTCCATGGTAGAGGATTGCGCGCCAATCTATAGTAGGCTCATCGGCATGCGCAATATTCTGTGCATTCTTAGGTTTTACGTCAACATACATCCAGTCGGTTAGGCCAATCCAAATATCTTTGATCGTATTACCGATACCGATATAGGCAAGGGTTGCCCATATTGCAACAACGGTATTGAATGCGGCAAATAAAGCATTACCCCAGTTATGAGCGTCAAAGTCACGATAAAAAGTAAGTGCAGAGAAAGCAACAATAACCAACGGCGCCACTACATAAAGCATCGGCGAAACGGTACGATTCTTAACCTTTGGCGTACGCGCAAAAGGAATCTTTTTGCCGCTTAATGCCTGCTGGATTGACTTAAGGACTCCAGCTAACTGCACTGGCAATAGAATTAAGTTAAAACCGTAAATACGAAAAACATCAGTTCGCTTATAGCCGCAGTACTTTAGGTCGCTAGCCATAGCGAAAAAGTAGGGTAGTGCAGCAAGGACAACAAAAGGACTTAGCAAGCGACCGTCATATGGGAAAGCGAGAAGGAATATCAAGCCAAAGCTTGCCCATGCAATCGATGCCATATAGTTTACGCGCAAAAGGATCTCAGCCTTGCTAACAATTTCGTTTTTACTTTTACGCGCGCGAATCGTAGCCCAAAGCTTTGGCAAAATCAGCAAGCCTCCGTTCGCCCAGCGTCGACGCTGTACAATTAACGAACCGAAGTCTGGTGGAGTAGCGCTATAGCTTAATCGCTCTGGATAATTCACAAGAGACCAACCATGGAGTGCTAAGTCAACGCTTGACTCAGTATCTTCAATAACAGTTCGGTCTTGGATATAGCGTTTAATCTCGAACCCACCAACCCACTCAGTCTCCACAATATCCTCAACCGCCTCCTTACGGATTACCGCATTGGCACCCACCCAAAAGGTTGCGCCATAAAAACTCATTCCTTGATGCAGGATATGCTGGATATCGGTTGTCGCGGCGGCAAGTCGCTCGATACGAGTTGCGGCGCCACGGAAAGAGCTATACGGAGTCTGTGTCACTGCAACACGCTCATTACCAGGTTGCTGTAGAAAGTACACAAGACGCAAGCAATAATCACGTAAAAGAATGGAATCAGCATCAAGCGTAAGAAGAAACTCTGTGTCGGGAATAACAATATCATCTTCTTGAGCATGCTTTACAGGCGCAAGCACAGGACCATCAGGGGTTTGTGTAGGTCGATATATACCGCCCATTAAACCAATGTAGCTATTGAGGTTCATAGCCTTATTAGCCTCTTTAGAGAGCGACGCATACTTTTTTCGTTCAAAAATAGTAAGCTCAGCATCAAAGGTCCAATGTAGACGACGATAGAGTTGCGCGATGCGTTCCTGAGGCATTATTGCGTTTTCACGGGCCGAGGCAACAAGAGCCTCACCTGTAAGTCTTAGCTCATTTGCCAAGTCTCGTAATACATGATTAACAAAGAAAATATCAACATGATCCTCAATTGCTTCCTTATTAGCAAGAGCCTGCAGCCATTCAGATGCCCAAATATACTCACTCGCAAGTTGTTGGGTAATTTCCGGCTGGATTTCCTTCTTCCTAGCATAGGCGATCATAAAGTCAGAGTAAGCTAAACTAAATCGCTCACGCGGCTCACTCAAAAGTTCCATAATGTCATTTGCAATGCCTCGGGTAGTATCAAGACGCTCAGCGTCCTTTTTATTCTTCTGCACAGGATTATCATCAACCAAAAGCACAACCCGTTTACTTGGGTATTCTTGGAGGGCAGCCGATAGAAGCGTTTTACGAATGACCTCTGGCTCTTCAGCGTAACTCGGGATAAGCATGGTAATAGCAGATTGAGACTTTGAAAAGTGGCGATCAAGAACTGCACGAGGTATGCGTACGTGGTGGCTGAAACGTTCAAACGCCCCTTGACGTGCAAGTAAGTACATAAGAGCTGAGAAAGTGAGGAAAGTTACAACTACTACATAGCCAGCAGCCTGCATCGCGAACTGAAAAGTTTGCGGGCCATCAAAAAATTGACGAAGAATGGTATAGACAATATATGTTACCCACATCAAAACAGTCGCTACAATAGCCAAACGACTAAGCATGACTTTTCGAGTTGAGGGTTTATCGTGAACAATAGGGAGCGACACAATGCGTCGCTCGGCACCAAATTGACGTTTTGGACCTTGTCGTTTTGCGCGTTCAAAAACGCCCATACAAATTACTTCTTTCTTCAAATTACCTAAAGATCAGGTTTAATACTATAAGTATTTATATCATAAAACAAATGTATTATCAATAGTATAATCATAAAAAGGAAGAGTACGCAAATATATTATAATATGAACATATACGGCCAACGTTAAGTGACGAGTGCTCTGGCGTTTAACACACCAAGTTACATACAGTTTGCCGCACTTCTGGTACCATTAAAACAATAGTGATACGCAACATCGGCATCTATTCTGGCACATTCGACCCAATTCATATTGGGCATACTGCATTTGCAAATGAAGCGATGCGTGAACTAGAACTCGATGCAATAATACTCTTACCCGAGGCGCAACCACGCGGTAAACTACACGTTACTGATATTTATCATAGGGTCGAGCTTATAAAACGGGCCATCCGGGGAAATACCAAGTTGCAAGTCCTAACTTTACCGTCAAAACAATTTACCGTCGCTCAAACACTTGCAGAGCTACGAAGCCATTTCAAGGACGCGCATTTTACGTTCCTTATAGGATCAGATGTCGTCTATACATTCACATACAGATGGGATAGTCTAGAGGTGCTCTTAAAAGAAGCTACTTTTGCAGTTGGGCTCCGAAGCGGTGATAGCCAAGATAGACTTGAAACAATTTTCAAAAAACTTGAATCACAATATAAACTATCTATTCTGCGTCGCTATATTATCACCAAAAACACGCATATCACGTCATCACAGTTTCGCCAGGGCAAGATCGATACCACGCATTTGCCACATCCTGCAATGGCCAGTTACATCCAGGAAAATCGGCTCTACACCAACTTGATATAAATCATCGGAAACTATGTTCGTTTTTTAGAATATTGCGTAAATAGGCGCACCCAATCAGCAGGCGCAAGTGTCGAAGGCCGTTTATTCTTATTACCGCCCGCGGCAACGTAGAATCGCGGTGCCGCATAGCATTCCATAACAAAATCTGTATACGCAGCTTGCTGAGATACATCAAGTAACGGCATCTCGTGCGGCTTAAGTTCCAGCAGTACGGTATCAACAGCAGGTGGCGGAGTAAAATCAGTTTTACGAAGCGGCCTACGAATACGGACCGCCCACCACGGCGCAATTGCCATGCCAAGTGCACCATGAAAATGATCGCCACTAGCAATTAACTTTTGCGCAAACTGCTTCTGTACAATCAAATAGATCGCCTTTGGTTGGCGTGGTGCACTGGTAAGTTTACGCACAATCTCCGAACTAAGGTGAAAGGGGATATTCGAAAATACTTTATATGCCGCATCGGGTAACTCAGCTTTTAAAAAATCTTCTTGTAGCACCGTTATATTGTCATTATGTTGCATGTTTTGGCGCAGCAATGCATTAGCCACAGGTTCAGGTTCGTAGGCAATCACATGTTTCGCACGGCTTGCAAGCACGCTAGCAATCGCACCACTCCCCGCGCCAATATCAAGTACGGTATCGTTCTTGCGCAGGTTACTATGCCCAATGAGTTCAGCAATAAACGCTCGGCCGCGTAAAAAGTGTTGTCCATGCTGCTGTATATTTCGCCTCATATCTTTACAGTATACTAAATAATTGCCTTATATACTGCTTATGCCATACAATAGACGCATATTATCGTAAACAGAGAAACGTATGTCCAACTTATACACGTGGCTCAATGATCTCGTTGGCTCGCACAAGAAAAAAGATTCTACTATTGTGCGCGAGCAGAACATTGCACACGCACGCAAAAAATACAACCGCGTTAACCGCTTTATCCGCGTCCTAGGCCCGGGCGTCGTCACAGGTGCCGCTGACGATGATCCAAGCGGCATCGCCACCTATAGTCAAGCTGGTGCAATTTACGGACTGCGACTCCTGTGGATGTTTCCAATAATGTTCCCGCTGCTTCTCGCCGTACAGGAATCATGCGCGCGTATCGGAGCCGTGACGGGTGATGGCCTCGCAGCAATTCTCAAGCGACATTATGGCAAAAAACTGCTTTTTAGTGCCGTCATGCTCGCAGCTGTGGCTAATACCGTAAACATCGGTGCCGACCTTGGGGCAATGGCAGCAACTACACAACTATTATTCCCTCACGTTGAGTACGTATCATTATCGATCCTATTTGCACTCATATGCGTGCTGCTTCAAGTGTTCGTTCCGTACCGTCAATATGCAAAATTCCTTAAATGGCTTGCAGTGGTACTGTTTGCGTATCCAATCACCGCATTTCTAGTCCATGAAGACTGGGGAGGAATCGTTGCGCATACCTTCACACCAGACTTCCATATCAACCGTGAAATGATGTACATAATGGTAGGCATGCTTGGTACAACTATTTCGCCATATTTGTTTTTCTGGAACACAAGCGAAGTAGTTGAAGATGAAGTCAACGAACACCGTATTGGGATTTCTTCTGGCATAGGTAAACCTGTTATTTCGCGTCGATTCATCAAGAAAATTCGTCTCGACACCGCCGCCGGCATGTCGCTCGCAACAATCTCAGCGTGGTTTATTGTAATCGCCTGTGCGGCAGTACTAAACTCTCATGGCATCACAAAAATCGAAAATCCACAAGATGCCGCCTCTGCGCTCGAACCACTCGTACGAGGCTTTCCAAACTCTGGACTAATCGCAAAAGTTCTCTTCAGCGTTGGAATTATCGGTACCGGGCTTTTGGCCGTACCAGTACTCGCTGGTTCATCTAGCTATGCAATTAGCGAAGCGTTCGGTATCAGGGAAGGACTCTACCGCAAGTTTGGCAAAGCCCATGGCTTTTACGGCATCATCGCCATTGCAACACTTGCCGGGCTCATTATTAACTTTCTCGGCATCGACCCAATTCAAGCACTAATCTTCACCGCTGTATTTAATGCCGTTGCCGCAGTGCCACTGCTGTTTATGATCTATCGCGTTGGCAACAACCCAGAAATCATGGGTGAGTATAAAAACTCAAAGTGGAGCAATGCAGGCGTCTTAACCGCATTTATTCTAATGACTATCGCTACAATCGTGCTCTTTGCATCATTCATTCCGAGGCTACATTCATAATTCCACCTCTAGTGATATACTGATAGGAATGATAAAGACTATCCGATATGAAACATTGACTCTTGATAAAATCGTTGGCGGCGGCCAAACACTCGGCACCCTTACTGATGGCCGCAAAGCATTCGTGTGGGGCGGCCTCCCCGGCGAAACCGTTACGATTCGTGTCACTAAAAAGAAATCACACTTTATTGAAGGTGTCGTTACTGAAGTAATCGCACCTTCAAGCGAGCGCATCGCACCACAAGATCCTGAAAGCTTCATTAGTACGAGTCCGTGGCAAATCATGAAGCTCGAAAACGAGCAAATGTACAAGGCCGCTCTCATCGAAGAAGCATTCGAGCTGCATAACATCGTGCTACCCAGTCCAATCGAGGTATACACCAACGAGATTATTTACGAATACCGTAACAAAATGGAATATAGCTGGTTCAGTAGCACAGACGCTACATCTGGTACGGACACGCTAGATCTAGCGTTCTTCGCGCGGGGTAGCAAAGGCAAATATCCAGTTGATCACTCTTCGCTCGCACAGCCTGAAATCACCGCTCTTGCAAAGGCGGTGCGTGATTTACTGCGTGCCAAACAGATCTCTGCACGCCAGCTCAAAACACTCCTTATTCGTTCTGATCAAACCGGCAACGCAATCTGGCAACTATACCTAAAGGACGAAATCAAAGATATCATCACCAAAACAGAGGCTGCTACACTACCAGCAATTGGCGGGGAAGTTATCTACTCTAATCCTAAAAGTCCAGCCAGCATTATCACAAAGCGCCTTGCAAGCTTTGACACAACTACCCTCGAAGACACAATCCTGGGCACACCATTCCGTTACGCCGTAGAAGGCTTCTTCCAAGTAAACATTCCTGTTTACGAGCAGTCACTTCGTGATATGAGCGAGTGGATCAACAACAAGCCAACTATAGACCTATACAGCGGTGTCGGCAGCATCGGTCTAACAATTGGTAGCAACAACACCACTCTTATAGAAATCAACGAACATGCTGTCCGCGAAATGCGCGAAAACATCACCCGACTCGGCAAAACGGCAAAAGCCGTGCTTGCACCGAGCGAGCAAGCACTTGAATATATCACCGGCAATGAAGTAGTAATCGTTGACCCACCACGTGCCGGTCTGCATGCTGATGTTATTGCGCGTCTCCTCGAGACAAAGCCAAAACGCATTGTGTATCTTAGCTGCAATCCCGTCACACAAGCTCGGGATGTTGCAATGCTTGCAGAAGGCTATGGTGTACGCGCGCATCGTGGTTACAATTTCTTCCCACGAACCCCACACATTGAGCATCTAGTAGTGCTCGATCATATTGAGCAATAACTGTTAGGCTGTTACACTAAATATATGCATAAGCGACTTAGCCGCGGGTTCACCATCGTTGAAATCGCAACGGTTATTTTCATTATTGCCTTACTAGCTGCACTCATAGTTGTCGCGTTCAATAATGTCCAACAGCAGACGCGCGATACAGCTAGGGCAAATGACATGTCAATTTTAGGTAATCTATTTGAAAGATACTACGATAAAAATGGCACATATCCAGTAGGCTGCGGTGGCGCAACCTGCAACTCTGGCTACGCATGGTGGGGCTACACGGGGACAGATATCATTAGTACATCGACCACTCTCAGTCAACTTACCTCTATGCTCAGCCAAACGGTCAGCACTATCGATCCGCAGTTGAGCACTCTACAAACACCTTTTATCGGTGTGAGCTATACCATTCCTAGCGCACCAGGCTATGTATATCGCGGCGCGCAGACTATTACACCGCCGCCAAACAATACCAGCGGGTCCATCCCAATCGTTAAACTCTCTGAAACAGGAAGCAGTCGCCAGTGTTCGCTTACGGTAGCGCTTAATACAACCGTCGGCACCGATACCGCAGCCTATATTTTGGCGTACTATTCAGAATCTACAAAGACGTGGAACGTTTACCTAGGCAAACATGGGGTTCGCCCAACATTTGACGGCACTTCAACATCTGGCTTTTGCCAGCTTATGAATTAGCTCGTCTTAATACGACGATACGCAAACTTAACTGCTGGACGCCACCCACCACGAGCATCGTGGTCAACCTGGTAAACTACGCCGCCTTTGACCTCGCTCACTAATACCAGTGCCGGGCTGTATGGCGCAAGTGTGCGATAAAATATAATATCATTGTCATGCACATCACGACGGCCAGGGAATACCTCACGAAATTTTGCGCGACCAATATCGTCAAAATATGTATGTCGCCCCTTCGGCGGGAAAAATAATTCTGGCCTAAGACCCATGCGCGAAACGATCTTCTTGATATCGCTCAAAAGCAGTTTCGTTGGCCCATCAATATAGCAGTAAAGCTGTTTTTTGCTCGAAAGAAAGAGGGTCGCATACGCCGACTGGCCAACATCTATATGTCGCACTATCACCGAATCAACATCGAGCGCAACACCAAATCGTTCCTTTGCGCTTTTTTCTAGTGATAAATCGTCGAGAAGCGCTTGGTTATCCATAATATCGGTAATTATACCACATTCTTGCAAAGCGTGCTGGGGTACAATGAATATGATGACTACTTATGACGAGCGCTACAAAAACCTCAATGATGAACAACGACAAGCAGTAGACCTCGTAGACGGGCCATTGCTTGTCGTCGCAGGGCCAGGAACGGGTAAAACCGAGCTGCTGAGTATGCGCGTTGCCAACATTCTCAAAAAAACTGATACCCTGCCAGAAAACATCCTTTGTCTTACATTCACCGAAAGCGGCGCCACAGCGATGCGCTCACGCCTCAGTGATATTATTGGGCCACAAGCCTACAAAGTAGCAATCCAGACGTTTCACAGTTTTGGCACAGAAGTGATTAACCAAAACCGTGAATATTTTTATCGTGGTGCCGAGTTTCAGCCCGCTGACGATATCGCAAGCTATGATATCTTAACAGGTATCTTTGACGAGCTCGATTACAGCAATCCGCTCGCCAGCAAAAACAATGGTGAATACGTGCACTTAAGTGACACGCTAAGAGCAATTGGCGAACTCAAGCAAGCGGGTTTATCGAGTGACGAACTGATCGCCATACTCAATGCAAACGACAGAACACTCGACGTAATCGAGCCAGATCTTGCCGATATTTTTTCTAATCGCCCAAGCGTCAGTATGTTAAGTATGCTCGTGCCAATTGCTGAAAAAGTTGCATCGCTGCCAGTCGCAGAATTGCCATCCGCGATTACGCCACTCGCCAATGAACTCGCACTTAGCATGGCACGCGCCTTCGACGAAGCTGTCGAAATTAATAAGACAACACCAATTACCGCATGGCGTGACGAATGGCTTGAAAAGGATGCTGTAAGTCGCTTTGTATTTAAAAATCGTAAACGCCATGCCAAGCTTCGCGCACTCGCGCAGGTATATTTTTCATATATCTCGCGCATGGAGCAGGCGAGTCTATACGATTACAACGACATGATTCTTAATGTCGTACATGCAATGGAGATCCACGCTGATCTTAAGGCAAACTTGCAAGAAAAATACCAATACATTTTAGTGGACGAATTCCAAGACACTAACCTCGCACAGCTACGTATTTTATTCAATCTCACCGACAACCCGCTTGGCGACGAGCCAAATGTTATGGCGGTTGGTGATGATGATCAGGCAATTTATAGCTTCCAGGGCGCTGACGTTAATAATATCAACCGTTTTCGCGAGCAATACCCGAGCTATCGTAGCATTGTGCTAACTCATAACTATCGATCAAGTGAACCAATTTTGCGAGCCGCGCGTGAAGTAATCACGCAGGCTGACGGCCGACTTGAGGCCATCATGGACATCGACAAAACACTCACGCCACATGCCGATGCAAGCAGCACGCACGTAAGTCGCACGAAGCTCCCAACGCGCATGGACGAAAATGATTGGGTAGCAAGGGCAATCGCAGCACAAATTAAAGCAGGCGTAAAACCAGGCAATATCGCAGTACTCGCACGCAACCACGACGAACTTATCTCACTCGTTCCACACCTCCATCACTACAATATCGCTATCGATTACGAGCGCCGCGACAACATTTTAGATAAAGAAAGTATCACGACACTTGAGCTACTCGCCGAAACCGTCGTAGCGATTTTCGGCGGAGATCACGAGCTCGCCGACAGTAAACTACCCGAGTTGCTTTCACATCCAATGTTTGCGATTGCGCCCGAAACAATCTGGCGACTAAGTCTGCAGTCCCATCGTAGTGGACTCACGTGGCTCGAAACAATGCTAAATACACCCGATCTGCGCTCGCTCGCCGAGTGGCTTATTACACGCGCCCAGGCTGTGCCACACGAGACGCTGGAAGTATTTGTCGACGCACTCATTGGCGTGCCAAGCGAAAAAACAGAAGACTATACGTCGCCATACCATCAATATTATTTTGGTACCGGCATACTTAATGGTTCGCCAGAGGATTACCTCTCAACACTCGAGGCACTTCGCACACTGCGCACCAAACTACGCGAATACCAACCAAACGATACACCCCATATCGCTGACATGCTTGAATTCACACGTATGCACCGCGAACTTGGCGCACGTATCATGACTATTCGCAACGGCGTCAGTAATAGCGAAGCCGTGCATCTTATGACATCACATAAATCAAAAGGCCTTGAATTCGATACTGTATTCATCATCAACTCCATGGATAGTCGCTGGGGCGAGCGCGTTCGTAGCCGTGCGTCACTCATTAACTATCCAGAAAATCTCCGCATTCGCCCAAACGCAAACTCATATAACGAACGCCTACGTCTCTATTTCGTAGCCATGACCCGCGCCAAGCGCCAGCTGTTCATCAGCTACAGTGCTACTGACACAAGCGGCAAAGATGTACTACCAGCTGGCTTCCTAAGCGGTACCACAATCAACGAGCAAATCGTCACACCGGAACATACCGTAGAAACACTCACAATACTCAATCAACTTGATTGGCAAACCTATGTGACAAATCGACCGACTGCAACCATGAAAGCACTCCTTGAGCCGACGCTCGAAAACTACAAGCTTTCAGCGACTCATCTTAATAATTTTATCGATATCACTCATGGTGGACCCATAGTCTTCCTTATGAACAACCTTCTCAGATTCCCGGCAGCAAAAAGCGCTAGTGCAAGTTATGGCACAGCCATTCACGCTACATTGCAACGCGCCCATAACCATCTTGTTGCGACAGGCGAAAAACGGCCTATCGAAGATATACTCGGAGATTTCATTCACGAGCTAGAGCACCAGCACCTCACAGAAACAGACTTCGAGTTCTACAGCAAGAAGGGCAGCGAAAGCCTTGCCGCATTCCTTGCAGCAAAATATAGCACATTCGCACGCAATCAGCGTACCGAGCTTAGCTTTGCTAATCAAGGCGTATTCATTGGCGAAGCCCATCTTACCGGATCACTCGACCTTGTCGATTTTGAGGAATCATCCATCACCGTAACCGACTACAAAACCGGTCGCCCAAGCAATAGCTGGAAGGGAACGACGGATTACGACAAAATCCGTCTACATAAATACCGCCAACAACTCATGTTCTACCAATTACTCTGCGAAAACTCACGTAACTATTCGTCGTATAGCTTTGAAGGCGGTGTGCTGCAATTTGTCGAGCCAGATAACCGTAGAGAAATCCATGCACTTGAAGAATCATTCACACACGAAGACCTCGAACGCTTTTCCCGTCTCATCAAAGCTGTTTGGCACTGCATTATAAACCTGGATTTCCCAGATGTCAGTGAGTATGATGCAAGCTACAAAGGTATTCTTGCGTTCGAAAATGCCCTCATTGACAAATATAGCTAGATAGTTTATTGTTATAGCGGTCAACGGACCGCACTCCACCACGATTCGGACGAGGTGAAATTCATGCCAGTCACGGAGGGCGACGCGCGAAAGCGCGGTACGTCCCGGTGTGCCGGCTGCTGCCCGGCAACCCACTACGGGAGAAGTCCAAGCTGCAGCCAATGTGGGACGGTGCGCGGGAGCACATCCCCCGCCACCAACCATGTCCAGTCCTGCGCTGCTCACCCGAGCAATCGCAGGTAACGAGGCCAGGGTATTGCTAGCCCTGCCACTATGTGGTAAAGTAGTAGCTGCGGTCCTCCATATCCACCGGTGATCTACTCCCGGACGATGCGGAGGACCGTCCAGCGGCGGTAGCTCAACTGATTAGAGCGATCTCAGGCAAACGCCTAGTGAGATAGGTTGAAGGTTTGAATCCTTCGCGTCGCACTGGGCCCTAACCAATGGGCCTTCTCCGGAGTTACGTCACAACCTACAGGCAGTGACTCCCCATACTCCGGTTTTCCCTCACTCCTTGACGCCAATTCAGCGTCTTGGGGTGGGGGTTTATCCATTTTATGAGATAATATACTAATGACATCATTCTGGAAAACTCTACCGCAACCATTCTTTGTTCTGGCTCCTATGGAGGCAGTGACTGATGTGGTCTTTCGCCATGTTATCGCCGAAGCAGGGAGGCCCGATATATTCTTCACAGAATTCACCAATACCAATAGTTGGTGTAGTCCGCGCGGCAAACACAGCACCCGTGGCCGTCTAACATTCACCCCTGACGAACAACCAATCGTTGCGCACATCTGGGGTAACATACCAGAATACTATGCCGAGATGAGCCGTGGTATAGCCGAGCTGGGATTTTCTGGTATCGATATCAATATGGGGTGTCCGGCGCCAAACGTCGCGCCGAAGGGCTCAGGCAGTGGGCTTATTAACACACCCGAAAATGCCGCAGCAATCATTGCAGCGGCAAAAATTGGTGGCCTGCCAGTGAGTGTCAAAACTCGCCTTGGCTACACGCGCATAGATGAATGGGAAAGGTGGCTTACGCACTTGCTACAACAAGACATCGCCAACCTTACAATTCACCTGCGCACGCGTAAAGAAATGAGCAAAGTGCCGGCACACTACGAACTTATCGATGAAATCGTGGCACTTCGTGATCGTATCGCACCCGAGACTCTACTTACTATCAACGGGGACATCCGCGATCGCGAGCACGGCCTTGAGCTCATTGCCAAGCATCCAGGTGTCAACGGTGTCATGATTGGTCGCGGTGTATTCCATAATCCATTTGCATTTGCACTCGAAACTCAGCCACACACCCGAGAAGAACTCATCACACTCCTCCGGCACCAGCTTGACCTGTTTGATACATACGAATCAGACATGCGTAAACCATTCGAAACCCTCAAACGATTCTTCAAAATCTACATCCGCGACTTCGACGGTGCCAGCGAACTCCGCGATGCATTAATGCATACAAAAAACACCTTAGAAGTACGCGACCTACTTAGTCGCTAATCGACTCGCAGTATACTACAAAAAATACGGACAAAGTCCATAGATCATTTCAGTTCTTCCATACAAGCAGAAGTGAAAGAGCGCTCGGGCGCCAGGCTCGGCCATTATGGCTCCGCCTGGCGCCCTCCGTTAGTTGCTCCCAGGAATCGGCAGCCGGTGCGAGTCGTACTCCTTGTCGCAGAGCTGCGCGATATGACACATCATGCGGCTTGTGAGCTCCTCTATCAAAGTGTTCCGAGCCCGATTGCCTCCACTCTCGAGGGCTGTCATCTCGGCCGCAGCCAAATGCATCGGCTGGCCGATGCGAATCATTGCCTCGCCACGCCGCGGGATGAATCCACCATTCGGCGAGGCCACAGAATCCATATGAACGAGCCCGACCGGGATGATCGGAATGTGCGGAGCAACGCCCGTCGCTTCGCGCTCAACACGGATTGAGTCAAGCAGCGTGCGCACCGTGCCCGGGTAGGCACCGTGCACCTTACCGTCCGCCACACGGGTACCCTCAGGATACACCGCCAGTACCTCACCTTGACGAAGCACCTGGACACCGTCCTCGATGGCCTTCAGTACTGCGCGACCTCCGCCGCGCTCCACTGGAATGTGCCCGACAGCACTCATGTACCAGCGCTGCAATCGGCCTTTCAGACCAGGTCGATTCCAGTAATCAGACTTCGCGTAGAAATGGAGCTGTCGCTCCCGCAGCCACGCCGCGACGATTACTGATTCAACCTCAGTCGTATGGCTTCCCATCGCCAGAATGAACGCACCGGTCTTCGGCAGGTTCTCACGGCCGACGACAGTCACACGAACCCGATATCTGATAAACGGCCCGAACAGCACGCTATTGAGCAAGCCGTACAGATTCAACGTTCTTCACCTCCTGCTTGTAAAAGGGCCACGTCCGAATGACACAGCCTGTGTATCTATTATGACATAAAATACTACTCATACAAATGAGCAGTATTTTATAAAGAAGTGCTTTTTATGCAACTTGCAAAATGACTGGCAATTCACCAACAGGGAGACGATCAACCACAGCAAAGTGTTTAGCAAGCTCCGCAATAATTGCCTGAGTGTATCCTTCTTCGCCGCGCTGACCGGCAAGCTTCTCAGCAACCTCTTTACTTGCGCGAAGATTCCAAACAAATTCATCATTCTGGGCAGAAGTCTTGTCACCGATAATAACAGTAAGCTTCGCTTCTTTATGGCCGTGAAACTTATGATCGTTGGGATCAGTTTCGAGGTCTTCAACGTTTTCAGGTACTTCATCCTTCACGCCGTCGACGTACTTTTGACCATCCCAACCCATTGTGCGTAGGTATTCCGCTGTCTTACCAGCGTTAATACGCACACGCTCGCCAAGCTCATCAGTATAGTCAACACCGAGGTACTCACGAACTTCCGGCACTGCCATGAACGCTTTAACCGCTGCAAGCACTGCCGACTTCTGATGAATAGCCTCATGGTCGGCAATCTCACCAATTGCGCCACCACAACCACCAAGGTGTGCCGAGCGATATCCCATAAAGTCATCAACTGTATTAATTTGCTCACCCAGTGGAGCTTCAGGATTAAGCACTGCAACAATTGAGGCATCCGCGTTTAACGCGACACCATAGTTCGATGCTGACCCACCAACACGACGAAGGCGAAGTTTTGGCTCAGAACCATCCGCGTTATGTATACACTTACGACCATCGACACATGCAGTACACGTAAAATCGTTTGGCTCAACAAGAGCCTCGTTATCGCGATCGGCAATTTCCTGCAGCTCAGCATGTGACGCATTCGCAAGTGAAGAGGGAATTCCTTCAGGGTTACCAAGTCCAAAATCTTGCAACCTGCCAAGAACAATTGCCTTGCGTTCGCGTGTCTGTTCCATTTCAATAATACCTATTTTTTCAGTCATACCTATTACTCTATTATTTTCCTCAGCTAATTGTACTCTTCGCGCTACAGATGTAAAGGCCATACACGTGCTACAATAAAAATATGAGCGAGCAAGGCAGATTCTCCAGCCTCCCGCGCGTCGAACAAATCGACCTTAATACAATTTTGCCAGATGACATTATCGATCCACAGCATACCGGCCGGTGGCTTGAGTTCGCAGAGCAAAACCCGGAGCTTGCGAATGAAATGCTTAAACGAGCTTTTGGTTTAGCCAGAACAGCACAAAACTCCCTTGAGATATCCAAGGGAGTTCTTGATGCAATAACCTTTGCCGCGAGCGCACTTGCCGAGGCGTTTAGACGCACTACGAACGTCGATGTCGACGCTGCAGATCCGCAACCTTCAGGCGTACCATATGACGGTCAACCAACTGATGAGCCTTCTCGAGCTCAACCTGATTCGTAGCACTATCACGTAATGCAATGGCACGGTCAAGCGCAGCCTTACTCTCGGCTTCGATGATATCGTCACCATGCTCGGCTTCATCAACTAATACGCGCACGCGTTCGGTGTTAATTTCGATAACTCCACCTGTAATCGCAAAGTATTCAAGCTGCGCGTCACTGTCTTGCTTGTTGCGGCGAACTGCAATCACACCAGACTTTGCAACCGCAACAAGTGGTTCATGGCCAGGAAATACAGAGATATCACCACTCGTTGTCGGGAGCATCACCTCGTATACAGGTTCGTCCAGCTTAACACCAGCAAGAGTAATGAGCTGCAAATCCATACTAGTCCTTCTTCTCGCTTAGTGGACCGCCAGCCATGTAGAACCAGCTTTCAGGCTTGTCGTCGTACTTACCAGCAAGGATGTCTTTTACATCTTTCACTGTGTCAGATACCTTAATATAGACACCTTCGTTACCGGTAAACTGAGTTGCAACAAAGAATGGCTGCGCCAAGAAGCGTTGCAAGCGACGCGCGCGGTTCACAGTTTGCTTCTGGTCATCAGAAAGCTCTTCCATGCCAAGGATTGCAATAATATCTTGCAATTCTTTGTATTGCTGAAGAATACGCTGCGCTTCACGAGCTACGTTGTAATGCTCCTCACCAACAACCTCTGGGTCTAAGATAGTTGAGTTACTATCAAGTGGATCGACTGCAGGGTAGATACCAATTTCAGTAAGTGCACGGTTCAACACGATTGTTGAGTCGAGGTGGGCAAACGTGGTTGCAGGCGCTGGGTCGGTAAGGTCGTCGGCAGGCACGTATACAGCCTGAACAGAAGTAATCGAACCCTTCTTAGTAGAAGTAATGCGCTCCTGCAAAGCACCCATTTCTTGCTGCAAGTTTGGCTGGTAACCAACCGCGCTCGGTAGGCGTCCAAGCAACGCTGAAACCTCAGCACCAGCCTGGGTAAAGCGAAAGATGTTATCGATAAAGAGCAGCACATCCTTCCCCTCATCACGAAAGGCTTCTGACATCGCAAGCCCCGCAAGCGCTACGCGAAGACGCGCCCCAGGTGGTTCGTTCATCTGGCCGAAGACAAGCGACGTCTTATCAAGCACACCTGCTTCGCTCATTTCGTGATAAAGGTCGTTACCCTCACGGGTACGCTCACCAACACCAGCAAATACAGAGTTACCACTGTGAAACTTAGCGATGTTGTTAATAAGCTCCTGAATCAGGACAGTCTTACCAACACCGGCGCCCCCAAAGAGTCCAACCTTACCACCTTTCGCGATAGGTGCAATAAGGTCAATAACCTTAATACCGGTTTCAAGGATTTCAGTTTTGTTTGTCTGCTCCTCAAGTGCAGGTGGCTCACGGTGAATCGAAGCCTTTTTAATATTCTTCGAAATCACGCGGCCGTCAATTGGGTCACCCACAACGTTGAACATGCGACCCTGAGTTTCAGGGCCAACAGGTACGCTAATTGGTGCACCGGTTGCCGTAACAGCTTGGCCTCGTCTCAAACCATCAGTACTCTGCAAACTAATTGCACGAACAGTGTACTCGTCGAGGTGCTGCGCAACCTCGAGAGTAATAGTCCTATCCTCATGGGCAATTGTGAGGGCGTCGTAGATAGCCGGCAGGTGGTCCTTCTCGGCAAACTCGACATCCACGACCACACCCATGATCTGGATAATCTTTCCTTGTTTACTCATCATCTTCTCCTTCATTATTTCATCGCCTCTACACCAGCACTAATTTCGCTAAGTTCCTGGGTAATTGCCGCCTGACGAGCCTTATTCATAGCTAGCGTCAGGTCATCAATCAGGTTACTCGCATTATCAGTTGCATTCTTCATAGCAAGCATACGCATGCTGTATTCGCTCGCGCGTGCATCAAGGAGTGCTTGAAACAAGCGTGATCCGATCAACCGATATGCTACGTCGTTCAAGACTTCCTCGCTTGATGGTTCAAAAACCGATGCGCGCACAGAATCACTCACTTCCGTTTCGGTGTACCCAGCAGGGAAGAGGCGAATCGTGTCAACCACTTGCGACATGCTCGTAACAAATCGAGTGTATATCACGTCAACAGCATCAACATCACCCTTCTCAAACATATCCTTTGCAGTGTTGAGAATTGACTGGAATTCAGTACCATCAGGATAATCAGGCATGTCACCGTAAGACCCGACGACTTCAGCAGTCTTAAGGCGTGCTGCAAATCGAGATACTTTGCGACCAATAGCGATTGTCGTGTTAGCAACCTTCGATTTCTCATCCTCGCTCAACAAATTAAGGTATTTCTTGAGGACATTTGAGTCATAAGCCCCTGCAAGGCCACGATCACTCGCCACAACAACGATAAGACGCTTTTTCACCGGACGTGCAACAAACCACATATGATCACGCGTTTCACCTTGGCCTGCGAGATATGCAAGCAGCTCATTTGCAGCCTCGGCATACGGGTGTGATGCCTTTGTCGCATCTTGTGCACGGCGCATCTTTGAAGCTGCCACCATTTGCATAGCTTTAGTAATCTGCTTGGTGTTTTTAACCGAGCGGATACGCGTTTTTAGTTGTTGCTGAGAGGCCATTAGCCCTCAAATCCTTTCGCGGTAGTTGCCGCAACCTTAGCAATAAGCTTGCCCATGTCACTTTTTGCCTCAAGCTTTTCTGAACCCTTGTTGAGTTCAGCCATCTCTTTTGCGTACTCAGAGTTAAGGCGAGTAAGCAGTGCTTTTTGTGCATCCTTAATGTTGCCAGCAGAAACCTTATCAAATAAGCCTTCACTTACCGCAAAGATGCTTGCACACTGCTGCCAAATACTCATTGGTTGGTACTGGTGCTGCTTCAAGAGCTCAGTCAGTCGCTGACCGCGTTCGATCTGAGCCTTAGTCGCTTCATCAAGGTCGCTACCAAACTGCGCAAAACTTGCAAGCTCGCGGAACTGGCTAAGGCCAAGCTTGAGATGACCCGAAACCGACTTAACAGCCTTAGTCTGGGCATCACCACCAACACGACTCACCGAAAGTCCTGCAGAGATCGCCGGGCGAATACCCTGGTAGAACAAGTCAGTTTCCATAAAAATCTGGCCATCAGTGATTGAAATCACGTTAGTAGGGATGTATGCAGAGATATCACCAGCCTGCGTCTCAATAATAGGGAGGGCAGTGAGCGAACCTGCACCCAGGTCATCAGAAAGTTTCGCCGAGCGCTCTAAAAGGCGAGAGTGCAAATAGAACACGTCACCAGGAAACGCTTCACGTCCAGGTGGACGACGAAGCAACAATGACATCTGGCGGTATGCGACCGCGTGCTTCGTGAGGTCATCGTAAATCATCAACGCGTGCTGCTTGTTGTCGCGGAAATATTCACCCATAGCCGTACCCGCGTATGGCGCAAGGTAAAGGAGTGATGCAGGATCACTTGGGCCAGTTACAACCACAATCGTCTGATCCATCACGCCTTCTTCTTTAAGGCGCTCGACAAGGCCAGCAACCTTAGAAAGCTTCTGGCCGACTGCAACATAAATGTTTACCACACCAGTGTTTTCACGAGCCTGGTTAATCATGGTGTCGATCGCGATTGCCGTCTTACCAGTTTGACGGTCACCAATGATCAACTCACGCTGACCACGACCGATAGGGAACATGGCGTCGATTGCCATAATGCCGGTCATCATTGGTTCGTGCACATGTTTACGGCCCATCACACCAATTGCTTCGCGCTCTACGGTACCATGTTGCTTTGCTTTAATCGCCGGGCCACCATCAAGTGGCTCGCCGAGAGGGTTAACCACACGACCAAGAAGTTCAGGGCCAACTGGTACAGAAAGTACCTCGCCCTTAAGCGTTACTTTGTCACCTGCAGAAACGGTTTGGTCGCTACCGAGGAGTACGGCACCGATCTCATCTTCCATAAGGTTAAGTACGAATGCTTCGATAATTCCAGATTTGGTCTCAATCTGAAGCACTTCGCTGTAGCCAGCATCTGCGAGGCCATGAACCCACGCAACACCGTCGCCTACACGAGTAACAACGCCAACTGATTCGAGATTATCGCTCGCATCCAACTTAGCAATTGCCGCGCGAAGGCCTTTTGATAATTCTGTCACTGCTATATCAGCCATCAGTCAGCCTTTCTTATATCTTTGCCTGGTGTAATGCCAGGAGTTTACGTTTAATGGTCGCATCGAGTAATTTGCCCGGCATCTCAACACGTACGCCACCGATAACGCTCGGGTCAACCTCTGCATCAAGGTGAATCTCTCGAGCATCAATCATCTTGGTAATCGCTTGCTCAAGCTCTTTCGCGAGTGGTCGTGCCGTTACTACATGGGCAATAACAATACCGCGTGCCGCAAGCTCATCCTCGATAGCGCGCACAAGCAATTCTGCTTCGCGCGTTCGTTTACTATCGACAAGGTACGCAGCTACCTCAGCAAGAATAGCTCCAAGCCTCTGCTTTGCCTCGATTGCATCAGCAACGTAAAGCGCGAGCTTACGACGAGAGATCTTGCCTTGCATAGATTACTTACTCTCCTCGAGTGCCGCTTTGATCACCTTACCATCGACACCGTCAGTTACTGTCTTACCAATAACTTTTTCAGTTGCTAATGCAACAAGATCAATCGTCTCATTATGAAGGGTTTTCTTCGCCGCAATCACTTCCTTAGCAATTTCATCATGCGCTTCAGCCACAATGTGCTCGGCTTGTGCCTTGCCCTTAGATTCAGCGTCCTGCACCATAGCAGTGGCTTCTTCTTTGGCGGTCGTCACGATCGCTTTCGCTTCGGTGCGCGCCTCCTTGAGAAGCTTAGCGATCTCTTCTTGTGCCTTTTCTGCATGTTTAGATGCCTCTACGGCAGCACGATTGCTCTCTTCGATTGCCTCTTGGCGCTTATCAATGATCTTGAAAAAGATAGGGAATACCCATTTCGAAAGTACAAACACCAAAAGCAAGAATGCAACAAGCTGGAAAACAAGAAGCTTCCCATCAATACCAAGGCCCGTCATGATATCCGAGCTACCCTCAGCGGCAAATTGTCCAATAAAACTTGCCATAAATTACCATTACGCCTTTGCAATGAAGGCAACAATGATACCGATGATCGCGAGTGAGTCAGCAAACACGATAGCAGTAATCATAAGAGTACGGATATCGCTAAGTTTCTCTGGGTTACGGCCAAGTGCGTTAAGCGCACCAAGACCAATCAAACCAACACCGATTGCAGCACCAAATGCTGGAAGTGCGTAGGTCAAACCAAATGCCAATGCGTTCATAGTTAGTAAATCTCCTTATTTATTAATAAACGTTACGTACGGTCACTCTCTGCTAGCTTCGGTTCGGCAAGAGAATGATCAGAAGAATGAGAGTCGCCATGCGATGCCGTGGCGAGGGCAGTAAAGATAACCGTCAGGACAAAGAATACATACGCCTGGATAAAGCCAATAAACAGCTCAAATATCATCACAAACGGTAGAGTAAGGCCAGCAAGCCAGCCAGTCAAAACACCAACAATCATCAGAAGCACAGCACCTGCAAACGCGTTGCCAAATAAACGTAAGCTCAGTGCAATATAGCGACTAAATTCACCGATAAATTCAAGTAAGCCTTCGAACCATCCGATAGGGTCCTTCAAAGGATTTTTTGCGTAACGCTTAATGTTACCAACAACACCATGCGTTTTGATTGCGTAGTACTGAGCCGCGACAAGCGAAATAATCGCAAGCGCGAACGTGAAGTTCAGGTCACTAGGCAATTCACGAAAGAGCTCTTTGCCATCAAGGGTAACTGACGCCACGCCTGGTAAAATCGCACACCAGTACGTAAAGAGGACGGTAAAGAACATACCAAGAGCAAGCGGAGCAATACTCCTGGCCACTTTACGGTCAGGGATAATATCCAGCACCGAGCTATACATGCCTTCGACAGCCCACTGCACAAGCCCCACAAAATGATTATGCTTGCCACGTTTCAATGCCGAAACTGTGTAGGCAAACACCGCAAGCATCACGACAATACCAAAGGTACCAAGAATCATTGAATTAGTTACAGGGAATGAACCAACGTGGAAAATTAGCTCCACGGGGAGTTTTACATGAATGTCACTTGCTGCGAAACTATTTAGCACTATCGTTACCCTTTGCAATTTGTCGCTTTATTAATACAGCCGCTATCCAACCACCAAGGATTGCACCAGCAAGCATTAACCACGGGTGAGCGTGTAGCTTGTCATCAAGTGCATTTCCACTGAGCAAGAGCCCAAGGGTTGGTATAAACAGGCGCCATGTTGTATCTGCCATAGATGTGATGAGGTAGAGACCGTCAGATCGTCGCGATCGCTTGTTACCGTCACCGGCACTAGTGCTGTCGTTTGGCAGCTTGCTCATATGGTATTATTGTACCAGATATCCACCACTAATGTAAGGGCTACTTTTAAGAAAATGCCGCGCCGCAATAATACCCCAAAACACATTCCATACGAGTCAAAAACTGCGGCAGCACCGCTCAAAAAGCGTTTTGCAAGTCGTCAAGCGGCTTCACAGGCAATAAAAGAGCTTCAAAAGTACCATCTTGATCTTGAGCTCAGCACGTATCAGTCGCCAGTTGATGGCGGCTGGTATTTAACTAGTACGTCGTAGGTGCAAGGTTATTGACGTATTGCGCCTTAATAGGGGTTGATCTGTTCGTCGTGGTACCGTCGCCTAGTTGCCCAGAAGCATTATTGCCAACAGTATAGACTGCACCGCTCGTCGTAAAAATCACTGTTGTCCCATATCCCGTTTGGACTTGTTGCGCGACAATTGAGCTCCCATCGATGACAGACATCACCACAGGTGTTGTGACGGATGCACTCGTTGTACCGTTCCCAAGTTGCCCAAAAGTGTTCCCTCCGGCACCATACACCTTGCCATTGGTGCCGATTGCGTAGAGGTTTTGGTAGATCGTCCGATTACCGCTCATCGATTCATACAGGTCAGTTGCCGCCACCGGCATATTGAACTTCACGGGCGTCGATTGATATTTGGCGGTCGTACCATTGCCAAATTGCCCGACCGTATTGTACCCAGCGCTCCATATTTCCCCCTTTGTCGTTAATACACTGAGAGAGCCTTGGTCTGTCCATAGCTTTGTAATCGTCCCTGTAAATCCCGACATATCAAACGGTGTTAGGTTACCATTGTATGACTTGAAGTGCTGGTTTACGCTACCAATACAAGAATATAGCCATAATGTCGCACCGTCTCCATACTTATTATCCACGCACTTGTTCGACTGTGCGTTATACAAAGTGCCTGCGTCAGGGTCCCAAACAAACTTCTCAGCCGTCGATCCGTTACATCCATTAAGGTGGAGAGACACGCCATCGTAGTTCGAATTGTCAAGACACCGGTCTGTAGCTGCGTTATATACTGAGCCATCTGATCGTAATTGAAACTTCTGGGCAGGCGTGCCGTTACAGGGAAAGAGCCAAAAAGTATAGCCATCACCGTTTTGGTTATCGACACACTTGCCAGTACTCGTATTCATCACGAGCGACGTCGTGCTCGTTCCCATCTGACCATAGTGATTGAGCCCCGTGCTGTTGACATGTCCGGTACTATCAAGTATGTACAGTGAGTCACCGTCCGTCATGATCTGAGTAGCCTTAGGCTGGCCTGTATTACCATAGGTGCCTATCTGAACCGGCGTCGACGAAGAAGTGAAGCTGTCACCGCCGAGTTGACCTCCATCGTTAATACCCCATCCATACACAGCGCCACCTGCCATGCGAATGTATGCATTAACACGGTCAGAGGTGATGTTATCAGTCGGAATTGTATTCGGGTTATTAATGTCGGGCGTAGGAAGATTAACACGTACTGGGGTTGCCTGGTCAACGCAACCCGCTATTGTGTAGTTTGATCCTAATTGACCATTTGCACATTGTCCAGAGGCATAAACATTATTATCGGTCGTAATAAAAAACACATTCACACCGTTTACCATAATAAACCGCACCCGCACACCATTTGGGACAATCACCTGTTGGGGGGTAGATATAGCGGTGCTCGTAGACGCAGGTATCCCTACGCCAAGCTCTCCATTACCGTTGTATCCTGATCCATAAGCTTTACCATTACTATCTACCGCATACATACGCCATCCCCCAGATAAGAAGCTCGTGAACCCAGCAACGATACGACTTGTTGTTGGAGCTTGGAACTTGGTAGGGGTTAATGTTGAAGTATAGCTTCCATTACCCAGTTGGCCTTGACCGTTATACCCCACAGCGCGCATGATTCCATCACCGCCAATCGTACTGAAGAAAGCTCCAAGACCTGCACTATACCCAAACACCACCTGGGTAGTACTGATCTGACCACCTGTTTTAATGATCAGTGTTTTGGCATACGTTTTCCAAACAGTGCCCGAAGGGCGAAGCATGGATGTCGTACCGGTAATCGTGGCTGTTTGCGTGCCTACATTCGAACTTGTCACAGGGCTTACGCTATACGACGTTCGATAGCTAGAAGTTGAGACAATATAAGCCGCTTGGCCAGAAACTACCGTCCCAGTACAGTCCGTTGCAGGAGTAAGCGTCTTTACTCCCCACGAACTCACATATCCGTTATTCTTAAGACAATCATTAGCGTGCGCCGCACCCGACTCAGCTGCATCCGCAGCAATACCTTCATAGTACTGAATATCAAGATTACTACTCGTACTCGCAACCATACCCATTACAGCAGTAAGAATAGCAAACATCACGACCGATGTTATCACTACCGTTGGGAGCGCGAAACCCTGATGCGCCCTAAATATCCGCATATGCTTTTATTTTACTACACGTAAAATCATTTAGCCATGACGATTATGGCTTGAATCCTAGTGTGCCTGTTGGTATAATGGACACTAGAAATAAAGGGGGAGATATGTCAACAATAACAGATACGACAACAGATGGCACAAACGTCATTATCTACAGCACACCTACGTGCGCATTCTGCAAAACAGAGAAGCAATACCTTGACCATTTAGGCGTACCATACATTGTAAAAGATGTTGAAGAAGATGCAGGCGCAATGGCAGAGCTTATCGCAAAGTCCAGCCAGCAAGCAGTGCCCGTTACCGACATCGATGGAGTAATTATCCGTGGCTTCGACCGCCTCAAAATCGATAAAACGCTCAAAGAAAAAGCACTCGTATAAAATCGCCTTTCAAAAATAATCCCCAGCGAAATCGTGGGGATTATTTTTTGCCAATCTGTATAACTTCGCCGCCAATTTTATTACGGAAGTAATTATCATGGCTAACATACAAGATTGCACCAGTGTATTTTTCAAGAGCAGATTCCAACTCTTCAATGCTTGGCAAATCAAGATGATTCGTTGGCTCATCCAAAATTAACAGCTGCGGATCATTACTCAACATTCTAATAATTTGCAGGCGAGCCTTCTGGCCGCCGCTCAGTCGACCAACCGGCACCTGGCCATCGCTCTCAAGGAAGAGATAATCGCTCATGAGCTGGCGAATCTTCGTCTCAGTAACAGATAGATTTTGGCTCAAGTAGATCGACTCAATCGCATCATGCAACTTCATATCAAAAAGGCTAGAGGAGACTTCCTGCTCATACACACCTATGCGCACCTGCGGATCGAGTGTTAGCTCGCCCGCAAATTTTGTCGAGACAACATCGCCCAATAGCCGCTTAATTACCGTCGACTTACCAGCTCCATTACGTCCGCGCAGTTCAACCGCTTCGCCTTCACGGAGATCAATATCGATACCTTCAAATAGCGGTCCATCATAACCTAAACTGAGGCGGCGCGCGCTCACCAGCACATGCTTGCTACGTGATTCTTCACTACGGATATTCATTCGAATATTCTTGGTCTTGAATTTCTCATAACGTCCTGCAGCACGATAATCTAAGCTTTCAACACTATCACGATCAATCCAAAATGTTGGCTTTTCTAATTTCTCCAATTCCGCAAGTTCAGTACGTGATTCGTTTTCAAGCCGTTTAAACTTCTGAATAGTACCGGGGTTACGTGATTTTTCCTTCAGCCGCTGGTAATCTAGTATTTTTTGTTTCAGGTTCACCATGCGCTTCTCGATCATCTCAAAATCGTTCATACCAACACTTGTACGCTCAGCATTTTGCTTCAAATATGCATCGTAGTTACCACGGTAACTGACGCAGCCGCCATCTTTCAGTTCCACAATCCGATCAACCTGGGCCAATACATCACGGTCGTGAGTAATAATCAGCATTGATTCGCGCGCAGATCTCATCCAGTCAATAAACTGTTTTTTTGCTACATAATCCATATGGTTCGTTGGTTCGTCAATCAACGCCAAGTGCGAATCGGAGTGCATGATCTTCACAACTTCAACGAGGCGCTTCTGGCCGCCAGAAAGGGAAGCAAATGGCCGATGCGCAGTACCCTCAAGCTGGAAATTATCCAGCTCTCGCTCAATGTTTTCCTCAATCTGGTAAAAACCCTTCTGGTCAAAACGCTCGAGTGCTGCGCTATACACTTCAATCATCTTCATATCGTCGCCCATCTTCTCTGGATATGTCTCAATAATCCGTGAGAGCTCCATATACTCAGGCAGGCCACTCAAAACATACTGCAATACGGTTTGATCGCCAACATGAGAATGTTCCTGCGCCGTTGCCACCACCGTTACGCCGCGACGATAAATCACTTCACCAGTAAAATCTTTATCTGTACCGGCCAAGATGCCAAAGAGTGTAGACTTGCCAATACCATTGCGGCCTACCACGCCAACTTTCTCGCCATCGTCAATACTAAATTTCACCCCAGTCATTAATGTCTTGGGGCCGAAAGATTTCTCAGTAATTGTGACATCAGCGATCATATCTAGCCTATTGTACCACTGACGCAGCAGACAAAAACAAAATTACCACCTAAAGGTTCAATAGTAATTTATTAAACACTTGGGTGGTAATCCCCACCGACATCTCATCCTCTGAAGGAGAGAGTCGGCGGGGTTGCAGTCATTCCCTGACAGTCCTGGGCTTGCCGGCGATTGACAGATAAAAGAAAAGACCCTATAACAAGTATTGGCCTACTACTGCACACAGAAAGGTATTGCCATGGCTGCCGACACTAACCCGACGGCGGTCACCGACGGCGACGAAACAACCTGGTACCTCGTTGTCCCATGGGGACCCGATGGAGGGCCCGTCGTCATAAACTCGGATGATGCCATCGGCTATCTGGCGATGCATCCCGAGGTCGCCTCAATGAATCCCATCGAGGCAGCGACGCACCTACACCAGTTCGTGATGGACATCAGCATCGTCACGAGCGGATCGGCCGAGCTAGAGAAGCTCGTCCAGGCTGGTATCGTCATCGGCGATGGGGTGACTGCCGAGGATCGCAACCTCGTACGTCTCTTCGCACCCAACATGTACGAAAGGCCTCCAGAGTATGACCCCTGACGGCCGGACGCCAATGTCCTTCGGGGTGGCTGTTTCATAGCAGCTGCCTCGGAGGATACTTTCATAGTCGATGCAATGCCTCTCTATATCAGATATTTTCCTAAGATTTGACATGTATCAAAAAATAATGTAAATATATAGTTTGTTTACACCTACACCCGAAGGGGCAGCGCCATGATTAGCAGTGCATCGTATTACGGCAGCCAACGCGCCAGAAACGGTCGCGTCGTCTGCACAAACGGACGGATCACCATTCACTACACCGACGGAGTCGCGACCGTGATCCCCCGGCTGCAGATGGATGGAATCTCTGCTGAGATCGCAGAGATGAACTCAGGGCAACGCCCAACAATCGGCATAATTGCCGGTTGGGTAGCACTTCGCCTCGGGATGGTCGTATGGTATACGCCGGTACCGAGCCTCTCAAAGTTCGGCGGTCCACGAACCAACTTTCCATAGCACTCAAGATGTTCTGGGAGACATCCTCCTGGGCGGCTGCATTATGCGGCTGCTCTGGAGGATTGTTTTATATCTGGTACAATACTCATATGGCAAAGAACAAGAAATCATCGTCAAAGCCAGCCGCTCCGATTGTTAATCGCCGGGCTCGCTTTGATTATGAACTCGGTGACGAAATCGTTGCCGGCCTTAGTCTAACCGGTCTCGAGGTACGTGCCGCTCGTGATGGCCACATACAGCTCAAAGGTGCGTATGTCACAATCCGCGGCAACGAGTTATGGCTCAATAACGCCAGCTTCAGCCTCAAAATCAATGAGCGAGGCAATCCTGGCGCACGCAGCGTCGACACATCTCCACGCAAACTGCTCATCCACAGCAAACAACTTGCTGAACTTGCTGGGCGCAAAAAAGAAGGTATGACGATCGTTCCGACAAAGCTGTTAACGCAAGGTAAGTTTATTAAAGTAGTCATCGCCCTCGGTAAGGGTAAAAAGAACTACGATAAGCGCGAAACCATCAAGCGACGCGACATCGAGCGCGAGCACGCACGAATGATGAAATAATAAAGTACCGGCGCTTTGGCCGGCATTTTTCTACAACTTCTTTAAATCTTCGTCGCTATAATCTTTAAGCTCACTATCTTCAATATCACGAGCTTCACGCAAATACTCAAACAAATCACTCTCTAGAATACGGTCACGCCACGTAGACGGACGATCCGCAATCTCTTGTTTTTTGTACATGATGGTACGATTATACAGCGCCTCGAATTCTTTAAGTGTGAACTCTAAGTTATGCTTCTGCGCAATCTTCAATGATTCTTTACCAAATAGATCCTGAAGTTTTTTATCTTCCAAAATCGCCACAAGCTTTTCGGCCATTTCCTCGCTATCATCAAGACTAAACAAATAGCCGTTCTCACCGTCATGACAAAGCTCAGCGAGTGCACCTGCATCAACGGCAACAATCGGTTTGCCACATGCCATCGCCTCAAGCGTCGCAATACTCTGTAATTCTGCGGGTGAAGCAATCGCATATAGCACCCCGACGTGCTCAAGTGCAATCTTGTCCTCATCCGATACACGACCAGCGAAAGTAACATATTCGGCAAGTCCGTCATCTTCGACCATTTGCGTAAGATGCGCGCGATCAACACCATCACCAACAATCAAAAGATGCGCATCAATAGACTGTCGAACAATTTCAAACGCCTTCACAAGTACAGATAAGTGCTTTTCGGCATCAACGCGACCAATATAGGTGATGATCGGTTTATCCGTTGGCAAGTTATATTTCCTGTACATCTCAGGATCGGGCTCTACCGGATTGTATTCAGTCAAATCAATACCGTTGGAAATAATTTCAATCGGTTTACCAATTTTATCAACATGCTTACCAAAGCTCTTAATGCCGGACTCCGTTGGTGAGGTAATAACATCGGCACGGGAATGGAACCGACGGCCGTAATCGCTCAGCATATAATTAATTGGTTTTGAAAGTGGCGCTGCTTTCTTAAGATTGTCGAGCAAGTTCTCGGCCATCGCATGGCTTGTGCTCACAATCGGGATATTATTACGACGGCCGAAGAACATCGCCGCCTGACCAATCCACATCAGCATCTGGATATGAATAATATCCGGCTGAAATTCCTGAATAATTTTACGCACTTCCAACTGTGGGGTAGGGGAAATACGAAAGTTCTGATAAAACGGAAACACCGTTGAGCGCACTCGGTAAATCGTATAATTACCGTCGACTTCAATAGATTTTTTACCATCTTGGCTTGGGGCAATCACAACAACTTCGTGACCGCGCGCCGCCATACCATGGGCTAAATTACGACTAAAGGTGGCAACGCCATTGAGTACCGGCCAATGAAGGTCAGCAGCGATGAGAATTTTCATATAGCCTATTATATCATCACGAAATGAATGGCAAATGAAATACCCCAGCATTTGCAGCGATTTCTCGCCGCTTAGCCGGGGTATTCGGGGAGCATGATGAGTCCATGAGACCCACTCGATGTTGTCGAGCACGGCGCGAAGTCCAGGTAGATTGAGACCACCTGATACGCTGTCATGCACCGTCACTATGAAGTGGCGGCTGGAAGCATACACACGTACCCGGATACGCTCTTGCCGGTTACTGCAGCACGCTTGCTCGCAGTACCGAGCGGGCGCGCGCCAACCCCGAGATGCTCGCGACCTGCTTCATCGACCTAGTGACTCGGTGCCCATCCGTTGAGCAGAGCTGGGCAGGAGCCGCGCTTAAGCGCCCTATAGAAGATAAAGGTTCATACACGGACGCATGACTTACATACGAGGGCAAATCGCCTTCCGTTACATATACTTCAGATTATCCTAAAGGTATTAAAAAATCGAAAAAAAGATATGTACTCAGTGCAGTAGATGAGGATTATGAAGTTCTGCACAAAGCCCTTGCACCAAATAAAAATCCTTAAATATAAGCCTCTTCAGCAATCCTATGAATCTCGTTAAAAAGCACAAAATACTATTAAATATAGTCACCTAAACCCAATTGTCTATCTGCTACAATTATAGACATGAACGTTCTCTTTGATGCGCGGTGGATACTGGTGGAAAATCGATTCGACGGTGTAAGCCGTTATAGCCATGAGCTCGCACATGCGCTCGCAAAACGGGAAGACATGGAAGTAGCCTGGCTCGTCTACGATCAGCGCCAGGCGGACAAACTACCAGCAGGCAAACTTGTCTGGGCGAACAACCCAAATAATGCATTCAAGGAATTCTTCTTATTTGCCCGTGCTGTCAATAGATCTGGCTACGATATTGTTTACTCACCATTTTTCACCGTCGGCACGCTCGGCAAAAGATTCAAACTCGTGCTTACCATCCACGACATGATCTACTTTACCCACCGCACACCGCCACAATGGCTCACGTGGCATATTCGCGCTGGCTGGTGGCTATTCCATGCCTCATACTGGCCAATGCGCCGACAGCTCAATAAAGCCGATGCCGTTGCAACCGTTAGCAATACTGCTCGTCAGGAGCTCCTTGATGCACGCGCTACAAAACGACCTATTACAACTGTGGCAAACGCGGTAGGCAATCAGTTTTACGACCCAACAGAGCGTCCGCGCCATACCTATAAAAATATCGTGTACATGGGCGCATTCACTCCTTATAAAAACGTCGAATGCTTAATCGATATGCTACCATTCTTGCCAGATATGACCTTACACCTATGTGGCAAACTGCCACCGATGCGCCGCCCCGAAATCGAAGCACGTATTGCAAAAAATGGCGTAACTGATCGCGTCGTTATCTACGACGGTTCGACTGATGAACAGTACCGCGCAGCGCTTCGTGAAGCATGTTGTGCAATAAGCGCCAGCCGGCTCGAAGGTTTCGGACTACCCGTCATCGAATCGCAATCTGCCGGCGTACCATACGTCTGTGCCAACACGCCGATCTTCCACGAAATCGGTGGCAACAGCGTGCAATACTTTAGCCCGGATTCACCAGAGCAAGCTGCCGCATGTGTTAAAAATCTCCAAGACGAAGCTACGAATAAAGAATACGTCAAACTCGGATACGAGAATTCCATGCACTACACATGGGAGAAAAGCGCCGAGGCAGCAGCAAGTATCTGTAAAACACTCACTAACTAAAACAGGGCACGCCCCGAGCGAGAGAATGCTCTCGCTCGGGGCGTGCCCACGCACCCATCTATTTCGCGTGCTTCATAGCGGCCTCACGTGTCTCCGGCCGGCTCACCACACGTGCCCATTTGAGCGGTAGCAGCATAGCGAGGATACCGAGGCCAACCCATAGCGTCCATACCATCACGTCAGCCCGATAGGCCATTTCCATGGCCACCATGCCGATGTTAATGACGAACCAGTAGCCAAACACGACGTCAGTCACCTCGGCCACCTTTGCCTTACCTCTATGGATGAACAGCTGCACCGCCACAAAGAACAGGGCGCCGACACCGTAGATCAGCAACGCCAGCATCCACCAATAGTCGATGATGAATGCCAAAGCCGCAACCGCGAGCGCCAACATCAGAGCGTCCGGACCATTATCCAGAGCATGATGATCGATGCGCCGCCACGGCAGCCGTGCCTCCTCTTCGGGCGTGTACGGCCAACAGCGGGCGCACCATCCGTCCAGCGCGTCGCTAAGAGCAGCCGCACCGAACAGGATGAGGGCAAGATGCCACTCATGCTGCAGGATGCAGCCTGGTACGACAAACGCCAGCACCAGGCGAGCAAGCGTTAGTAAGTCTGCAATGTATCTCATGATACTCCTTCGTGCTAAGAACTCGCCAAAAGTAGGTAACGCCTAGAGCTTTTATATCACATATGCGGTATCTCTACAAACACCATATGGCCCAGATTTTTATATGCTAAAGGCCCGGGTGTTTCCCCGGGCCAAATAGCACCGTGCCAGGCGGAGCGTCAGCCGAGAATCTTGGTCAACGCTCCGCGGAAAGTGGGAGCCTGCTGCACGAAGCCGCAATGTGCGGCCTCCACCCAGAACATCTTGATGCCCGGCACTACGTCGTGCCACCAGCCGGAAGCATCCGGGGTGACGACATCGTTGCCGGCACCACAGCACTGGAGGTAGGCGACATCGATACCGGCCAGCGAGGCGCAGGCCTTCTCCAGGTCGCAGACCTTCGTCAGCTCGCCATCATCGCCGACTCGAATCATCCATCGCAGTTGCTCCAGCCACAGCTTGCTGCTGTGACCACCGAGCTCCTGCTTGGCTCGCCCCTTGATGTAGGCGCGCCAGGCGACACCCGACATCGCCTCGCCGGCGATCTCGCGCGTCGTCTCAGTGTCCGGGACCTCGATGTAGTCGTCCTTCGGCAGCACTTTGACGTGCGCCAGCGGGCGGAGCAAATGCCCGAACGGTGAGGTGATCACCCGGCTTGCAAAGGGACCGACGGCTTTCATCGTCTTCGCGCCAGAGGGTGCGTCGATGATGACGCAGCGCAGGCCACTCAACACATCCTCGTCCGGAATCAGCAACTCGCGGATCTCGCGAACGACAAACGGGACCAACATCCCACCGAGCGACGCGCCGACCAGCAAAACCTTCTTACCGCGACGGAGGCTGTTCAGGACGTCGAGGGCGGCACCACGTACAGACCAGTCCGGCTTGAAACAGTTCGGGCCGAACATCCCATACTCGGCAACTCCATCAGTGGGGATGCCGAGAGCCTGGAAGTTCTCGCCCCGGCTCAGGATGCCAGGCAGCAGAAACGCTACTTCGTCTTCACGGAGCATGTTCCAATACCAACTCTCTAAGGAGCACTGGGTATACCCAGGTCGTAGCACGGTGCTACATAGTTATATTATAACATAATATAACTATGTAGCAACTTCAGAAAATAGATGATAGGAGAGAAGAGCGGCTACACGACGTAATGGGCAATAAGTTTAGCCGTTGGCACACCCATAATATCAAATGGAATTTCAGGACTGCGATCAATAATAACCATCGGCCGATCCTTGTAGCCCCTAATATCATCTGGCACGTCAGTCACGATATACCGCGGCGCACCCCTTGGCATCACTACAGGCTGCACCGCACGTTCGCTATCGGCACGGTTACGCTCTTTAATTTGCGCCACTAGCGTATCGACTTGCTCTTTAAAATCACCCTCAAGCTCATTATACGGCTTTGGCATCTGGCCAAGCGTACGCTGCGCACTTACTATTGGATCACAAACGAAAAATAGTCCTAATATATACTTACAAAGCCCTTCACGCTCAAGCATCACCCCAATCTCTTCAAGCGCTCGGCCATCGAGCAAAACTATATCAAACCCTTCCGCGCGCGCATCGCGAAGCCATTTACGCAGCAAATTATCTTTAAATGTCTGGCTCAGCGGTCGAGCACCTACTTTCGCGCTGTTCACCCCAACTTCACTAGTGTAAAGGAGCGATTCACGTTCGCTCTTAGGCATGTGATACACGTCTTTTACAAGTTGCACGCATGTAGCAATATTCGCATCATCTCCAAGGTAAGCATCAACTGCAGCAGGTGACTCAATGTCAACGCCCGCGCGAGTAATTGCAACTACTAAAACGCGAAACACTTGTCCCGCATCAATAAACATCACACTGTAGCCTTCGACGTCACGAAGGTAATCTTTCACCAACCCCACGACGGTGCCCTTACCGCTACGGGCTTCTCCATCAAACGTCACCAACTTCGGGAGGCTATTTTGCATTGTCTCTTACTATACACGCGGGTAGGGTACGGTCAACAGTAAACGAAGACTTTGTTACAATAGTTAACATGAAATTATATTCTTGGAACGTGAATGGGATTCGTGCCGTCTTAACAAAAGGCGCTTTGCAAGATTTTATTACTAAACATGACCCAGATATACTCTGTCTGCAAGAAACAAAAGCCGAGCGTGGACAGTTCGAAATTGATCTCCCACAATATGAGGAGCATTTCTTTAGCGCAGCCAAAAAGGGCTATGCGGGTACGGCGATTTTCAGTAAAATTCCAGCACTTCGCTATATCGATGGCTTCCCTGAGACTATCATCAAACAGTACAACGTAACCGGCGATACGTACGGCGACCCAAATAAAGAAGGCCGCATCATTGCAGCAGAATTTGAAGATTTTTGGGTTGTTACTTGCTATACGCCCAATTCAAAGGGCGATCTCTCACGACTATCGCTTCGCTACGATTCATGGGACCACGCATGCCTCGCATATTTACAGCAGCTAGAGCAAACCAAGCCGGTATTGTACTGTGGCGATATGAACGTTGCACACGAGCCGATCGACCTCGCAAATCCTAAAGCAAATGTTGGCAAACACGGCTACACAAACGAGGAACGTGAACGTTTTGACGACTACCTAGCAGCCGGATTTATTGACACTTATCGTGCTGCTAATCCAGACAAAGTAGGAGCGTATAGCTGGTGGACCCACTGGGCAAACGCGCGCGCGCGTAACGTTGGCTGGCGCATCGACTATTGGCTCGCCAGCAAGGCCATTGCAGGCAAGATAAAAAACCCGCAGATTCATCCTAACGTTATGGGAAGCGATCACTGTCCGATTAGCATCGAACTATAGATGGACATTCAATCATCAGAGAGCATTCTATACCATATTCTCTAGCTTTGCGCTAAACTAGTAAGATGCATGACTACTGGAAGCAACAGCAGCCAACCCAGCCACTCTTCACTGATATAGAGTGGAGCAAGCCGGAACAAAGAGCGAGCCGAGGCCGTCTCGGTATTATTGGTGGCAATAAGCTAGGATTTGCTGGCGTTGCCGAGAGCTATAGTACGGCGCTCAACACCGGTGCGGGCGAAGTACGAGTACTCCTGCCGGATTGTCTTCACAAAAGTATTCCACCTTCAATGACTGATGTTATTTTTGCACCCTGTAATCCCAGCGGCAGCTTATCACGTGATGCGATGCCCGATCTCACCGCCCTCGGCACCTGGGCTTCATGCCTATTGCTCGCAGGCGATGCCGGCCGCAACAGTGAAACAGCAATTACCTACAGTGATCTTATTCGTAGCTTTTCTGGCCAACTCGTTATTACGCGCGACGCGGTTGACCTCGTAAAAAATGATGCCGAAGCACTCGTAAATCGCCCAAACACCGTGCTCATCGTCAGCTTCGCTCAATTACAAAAGATATTCCAGGCAGTCTATTACCCAAAGATGCTGACGTTCAGCATGCAACTCCTCCAACTTGTCGAAGCGATACATAAATTTACCGTTACCTATCCTATTACGATCGCCGTACTCCACCGCGACACGCTCATCGTTGCACATAATGGAGAGGTTGTCACTACAAAATGGGAAACACCGCTCGCCATTTGGCGTGGCATCACCGCAGCGCGCGCAGCCACCTACCTAATGTGGACGCCAGGCCAACCCCTTCAGGCTATCACCACCAGTCTTGTGACTAAAGAGTAATCTTGATATAATTCAGGTATTGATTACTAGTCACGTGTGCCGCGGTGGTGGAATCGGTAGACACGTTAGACTCAAAATCTGATGCCCATTAGGGCGTGCCGGTTCAAGTCCGGCTCGCGGTACCAGTGATTAGTAATGAAGCATAGGCGTTTTGCACGCATCGAGTTATACTAGGGTAAGATATATTTTTATTATGCGCCCAGATGAAAACCGTCCAGCTACACCTTTATCAGTGCCCGCGCGTCAGAGGGCATTAATTAGTAGCAGCCGCGTTCAAGACAACAAAGAAGCGGCGGCAAACATTGTACGAAATCAGATTGATACGATCTATCAAAATGACCCGAGCGCCACAATGGAAGCGGGCGCTCAGCCTACTATTACGCCTGGGATCGCCCAACTCGAACCAGAAGCTATACAGACAACCCCAGCAAAGTCTCCGATTACCCCAGGCCCTGGCGCTATTAATATGCAGGCCGCAAACCAGCAAGCCAAAGCAATTAACCCCTATGGACGCACACACGATGAGTCGGAGCATGGGACGCCAACTGAAGCTTGGCGCAAATACCATAGTGCTTGGCAAAGCTACTATCAACAGTACTACGAACGCTACTACGTCGGTCAAGTACACAACGTAAAAAAATCGCTCGAAAAAGACGTAAACGCATCAACCAATGATGCACCCGAGACAATCTCAGGTGATGAAGCTATGTATGATTTGCGTTCAAAACTGCGCAACCAGATCAATGAACGTGCACAAAAAGTACGCAAGAGTCGCCATTTTATCCCAATTATTTCAGCGCTTTGTGTCATGCTAGTATTTGTGTTTTTACAGTACAACCGCTTGATGTTTGCAGCAATCGACGCTTACATCAGCCCGGGCAGCCTTGATCCATCAACGCTTATTATTGATCCAAGTGCGGTAGGCGAGGTAACGGGTGACCCTCGGTTGATTGTGCCAAAAATTAGTGTTGACGTACCAATCATTTGGACCGCCGATGCCGCAAACGAAAATTCACTCAATGCCGCAATGGACAAAGGTGTTGCTTGGTTTAACATTCAAGGCGCCAGTGCCAAACCTGGCGAAAAGGGCAACTTTGCACTCTCTGGACACTCCTCAAACGACTGGCTCGACCAAGGTAATTACAAGTTTATCTTTGCGCGTCTCGAGCAATTGGGTGAAGGTGACACGATTTACGTCAACTACAACAGCACCCGCTACGTTTACACGGTTAGCAAAAAACAGGTCGTGAAACCAACGGATGTTAGCGCGCTTGCCGTCGGCACTGACAAACCACGCATTACACTTATCACCTGTACACCACTTGGCACCGCACTCAATCGTCTGCTCGTCTTCGCGGATCAAGTCAGCCCGGACCCTAACTCTGCAACACAAGCAAACACCAAAACCACATCATTGGGCACTGCAACGCAGATGCCATCTAACTCACCAACATTCCTTGAGCGATTATTCGGCGCACACTAAAGTCTTACATCAATCATTAGTCATTCGCACGCGATTGAGAAGCGTTTCAGCACCTGATTTTGTAAAGTAGTATAAGTATTTATTGCCGCTCTCTAGCGCGGCAGGCAGATCAAGCACATTGCTCGCAAATTTCTGGCTATTGGTGCCATCGTAGTCGTAATAGTAGCCATCTTTATTAGCAGATAACATATGATAGCCATCAAGCCATTGGATATCCCGGGTAAGCGGCTCTTGCAAGGTGGTCGTTGCTGCATCCTTAAGCTCAAGATCGTATGTCATGACGCGCGCGCCTTTTGTGACGTACACCATACGATTGTTATCTGGCGAGAAATCAAGGTGATCACCACCATTAGCAACCGTTAGCGATGCATAGTGGGTGAGCGAAAGCACCGCATTACTATCGCTCGCTGGCAAGTCACCCCGTAAAATATCCAATGTCGTCCCGTGTAGAATAACAACATAGTGTTCACCGTAGTACGACCCAAACGAGGCGAGAAGTGCCGTGCCACCAAGTCCACTATAACTCGACAACATCTTTGCCTTGCCGCTGTCAGACGACACGTAGCCAACGATGCGCTGATCATTTGCATCTGGAAGTGTTTCATACATAATTACATTCAACTCGCTAACGCTGAAATCATCCACCGCACTCGCAAGGGGCCCACTCAAAGTCATTGATGAAATATTACCACGACGCAGTTCGTGCGAGGTAGTAAGCATATATACAACATTGCTGTCGTTCAATGCATAGCGCATCACCGACGCGCTCACACCAAGACCTGCCGATACATTAACGGCGCGGGATACATCGCGGGTGTCAACGGAGATATATTCCTGCGTATTATTTACGGCATGTTTTACAAGAAGCAAGTGGCTGTCTTTATCCCATTCCACCAAGCTAAAGCTCTGCACTGCGCCATCCACAGGTTGCGTATAGGCTGATGCTGGCACGGTAAGCTTCGTTGTTGCTGGGCTATCCGTATCTAGCGTCGTCAAAGTGATTTCTGGTATAGTAGCGTCGGCAAGCACAGCCATTATGCGCTCATTTGGTGACGGCAACGCGCTTGCAACTGCCGGATATTTCGCCGCGGTACTCACCTTAGGATTAGTAGGGAATAATAAGGCATAATTAAGCCATAGAACCGTACCAGGCTTCACAATCACATCTTTCTTCCAAGTGTTATAGCCATCTTTACCGATAGCAATCGTGTGGCTACCCGCAGAAAGCACAATCTTGCTTGCCGTCTTATTCGCAAGCTCACTACTATCAGCCATAACTGTCGCACCCGATGGCTGCGAATCAAACTGCACCAAACCACCCTGTTCCAACCTACCGTCATAGCGGTTAAATCGATAGCCCTGAATAATAAGTACAAGCACCGTCACGATAGCAACAACGGCTAGTATCATGATTCCATACACAAATGTTAGCTGTAAACGCAAACGACGCTTCGTAATTTTCTTTGGCATAGTTATTATATTATACCACCCGCCGCACCACTGTACTAACCGGTAAAATACCGGGAAGATCCTCTTGCATAAGCAGTTACGACAAAGTATGATAAGGTAAGCACGAGCAGGGTAGGCTCGGAGTAACTGGGGAATTTATGAAATCAACCACCGTATCAATCAACGGCACTGTGTACGATAGTCGCACTGGCATGCCACTACGCAAAGAGCGAAGCGATGCAGACGCGGTCAATCACAGTGCGCACAATGTCCATACGCAATTGCAAAAATCTACGACGCTCAACCGTCGGTATGTTCATCACGATACGTCTCCAGTGGCAAAACCCCATGTAATTTATGTGCCACAGCGCCAGCGTGTTGCCGCACCAAGTGCAAATGTAATGCACCGCACCCCAACTACTCAACGTCAAACTCCTGCTACTCGTCCTCAAAACCAGATCACCCGTTTTGCAGAGCATGCCCCACACCCCGTTGCCGCGCCTATCGCAGACATCGGTCCCACTCATCACGCAACCGTACAGCGTGCCAAAACTCGCGTCGAGGCAACGAGGCAAGTACCCGAACGCATCGTAAAGCCTTCGCAGATTATTAAGCAAGAAGCAATCAGTCGCGCTATGGCCGAGGCCACACCAAAGCATGAAAAGGCAAAACAGCACCATGACCATGCTAAAGCTCATAAAAAAGCACATCGCAGCAAGATTGCTCGCTTTATGAGTGTTGCTAGTGCGTCTGTTGCCGTACTGCTGCTTGGTGCATATTTTACATACCTCAATATGCCAGCACTCTCAACTCGTGTTGCCGCAGCACAAGCAGGTATCGGCGCCGGCTACCCAGGCTACACACCAAACGGCTACAGTCTTAATGGCCCAGTTGCTTACCAGCAGGGAAGCGTTATGATGAAATTTGCGGCAAACGCCGGTCCACAAAACTACACGCTGTCGCAAACCCACTCAGCTTGGGATTCAAGTGCGCTTCTCGAAGATTATGTTGCACCGCAAGCCGGCAGCAACTACATCACAACAACTACCGGCGGGCTGACCATTTACAGTTACAACACAACATCAGTTTGGGTGAACAACGGCATCCTCTACACAATCAACGGCAATTCAACACTTTCCGACGAGCAGATCCAGCGTATCGCAGCAAGTCTTTAGAGCAGTCGCACATTGCCTTATAAATAAGGTATAATAACAGATATGACTACACGTACTCGTTTCGCTCCAAGCCCAACTGGCTTTTTACATGTTGGTGGTATTCGCACCGCACTATTTGCTTATCTCGTTGCCCGCCAGGAAAACGGTAAATTCGTACTGCGTTTCGAAGACACCGATAAAAAGCGTGAAGTAGCAGGCAGCGCCGAACACCTTATTTCAAGCCTACGGGCAATCGGCATTGAGTACGACGAAGGCCCAGACATCGGCGGCCCATTTGGCCCATACGTCCAAAGTCAGCGTCTTGAACGGTATAAAGAATGGGCGAACAAACTAATCGAGCAAGGCCGTGCCTATGCCGACCCTTACACGCCAGCAGAAATCCAGAGCTTTCGCGATGAGGCGCAAACGGCAAAACGCGCTTTTCGCTACCGTGACCACCGCCCAGAAAATCCTCCCATCTGGGATGGCTCACAGCCACTTCGTTTCAAATGCGACCCAAAAAGCTTCACTTATCACGATGAAGTAATGGGTGACATCACGACAAGCCCTGAAGTCGTTGACGATTTTATTCTCATTAAAAGCGATGGCTACCCGACCTACAATTTCGCCCACGTTGTCGACGATGCAGACATGGAAATCTCACATGTTATCCGTGGCCAAGAGTTTATTAGTAGTATGCCAAACTACCTTGCTCTATACGAAGCACTCGGTCTGCGGCACCCAATCTTCGCACACATGCCACACATCATGAACGAACAGGGGAACAAAAAACTCGGTAAACGCGACGGCGCCAAAGATGTCCTCGATTATATTCGCGATGGCTACCTATCAGAAACAATGATGAGCTTCATTGCCACGCTCGGTTGGAACGACGGCACCGAACAAGAGGTCTTCACAAAAGACGAACTCATCGAGAAGTTCAGTCTTGCCAGGGTACAGCGCAGCGGCGCTCGCTTCGACGAAAAGCGACTCCTCTGGATGAATGGCCATTTCATTCGCGAACTTAGCCTTGACGAGCTCGCTGATCGCATCGAATTCTTTTGGCCTGAAAGCGCAAAAAAGGCGTCCGAGGCATACAAAAAGCGAGTTCTTGCACTTGCTCAAGATCGCATCAAGACACTCCGCGACCTCCCAGGACTTACAAGCTATTTCTTCGAGGAACCAACAGTCAATCTTGCTCTGATTGCCGAAAATAAACAGCTCAAGAAGCTTTCCACTAACGAGACCGTCAATCTGTTAGAATTGGTCAAAAATACATTTAGAGAGGTTACAGATTGGACCCCCGAAGTATTACAAGATTGCCTCAACCAACTCCTTGAAACTACAGACCAAAAACCAGGTACACTCTTCAGCCTTATTAGGGTCGTCACGACCTGGGCGCCTTTTAGTCCGCAACTTAACGACACGCTTGCGCTACTCGGCAAAAACACAACGCTTGCGCGCATCGACGCCGCTACCAACCGCATACAGTAAGCGCCGCCTGAGCAATCCGCGTAATAGTTTCTGTACGCGCCACCTCATCAGTCTTACCATCTGAATAAATCACAATTGCATAGGTAGTTGACCCATCTGTTACGATTGCCGCATCATGCAGTACATTTGTGGTCCCATCAAAAAGCTCACCGTATTTATGATAGATTGTCAGCGCATTTGGCAAAACTGATGGAATCAACGTCTCGTCATTCGTATCTTGCATATACGACAATAGTGTTTTGGTATGATCAGCATTAAGCAATACGCCCGTATACAGTTTGGTGAGCAATACTGCCATGTCTTTTGAGCTCATTAAATTACCATCGATGTTGTATTGCAGCCCAATTGAATTAGCATACGCCTGTAGTCCATCATTACCACCAACCGCAGCATTGATCGCACTCCACGAATCATTATCGCTCTGGTTAATCATTTGCTGTAACTGATACGATGCAGGGTAAATACCCGCCTCTGCACCAAGACTCAACACACCCTTTTCAACGAGATGATAGTAGGTGATAGCGCTCAACACTTTCTCGGTGCTTGCCGCTTCAAACTGCAACGGCGAGCCAAACAAAGTTGTCGCGCCTGTATCCACATTCTCAATCGCGACGCCAATCGTATCCTTCGTATCGGCGGCAATAATATTTCGTATTGTCGTACCCGCTCGCTGTGCAACTGCCGTCTGCACCCGCTGCTTTTTCGTTGACGCCTCAACCACCGCAGTCTGTGCTGTTTGCGCCTCAACATGACTGACAACAATAACCCCAACCGCTGCAGCAATAATGAAAGTCGCTGTTAATTTACGTAAAGGACGTTTACGTGATACAGGTTCTGGCACGTTTCGATAATACTGGGGATTTCGATATTGATAAGGCATAAATCTCTTAGTCACCTTAGTCCATGCACGCTTAAGACGCCCTGAAGGTATATCCGAGCATCCTATATAGACCTCCTCTATGCTATACTAAGCATAAGTATGATAGACGTCACTCCGTCCAAATCAACCCATTCACGGTGGCACAAAACCCGTGCATGGATGCATGTACATCCACAGCGGACCTATGCGATTGTCGGGTTTTGTATAATTGTCCTAGCGTTTATCGCAGCAGCTCTCGTTTATGCATTTGCGGTACCAGCAGATAAGCCAATCCATATTGCCACAGTCAAAAAGACACCAAAAAAGGTGGCGTCGGTTGTATATTACTCACCACTCACTGGCATAAAAGTACCCGACGAGGCAACAACTAAATTACCAGTCACGGGTATTATGATTGAAAATTCACCTGACGCTCGGCCACAAAGTGGACTCAAACAAGCGGGGATTGTGTACGAAGCAATCGCCGAGGGTGGCATCACGCGCTTCCTCGCACTCTACCAAGAGGCAAAACCGCAGTTAATTGGCCCTGTGCGCAGCCTTCGTATGTATTACCTTGATTGGGCAGCCGCCTATCAAGCCTCGATCACACACTTTGGCGGGAGCGCCGCATCGCTTGCAGAAGTAAAGAACGGCCAATACCGTAATCTTGATTTGATGGCAGCTGGTGGCCAGTACTACTGGCGTGCCACCGACCGCTACGCGCCGCACAACGTCTACACAACATTCGCAAAACTCGATGCCCTGAATGCATCAAAAAATTATACCTCATCAGCATTTACTCCATGGCCACGGCAAGACGGCAAGCCAAGTGCGGCGCCCAATGCAACCTCGGTCGATATCCATATATCTGGCCCGCTATACGATTCACATTATGTATATGACGCGACAACCAACACGTACCTGCGTAATGTAAACGGCAAGCCAAGCACCGATCGCGAAGATGGTCAAATTGCACCAACTACTCTCATTGCAATGAAAATAGATATGTCAACCGTCTTGCAGGATGGCTATCGCGAAGATATTGCCACCACTGGCTCCGGTCAAGCAACCATTTTTCAAGACGGCATCGCTACAACAGCTACTTGGCAAAAAAAGAGTCGCACTGACCCAATTACATTCACCGACACTGCAGGCAAAGAGATTCCACTCGACAGAGGTCAGACCTGGGTTGCAGCCGTGCCGAATTCTAGTGGGAGCGTATCGTGGCAGTAGAACAAAAGCAAACAGGTCGACGCGAACCACAAATCCGTGATTATTGGCGCCGCTACCGTCGCACTGCGCGCGGCATCGTCATTTTGATGGAAATCGTCGTCACATTAATTGTTGGGCTCGCACTTCTATTCAGTGACATTGATCCAACAGGTACTGCGTTCTGGGCGACAATGACAGCAACACTCTTTGCGACAACAGCTCTTAACTTCTTCATTCTGGATTTCCTGCTTATGCCACTCCGTGACCTTGCAATGGCCGTCACTAATGCCGCAGGCGAAAAACCGACCGACCCGCTCGCGAACCCTAACACACCACGCTATAGTAAAAACGGTTTTAAACCACTACTGCAATTTATCTACGAACACGTACACGATGGAGAGTCGGCTCCTAACGAAAAGAGCGAAAACCCCGAAAACCCACAAATTAACCATCTCGAAACCGCACTACGCGAAACAAACACCGGGTTTATCGTGATGGACACGCACGGCAAAATTCAGTATGCCAACCACGCCGCCCCAGTCAAGCATGATACCAACGATACGCTGCAGCTCGAGCTTCTATTTGAGACCAACAACACATTTGTAAATTGGCTTGCCAACTGCCGCGAGACAGCAGTCCGCTCCGAGCAAAGTTGGATGCGAGTACCAAACCGCATTGTCGGCGATGAAGAGCGTCGTATTTTCAATGTAACGGCAAACTACGAAAAGGGAAGTGTCGCCGAAGTCGTAATCGTTGCGTATGATGCCACTAATATCTTCCAGCCCGAAGACGACGAACTCGATTTCATTTCATTCGCAGCGCATGAACTCCGTGGTCCGATTACAGTAATCCGTGGCTATCTCGATGTTCTCGAAATGGAACTCGAGGATCAGCTCGAGCCCGATCAACACGAGCTATTCAAACGCCTCATAGTCAGCGCCAACCGCCTCTCGGGCTACATTAACAACATCCTCAATACTAGCAAGTACGATCGCCGTCACTTACAGGTACATCTTTCGGAGGAAAACCTCGGCAATATTTACGACACCATCAAAGACGACATGCAGCTCCGCGCACAGTCACAACGTCGTTTGCTTTCTGTTGATCTCCCGTCAAGCTTGCCGACAATCGCCGCCGACCGCTCAAGCATTAGCGAAGTGCTTTCAAACCTTATTGATAATGCACTCAAGTACTCTAATGACGGTGGCTCAGTATCAGTCGGCGCAACAATCGAAGGCAGTTTCGTCAAGGTCTTCGTTACAGACAACGGTATCGGTATTCCATCAAGTGTTATTGGCAACTTATTTCACAAATTCTACCGCAGCCACCGCTCACGCGAAACCGTTGCAGGCACCGGTATCGGTCTTTACCTCTGTAAAGCAATTGTCGAAAGTCATGGTGGCCAAATCGGGGTCACAAGTATCGAAGGTCAAGGGTCAACCTTCACGTTTACCGTGCCCGTCTACGCATCGGTCAAAGATAAGCTCCAAGCAAACGATTACACTAACGCTGGCCTTATTTCATCAAGCGAAGGCTGGATTAAGAATCACTCAAAATACATAAGCTAAAGTGTTATAATAGAGGCACTATGGCAATTAAGAGCATCCTGGTTATCGAAGATGATCGATTCATCGGCGAAATGTACGTCCGCAGCCTCAAGCATGAGGGATACGACGTTGACTGGGTTGTCGACGGACACGACGGGCTTGTGGCGGTAACCAGCAAACCCTACGATCTTATGATGCTCGACATTATGCTCCCTGAAATGCGTGGCCCAGAGATTCTCAAGGCACTTCGCGGCGGTAAGGTGGACAAAATCCCGAACACCCGCGTTATCGTTATGACTAACTTCGACCAAGACGATGAAAGCCGCATGGCTATGCAACATGATGTCGACGCATACCTCATTAAAGCCGAAATTACCCCACGCAAATTGATCGAGGTAATCAAAGGCTTTGACACACCCACACCAGTGGGTGCGCAGTAGACAAAAGCGGTTACATCTGTTAGTATGATCTGAGTCAACCCTTTACGGGTTGATAAAAACTCAGGAAATACCTTATATGGTTCTATCATATAAGACGCAAATTCCTCGGAATAGCACAAAAATATGTAAACACATTTTTTGCCGCTCTTCACTCAGAATTTGGCCTTATCGTCTAACGGTTAGGACACAAGGTTCTCATCCTTGCAATCCGGGTTCGATTCCCGGTAAGGTCACCATGACATTATCCAGCTCTTAATAGAGGTAGTAAGTTTCAAGAAATATCGCTTGGAACTTACTATTTTGTCTTTCACCTCTGTTATTGAGTGTTCGATTCTTCGCAGGCCTTACTGTGAAGTAGATAAATGCGGAGTAAAGCAATAGAGCATCGGTCTTAGCCCCTATAACTGTTGGTATGTTAATACCGTTATTGAATGAGTACGTGCTGTGTACTAATCGCGCAGCTCCAACAATGTCGCGTTTCAATTCGAATGTAAATAGTTTATCAAGTCGAAATTACAGATATGGAAAAGCCAGAAGTTATTTTCTGGTTTTCTTTTATGTTTTGTAGCATGAGTTTGACTCTCTATGAAGACGTAATAGTTTGCACGAATGACTACACTGGCAATAATATGATGTTGCATTTATTTTATTTTTGTGTTATAGTTATACACGCAGTAACACAAGCGATCTGTAACTACAGGAGAGCAACTATGCCGATGTTCCTCAACACAACGGTACTCGCCCGTGAGCTTGACACGGTTCAGCGGATGTCCGCCGACCGTCTCATGATGGGATGGTTCTCGGGAGTGGATGAGCAGGTACTTAAACTGCTCGAAGCGTACCCGCAGCTCCGTTCCACCCACGCTACGTTCTCGCAGGCACGTCAGCACATCTCCCCTCGCCAGCTCACCAGTGAGTCGTGGGAGGAGATGAAACGGGCCGCGAGCGGGCTGGCTGAGGCCGCGCGTGAGCTGGGAAACATCAACATCTTCGTATGTGAGCGACCCACCAAGTACAGCAGTACTTGCGGACATGCTCTCATGCCCAGTGGTGACTGCACGCTTGACTGGCACACTGACAAGTGAGATAGTCACCTACCGAGGACTGTCACGGTTATGACAGCAGCCCCCACCGGCCACTCTCTCGTAAGGGATGAGATGTCGGTGGGGCTACCACCTAAGCGTTTAATGTAACTTTGAACCTTTAGGCGGTCGTTTTTGTTAAAATTAGTGAGAAATGTCGACGAATTTGCCTTGTATAGAATCGTAAACCTTCTCATTCTCAACGTTTTTAACGTTAAGTTTGATAAGTTCTTTATTCATTCGTTCTAAATCAGTCAACAGAGTTTTCCAAAACTGGTCTGGCAGGTTCACCATAAAATTATTCAACTCACAACAGAGGTAAAGAGTTCCAAGCTTTATTTCTTGGAACTCTTTATTTGACTATTTACCTCTGTTATCCAAATGTTTAATTCTCCGTAGGTCTTGTACTTAACATCTACCATTGTAATGTTAAGTAAGATTGTTTCTACTTTACATTAGAAAGAAGGATGTTAAGTCCGCTTGGATTGTCAAGAGAATGTCTATTTACGAATCTTAAATCTACGAATAAGCTGCGATTTAACTGCAACGGCTACTCCCTGGGATTCACCCAGCCAGAAACTGGTAACCATCAAAGCAACAACGGCGTACGTGGGCCAGATAACCCATAAATACGTGCGAACATCTTGTAGTAGATTAGAAATAACGGATGGAACGGCGGGGTACGGCTGCACAATCGCCAAAAGCTGCAAACTAGCGCTGCGCCCACCCGTATCACTAGCCGTGACAGTAATGTGGTAGATGCCCGCCTGACTGAACATATGCGTGATACTGGTCGCAGGCTCGACAGTCTCGTCTGGCAGTGACAAGCCATCGCCCCAGTTGACAGTTAACGCATACGGAGGTGTTCCGCCGCTAATTTGAATATCCCAACGCCACAGTTCACCTGGGCGATGTACCTGATAACGATAGTTATTCATAAGGGTAAGCGCGGAAATAGCAGGTGCGGACTGAGTCGGGTTGTCGATAAGCGTACGTGACGATATCGTTGAGCGTGACGGTGCTACAGCTACATCGTAAAAGACCGTAATCGGTGGGTTAGTGGGAGCCTGGTCGTCGGTTGAGTTGTATGCAATTGCCTGTAAGTTGTTGGGGCCGGACTGTAGTGTAACCTTAATGGCGAAAAGACCACCACTGCAATCCGACGTACCAACCGGAGTGTTATCTATAGTCACGGTAACATATGCGGTTTGCGAAGAGCATGTACCAGATACAGTCGCAACCGGATTGCCCGTATGATCTTGGTCATGGAACGACGTGATAACTGCAGGCATCGTAACGAGGGGTGCTGAGACTTTTGCAGTCACTATGTAACTATCTGCTTTTGTTGGGAATGTTGACGCGATGATGATAACACCAGCGCACAAGAGTATAAAAATGCTGATAGGATGCAGGGCAATCCGCTTGTGAATTGAGCGAGTTGCGCGTTTTTTGACTTTTTTGTTTGTTGTCATACCAATTACTCCTATAATAGCACTACCGTCTAGCTAGGCAAAAAATGACCTTGAACAAAGTATCTAATACGCTTATACTTTAATACATACATCTACAGTCAGAGGGGAAAATATGAAGCACATCACTACAGCCAATACGAAGGCATTGAGAATCTTTGCCGGAACAACCATACTGGCGCTCACCCTTGTGCTGCAGGCTTTTGCTCCAACTACAGTTAATGCGGCTGATTTATCAATGGGCAGCGTGCGCTTTGACCGCATGCAGGTAAGTACTGCTACAACAGGTACCGTGTGCGCCAAACCGACAACAACTGGTACGGTCGCGAGTGTTGCTGTAACATACCCGACAGGATACACGCTTGGTGTTGCATCAACCTTTACCGTTGGAACAACGAACACGGGCTGGCCGACTGGGGCAACAGCATGGCCAAGCATTGCTACTGCCACAAACGTAACGGGTCAGGTGGTCACCTTTCCAAGTGGTAACTTAACAGTAGGTACTCTCTATTGCTTCAACTGGATAAATAGTGCCGCGGTTACAGTGCAGGCAAGCGCAAGCAGCGCCAATACGGGTTCAATAGCAACGCAAACAGCAACACCAACAGTAATCGACAGTATTGGGTATACCACCGCAAGTGTGACAAGTGACCAGATCGCGGTATCGGCTGCAGTACCATCTAGTTTTTCGTTTACTCTTAGCGCTAATACCGATCCACTAGGAACACTGAGTACGGGAAGCGTAACAACCAGTCCAACGCCACGTACGGCAACCCTTAGTACGAATGCTAAGAATGGATGGATGGTATGGGCAAAAGATGCCAACACGGGGCTTAATTCAGTAACAGCATCATCAACGATTGCATCAACAACACCGGGGACAAACAGTACACTTACCGCTGGCACTGCCGGTTACAATATGGGCGCAACCAGCACACAGGCGGGCGGAACAGGTACGATTACCGTCGCGGCGCCATTTGTTGGTACGGCAACCGGGCAAGGTGGTGGACTTAATACAACACTCGCAACAGTCGCTAGTTCAAACGGAACAGCCAACAATGCGGTGCTAACGCTCAAAAACAATGTTGCAATCGCTAACACGACATCTGCTGCGACTGACTATTCTGACACAATAACCGTTATTGGAGCTGGTCTATTTTAGGCTGGTCATTTATATGACATGGCAGAAAATCCGAACGATAAGTATTGCAATACTTGTGGGGTACACAATTGTTGCATGCGTACAAGCAACAGCGGCAGCTAAAGCTGCTGGTGGGGAATTTTCGCTACAGGTATCACCATCACCGCTTATTGCAACGCTAAAGCCAGGTCAAACATCGTCGCAAACATTGCAAATACGCAATGACGGCACTCAAACGGAAAATCTAAAAATTCTGCCGCGAACTTTTACGATCAGCAATTCAAATCGATTAGACCTTGACGATGCGCATGTACCCGAAGCTGCAAGCTGGATATCGTTTAGTGCACCTACATTTACGGTCGCGCCAGGACAGATATTCACCGACACGATTAAATTTACCGTACCAAAGGATGCCGGGTTTAGCTATTCATTCGCGCTTATTATTACGCGCCAAGATACGCCGCAGGATGCCACGACCGGCCGGCTACTAAAAGGATCGGTGGCGGTATTTACGTTGATCAATATTGATCGACCAGGTGCAACTAGACAATTGCAAATTGCAAAGTTTACTCCATCGCAACCAGTGTATGAATACCTGCCGGCAACCTTGAATATTACATTCAAAAATACCGGCAACACAATTGTACAACCTGCTGGTAATATATTTATTCAACGTAACGAAAACGACACATCCTCACTAGATACGCTGCCGGTAAACCAAAATGAGAGTTATATTTTGCCAGGTAGCACACGCACATTACCCGTTGCGTGGACCGATGGGTTTCAAGTGCTGAAGCCAGTCACACAGGCCAATGGTAGCATTGGTAGCCAATTGACCTGGAATTGGGGTAATCTGTCACATCTACGGATTGGCCAGTATACTGCAAAAGTTGTGGCTATCTATAATGACGGTACACGTGATGTACCAATAATTGGTGAAGTAAGTTTTTGGGTAATTCCATGGAAATTGCTTTTGGGCGCACTGGTTGTGGTGTGCCTGATCGGTATAGGTGTGTGGTCGATAATTCGTCCGATTATTCAGGCAGCCAGACGCAAGAAGAAGGATAAGCACGTTCATTTTTAAAAGAATCGGTGCGAGGGAGTGTGGACAATGGAGAGTATTGAAAAGTTATTACAAAAGGAAATGGACCGCAAAGAATTCCTGCAATTTTCTGGTAGCATTATTTTGGTAATACTTGGCCTAGGCAATTTGGTCTCGTTTGTGCGCAAATACACTGACTCACACAGTGCTTCATCGACGCCCGTGAGGACAAATAACCAACATGGCTTTGGGTCAAGAAAGTTTGGTGCTTAATGTACCCACAACGACTTCCGCTTGTCAACAGCGACGACGGTACATGGGGTAACATCATTCGCCAGTACCTGATGGCGCAGCATTATAACGATGACACCAACAACCCCCTAAACGGTAGCCACCAAAAAGTAACAATTGTTGCCGGCACAGCAACAGCTGGTACAGCACCATTAAAATTCACATCCGGTACGGTATTAGCGACGCCAGAGGCCGGGGCGGTCGAATTCAATGCCGATGCACTATATTTTACGATTACCACAGGTACAGTGCGCAAGAGAGTTGCAATATACGATGACTCGGCAGGCGCAAACGGTGACATGTACTACCGTGATAGTTCGGGTAATTTTGTCCGCAGGGCAATCGGTACAGCAGGTCAGTATATGCGCGTATCTGGCGGTGTTCCCACATGGGTCGATTCGACGTTCGCGACTAGTTCAAAGACAGCCAATTACACCGTGTCCTCATCTGACACGGTAGTATTTGCAGATGCCACAAGTGGTAACATAACAATTACATTGCCACTTGCATCGTCACTATCAGGATACAGGTTTTATGTTAAACGAGTTGATGGGGCGGCCAATAACTGTTCGGTTGCATGTTCGGGCGTAGATACAGTTGATGGTCAGTCGTCAATATCAATTGTGGCGCAGTATACATCATTAACGATCGTCAGTAATGGATCAGCTTGGTATATAATATAACTATATGACATATATTCCTCCAGTCAACGGCGGGCGCATTAACGTCACGATTGGCGGCAATACGACCGGAACGGGCGCGCTGATGTCTACGGGGACAGCAACGTTGGTTGGTGGTAATAATATTACATTATCGCAAAACGGTAATGCTCTTACGATTGTCGGTGGTGCAGGCGGTGGCGGAGGTGTGGCGCTTGCCAACTCGCAAACCACCTATAATAGTGGTACGGCTAACTTTGTGGCCAGTGGTGCGCTAACAATTGTGTCAGCAACGGGGCAGTCGTTTAACTTTTCGGTACCGCAGACGTCAAACTTGTCGGCAACAGGTGCAGTTAGTATATCTTCGAACGCCGGCACGATAAGCATTGGCGCGCCAGCGTTCTCTGCAGGGATAAGTAATATTGGCAATGCACTAGGTACAACAGGTACCGCGTCTAACCGTGTTATTTTTGCAGGTGGCAACAACGTGACTTTAAGTCAGTCAACCAACGCAGCTGGTAACACGATCACTATTCAGGCAGGCGGTGGGGGTATGGCGCTTGCCAACTCGCAGACGACGTTTACGAGTGGGACGGCGAATTTTATCGAAGGCGGCGGAGCTATAACCATTGCCTCCACGACTGGTCAATCCTTTAAAGTTTCTGTGCCCCAAACCTCAAGTCTGTCAGCCACTGGCGCGGTCAGTATATCGACAAATGGCGGTACTATTAGCATTGGCGTGCCAGCCGCGACACTATCACGTTTTGAATATCCAGAAGGCTTGTTTACCTCACTAGGGGCAATCGGCCAAGGTTCGCTTTCGATCAACCACATGTATGTCCCATTCTATGTCACGGGCACAGCGGCTAAAATTGGTGGTTCACTCTCTGCCGCAACCAATACCTCGGCCACGACTGCATCGGCCAACATATCGCTCTGGATGGGCATTTACACCCTCAATGGCTCAACCTTATCTCTTGCAAGCTCTGGCAGTGCCAATAATGGCTTTCAATTCTCGCAGTCTGCCAGCAGCACTGGTAATACATCCATCAACTCTATGCGTCAAATGACCGTACCGATGAACATCAATATCAGTCCAGGCGAATATTGGATGGCAGCTGTCATCTCCAGCGCGACAACATATACCAGTGCCGGGTTTACGATGTATGGCAACAACCAGGTTGCAAACGCTGCTTCAGCTGCCATTCTGTCACCTATTGGTGCGACGGCAGCACGTGATGTCATGCTCCTCCAGGGTATCTACACAGCCGCAACAAGTGCCGGACCGACATCGATAGCAGGCACACAGATCAACAACACCGCAGCCAGCATCGTCCAACGCGCCAATTTCTATAACGTCATATTTAATGCAACATACTAATCACTATGCCAATAACATTTGTCCAAGGAAATGCAAACGGCGACTCGAGCAGCGGAACCGTCACTACCTGCGCGTTTACCTCAAACGTAACTGCGGGTAATTTGCTAGTGGTAGCAGTGAGTTTTGCATCCGCCATTGAGACGGCATCGGTAACGGACAGCCTCGGCAATACCTACAGTACTGCCGTCGGGCCCACCACCAGCAACACCATTGCCTCCAGGATCTATACTTTCTACACCGTCACAGGATCAAGCGGCGCCAACACCGTTACAATCACCAATTCTAATCTAGTCCTTTTCCGTCGCGTATCAGTGCACGAATACTCCGGCGTCAATACACTCGAAGTTGCCACCGGCACAAACGCCGATACCGGGGCACCAGACAGTGGACCCGTCACAACCACCCATGCAAACGCGCTTATCTTTGGCTGGGGCATTAGCAACAATGGCACAACGTCAGCGGGCACGGGTTTTACGCTGCGTGAGACGGCACTTTCCGAATCAACCGAGGACATGATTGTCAGCAGCACCGGAACATACGACGCAATTTACCCCAGTGACGGCAGTGCGTGGATTTGCCAAGTGGCTGCTTTTTACTACTCCGCCCCCGCGGCCATTACCGTGGCTTGGCTAACAGCCTAGGTCACTTTCGAGATGATAAGCGTTAGGGTGGTATAATATATAAATTATGGGAATTCCACAGATACTCGTTCCGGATAATGCTGGCGTTCACAATACTAGTGATTACACGTCACGCCTCAAAAAAGAAAAAACCTACCGCGACCTCAGCACCATCATCGTTTGTCCCACACGAGGTATGATTCCGGCAAGGATTGTGCAAAGCTGGCAGGGTATGATACGCCCCATGAATCAAAAAGTGCTTGGCCCAATATTTATGGAGGGCATGGAGGTTGGCGAGGCGTACAATCAGGTGATCAAAATGATTTTGGAGAATCCAGATCTTGCCAATTTTAAGTTCATGCTTACAATCGAAGAAGATAACGCGCCGCCTGTTGATGGTCTGATGAAATTATACGAATCGATTGACGATTACGATGCTGTGGGTGGTTTGTACTGGACAAAGGGCGAAGCTGGCCAGCCTATGTGCTACGGTAACCCTAGTACAATGCCACTTAACTTTATTCCACAGATTCCAACCCCAGGCGCGGTTACGCCGTGCAACGGATTGGGCATGGGCTTCACGCTGTTTCGATTGAATATGTTTAAGGATAAAAGATTGACGTATGGTGAGTGGTTTAAAACCAAGCAGGAAGTTGCGGTCGACGGTAGCGTGCAAGTGTACACTCAGGATCTTTGGTTTTTTCAAAATGCCAAGGAATTAGGATATAAATTTGCTTGTGATGCGCAAGTGCGAGTGGGGCACTACGATGCGACAAATCAGATAATGTGGTAGGAGGTGATTATGGTAAAAAAAGATCAAAAAAAGGACAAACCATTGCGACTTTCGTTAGCATGTGGCGATGCTAAACCAGACGGATTTAAAGGTGTCGATATCGTCAAAACAGAATCCGCTGACTATGTGTTTGATTTACTTAGCTTTCCATGGACGCAAATTGCCGATAATTCAGTTGACGAAATCGAATGTTCTAACTTTGTCGAGCATATTCCGCACGGCGATAGTCGCAATGACCTATTTTTTCAGTTTTTTGACGAAATTCACCGTATTTTAAAACCAGCCGAATTTAACCCAGACAATCCAAACATTCCGCTGAAAGGCTTTGCGAGAATTACCTGTCCCTACTATTCCAGTATGCGCGCATCGCAAGACCCAACCCACAACCGTGCTATATCCGAGGCGAGTTTTTTGTACCTTAACAAACAATGGCGCGCCGACAACAAACTGGGTCACTACCCAGTAGCCTGCGATTTTGATTTTAGCTACGGATATATCTTGTCACCGGAATGGCAGAACCGCAATCAAGAAACACAGCTATTCGCCATCCAACACTACATCAATGTTGTGTCAGATATTCAGGTGCAGCTAGTAAAACGGGGCTAGGCATGAACAAGTGGCGGAGTATCAGTGTAGCGGCGGCAATTATTGTGCTGCTGATAAGTAATACACCACCAGTTGCTGCAACCAACAACCAAACCCAGGGCATACTCATAACTCCCGCGCGGCAGTATATTACTGCAGCGGCAGGCGCCTCCCAAACATATCAACTATCAGTAGCAAACATCACTAACAAACCAGTTGATATTACCTTTTCGGTTAAACAGTTTAGGGTTGCCGACTATACCTATGATTATACGTTTTTACCGGTTAAAGAAAACTGGATAACATTTACTACGCCGCAAATCCATTTGGCATCAGGGGACAGTAAAACTGTATCATACGTTGTAGGAGTGCCGCTTGGTGCAGTACCGGGCGGACATTATTTTACACTGTTTGCATCTGCCTCGCTGTATTCTGGTGCCGTACCGATAAATGTACAGGTGACATCGGTTATGTATGTAACGGTCAATGGTAGCATGATCAAAACAAGCAGCATTAAACATTCATCAATTCCAACTATTGCGTTTGGCGGCGATATTCCTTTTTCAATCGACGTCCATAATACCGGTAATACTCACTTTTTCGTATATGCATCAGGTAAATTAAGTGGCTGGACCGCCAAGCCGACAATTGATCAAGGCGCGCATATTATTCTGCCCGGCACAACCCGGACGGTAAACGGTGTCATTGCTGCACCACTCTTGCCCGGAATCTATACCGCCAAGTACGGATACAAAGTTGATGATGGGCGCCAAGTGAATACATCGCAAACGATTGTGTATTTACCACCGTGGGCAATTATTATTCCAATTGCCATCATATGGATAACATGGACGATAATCGTAAGGATTAAACGACGTGTTATTCGTTTTTCGCGATAGCTGTGTAGGTAACGGCGATCGAATAACTACCGGCTGGTTGAACGTTGTCAACGACCGCACCATAAGTAATGGTAGTCGGATCACCTGTTTCATATGGGCCACTGGCATCTTTTACTATCGAATCTTGTGTCGTCATTCCTATAAAATTTGTTGTCGATCCGGTTGTGTTATACCCCCATGTATTGTTGGATAGTGTACCCGCGGTCGAATTGGTACTGGCGGCAATGGTTGCCCCGCCAGTACTTGTCATGTTAGTGCTACCGGTCGTGTGAACGTACAGCGTGTAGCCTACAGCATCGGTCGTTGTGACAGTTACTGTATGCGCACCAGTGCCAACGAATGTTGATCCGCTAGGCGATAGATTAATGGCAACGTTACTTCCCAAATTCATAGATATACTATTGGCAGATCCAAATGGTACCTGCGCGCCAAATACACCTTTGCCAAACGGTGTCGCATAAGCGATTGTCGATGACAAGAGCGCAATCACAAGTAAAAACATACTCGCAAATGCTAGCCGATAGCGCACGTCTTTGATAATACTATTTACCATCTGATCTAAGTATAACAAAAGTAAAAAAGTCGACATTGCCTGAAGGATTATAAAACAGGTTTGCATACTCACTCCCCCTAAGCGGTTTGTGGGGGCTGTTAGAATTTGGCATATCTCGGTTTATAGATATTCGACCTTGTATGTTTAGGGTGCACCTTTTATGGGATTCTGGAGCAATTGACAACCAAGCGTAAAAGATCTACAGTATACGAGCCAAGTGGCAACTATCCGAGGAGGGTTAGCGTGACAATCACGACCAAGGACGAGTTCTTCAATCTGCCGGTAATGGAGGACTCTCCTACGAGTGATGTGTTCTTCCTCGGCCAGGTGCACTTTTGCACCGATCAGGCTCGCACCGACCAGGAGTGCTCGTTCCTCGCCATCGAGGAGCGCCGCGGCGGAAGGCCGGAATGCCCGAGACACCTGCGACAGTCAATGTCTTGGGCTAACCTCTATAGTGTTGATGACAAGGTATACCATTATCACTATTAAGAGGGGTCCGGCCTGTAATCCCATCCAAAGTTGGTATAACCAAGAACTGGCTGCCCGTCTTCACCCCGCGTGTCCCAACTGGGACATGGCGGGGTGTCTTCATGATTCAGTTACAAAATTACCGGGAGTTCAATCAGATGAAGCTCGTATTGTGACTAGAGATATACTGCCCCTGACTTATACTTATCTCATTGAAAAATATAGACTTATATGTTATCGTCTTGCATAGGCCACAAGCTGAGAAGAGGTGAGTGCTGTGGCAAAGAAGACAGTCGTACAGTTCGCCCCCAAGCGCGGCACGATCATATTTAGCGTCAGGAATCTGGGTTGCAGTGCAGACGCGCTGCAACGGAGAGCCCGACGCTACGCCGAGGAGAGTGGGCACCAGGTCGTTGTAACGGAACACCGTCGCGACACCATAAAGGTGACCCTCTCCGGGAAAGCGATCGCCATGCTGGTCACGGAGGCGCGGCAGCGTGCATCCGGACAGGACTACATGCCGGCTGGCCTGGCTATGGCGGCAGAAACCGTCAGGCCAGCATGGATGGACCTTGCGCGTGAGGTGAGCGAGCAAGTGCTCGGTCGCACGGTCGGGCGCTAGTCACGCGGGCGGGGCGCTAACATAGCGCCCCGCCCCTATTTTTCAACTTATCTTTTACTTTGAACTAACTATGCTTAAGGCGAAAAGCGTCATCCATTGCAAGGACCTCTTCGAACGAGTCAAAATTACCATCTTCTAATATTCGCAGTATACGCGTGTGATGCTCCATAACTTCGGAACGGTGCGTTGCGAATAGTTCTTCAGCTTCACGGAGAGGATATTTGTAACCTTCCAATAACTCTAGCTGATCGCGTTGGAATGGCAGTATACTCTCAAGGGAAACTTCCTGACCTAGTGCTTTCCCTTGGATTTCAGCATACAGCGCATGGCTTTCATGGGGTCCACTTGGTGTATAAAGTCCGCTCAGGTCAGCCGATGCTACAGCCCTAATCATTGCATTATCCAGATCTTCGCCTACATATTCATGCGCAACCTGGTGGGTTAAGATACCATTCGTGAATTTTGGTTCTGTACCAAGTATGGCTCTCATGACACCACCACTGAGTTCTGGTATTCCGAATGTTTTAAGCTGCTCGACCAGCCAACTAGCACTTTGTGATTCATTTATGCCAATACCGTTAAGCTGCAAAACATCATGCGCGTATCCTGCAAGTTCAGCAGTCTTTTGTTCGGTAGACGACAAATTCATATATTTGCATAGTCGCAGCGCTTGCTGTCCAACCATTTGGGCATGCGGTAAATGATGAAAGGCAAGACGTTGATCGTGGCCCCCGACGCCATTGGGTTGACCGTCACCATAGCGATGCCCCATGAGCTCTAGTGCTAAAATACCTATAGCGTGGGTGGCATGCTCGTATCGTGGCGTCCATTCAATTGTACTAAGTGCTCGTTCCGACATAATGTTCTCCTTGTATTAATATCCGCCTGTTCGAGATAGTAAATGTTTTATAGGAATTTAAATATTAGTTGTGCAAAAGATGCACAAAATTGTGATACTATCTACATATGAATGAATATATCCGCCAGTACTTTATGGCACTTGGTCTCAATAATGACATCGCCGATATTTATGCCACCCTGCATCAATATGGTGCACAGACATTATCCGAGCTTGCCCGGAAGTCAGGAGTAGAGCGTACGAAGATATATAGGATACTCGATGAGTTAAAAGCAACGGGACTTGTAGAAGTTGAGACGCAGTACAAACGTGAGATTCTCAGAGCCGCCCCTATAGATAATATAGAGGTATATTTAAGCAACAAAGAACAACAGCTCCGTTCTGCTCGAGCATCGTTCGAAACAATCGAAAAATTATTGCTAAATAACGATTCAAGCACAAGCGGTACAAGGGTACAGTTTTATAGGGGCATCGATGGTCTTAAACAGCTCTACTGGAATCAGACAAAAGCAAAGACTGAGGTGCTAGCAATAATGAACGAGAATATGCAACTTCATACAAAGAGCGCGTTTTTTGAGCGCTGGGTGCACAAAATGAATGAAAACAACATCACAACACGTGGAATCATTAACGATCAATTTGTCACATCACAACAAAAATGGTATAGCAAACGTAATAATGAGCGGTTGAAGGATTGGGAATCCCGATATATATCAGAAGAGCTATTTCCGATTAATCATCAAATGATTATGTATAATGATGTTGTTGCCTACCAAGATTGGCATGGTGGCGAAGTATTTGGCATAGAAATCCATAACCAGATGATCGCTGACACGCAACGCAGGTTTTTCGAGATGCTATGGAAACAGTCCTTGTCGGTCGATGACCTCGCAGACCCGGGATAGTAGCGGCAGTTTGCTTCTCTTCTAGTCTGCTATTATTAATATATGAAAGCATTTATATTCGACCCTCTCTGGAATGATCTTATAACAAACGATCTAAAGTCAAAACTAGATGCAAGTGGTCTCGAGGTAATAATTGCCACCGACGTTGCACCATTAATGGACCATAAAGAGTTGTACGAGGGTGACGAAGACCGTCTTCTTTGCTTAAACCCGGACTATGTAAACTGGCGGCTTACATCTGAGGATTACAGGAATATACCAAACCTAAAGGGTATATTCGGTGCGGCTACCTCAACTACTTGGATAGAAAAAAGCTACGCAAACGAGCATGGTATACCCGTGTGTGATATCAAGAACTTTTCAACAGAGGCTGTCGCTGAATGGGCTATTACAATGATGTTCAACGTGGCTCGGCAGGTACCGGGGCTTATTAAAGATGATTTTCCTCTCGACTTTGATAAAGATTATATGAGGTACAGGGGTATCGAACTCCATGGTAAGAAAGCCGGTATAGTCGGATTAGGACACATTGGCTCAGCTATCGCCGCTCGTTGCGCAGGTCTCGGCATGGATGTTATCTATTGGTCACGCAGCCCCAAACAAGTAGAGTACGAAAAAGTCGAGTTATCACAGCTTTTCGCGGACGCCGATGTCATCTTTCCAACTATGGAATTGAACGATGAAACTAAGACGCTACTCGACGACGAATTGCTAAAATCAATGAAAGATACGGCAATGGTTATTCAAACGGCGCATGGCCTATTTAGCCAACAGCTTGTTATTGATATGGTGAAAAACGGCAAACTATATGGATATGGACTAGAGGCAGAGCCAGCCACCTTTAGCAGTTACGAAGGGAATATTTGGGCGGCTCCTGCATATGCCTGGGCAACTGATAGCACGATGCATAATTCGATGGTGAAATGGATAGATAATATACTTAGCGCTAGCGAAGGCAGGTTTCCCAACCGAATTAATTAGCCCTAGATTCCGTTTGCTTTTGGGGCTAAAAACTCACCAAAGGAAATAAGCACCATGCCCAACAGATGGAGCATTACTAGAACATGCCACAAACCACCCAAATCTACACTCTCAAAGATCTCGTATCCGAGATATGGTAGCTACTAACCACGGCCGAGGGGAGCTAAGGATCTATTCTTGCTCTCGAACATCGGCAAGTGCGATATCGCCAAGTATGTTGACGCTGCCTATTTCAAGCACGCGCATACAAAGCGTAATGTAGAGACTATACGATTCCTTAATTTCTTGAGGGAGATTATTAATCTGTATTCGAGCCTGATCGAAAAAACTATCGACGATAAACCGCCCGCGCTCCTTTTGTTTTTTTGGAGAGGTATGGAACTCTCTAAAGGCACTTTGGAGCTCATCAATAAGCGTATGGTCTTCTATCGCTGCGAAAGAACAGAGCTCTTTGACTATTGCCGGGTGGTATTGATTGAAGGGGTTGATGCTGAAAATTCCCCACTCGGGATGATGCCCCGCGTCTGTTTCCCAATCACCAAACTCATCCGCAATGCGAACCACCGCGTTACAAACTGTCAGAAGGGCAGCGATACTTTTATTGTTATGTATTTTAGAAAGATTCGGGAGCGCAGGATTGTCATGGCGATAAATCGCATAAAGCGAAGACGTGACACTCGGAAATCCTGCATCCATAACCATTAATTTGGCGATATACTTTGCTTGCTTCTCTAAAAAGATAGGCTGGCCTTTAGGTGCAGTCTTTTGATACTCCATACTCAATTCATGCAGAAGGACTTCATTATGAAGCACCTGTTCATTAAAACAATCCAGAATAGTAGGCACATCCTCAGGAAGTGCAAGCAACGTAATGTTCTTTTCGATGTGATGAAGCACTTCAAGCCAAGATCCTATCCGTTCTTCTGGCAAGGTGATCTGTTCTTGGACGAGTAGTTTAATGGCTGAAGTGACGGTCTCATCCCCGCGATCCATACTTTGATCTGCGAGGTACATGACACCAATAGCAGTTGCAGCGGCACCAAGACGCTCTGTGTTAAGGGTGCCAGTGAGTTCACCGATAGTAAGAGCCGGACAGAAACAGATTGCTTTGGGACCGATTTCTTGTAGCAACCGTTTGATCGCAGACGCATCCAGCCCAGGGTAACTTACCTTTATATACGTGTAAAGCCGGTGATTGAAAATCTCGGCGATAGCTTTGATTTGCTCCTTTACGGCAGGTAGTTTATACGATGCCTGTGGACCAAACGACACATCAGGACCAAAAACTGGCCCATTGTAGGCGGCACTTATAAGAGTATCGAGGAGGTTGGATGAATCAGTCATAAAATTACTCTCTTTTAGCATATTCCTATTGTAACCGAATCACGAAGGTATATAATGAAATTAAATGGTCATGTTATCATCTAATGAAAATACGCCAACAAGTAATTCACAATTCACAGTCGAGAGACGTGGCAGCTACATTCATCTTGTTACTCGCGGAAAATTAGAAATCGACTCGCTAGATGCTCCTGCCAATGCTGCAATTGCACTCGCACAAAAAGAAAAGGTAGATAAACTTCTTGATGACATACGGTTTATCGATTCAACAGGGGCAAGTATTACGGTGCAGTCTAAGGGTTTTGGTATTCTCTGGAAACTGCGAACCTTTAAAAAGGTGGCTATTGTTTTTAAGCATGATGAAATTGGACGGCTCTTTTTCTCGACATTACAAGCAATGCATATTAGCTCAAAGTTCAACGGCTTTAAGAACGAGGCTGAAGCAGTCGCCTGGCTTGAGCAAGAATAACAGTAACAGATTGCTCGGCTAGCGCTAATAACTTCGTTTTTCGATATATTCAATAAACCCTCTAAAAAAGCGCTTGAGCTCATCACTGAGATCCATCGCCTCCAAAAGCTTGAGGCAACGATCCCGATACGATTTCATTAATTGCTCGGTTTTATGCAACCCACCGCTACGATGGATGATGTCCCGTACTGCCTCAATCTCTTTTTCGGACGCATCTTTCTTACCAATAATGTGAGCAAGCGATGCTTTGTCCTCGGCAGTCGCATGTACGTAACTGAGCCACACTGGAAGTGTTTTTTTACCTTGTGTGATATCTCCATGGTTTGATTTGCCAGTTTCTTCCTCGTCGCCAAACAATCCAATAATGTCGTCGCCAGTTTGATAAAGGGCTCCGAGAGAATCGGCGAATGCCTCGAGTTGTTCTGGAGGAGTAACTCCTGCTAATGTGAATCCAAAAAGAAGGGGAAGTTTAATACTGTATTTGCCCGTTACCCATATTATAGAGTTCTCTATTCGATTGAAGGTGAGCTTACGAGAAGTAAGGGGCAAGTAATCCATAAGAAACTGGTCGTACCACCCCCAAGACACTTCTTCTATCGCCTGAATAATAAGCCGCTCCAGTGCTACTTTTCTTGCATCTGTAAGATGAGCATTAAGTATTATGGCATGTGTAACTGCAGCCATTAGGTCACCACCAATAATTGCGAGCGACCTTCCGAAGTGATCGCGCTCTTCAGGATTTTGTTGGCGCTCAGACATCTTTGCGTGAAACGTTGGCGCTCCATATCTTGTCATATCTTGGTCAATAATGTCATCATGGACGAGAAGATACTTATGAAATGTCTCGAGTGCTAAATGAGGCATGATATCATTCTGGCCAAACGACTGAGCAATAATAAGGGATAAAGCTGGTCTAAACCGTTTGCCGCCATGGACAATAAACTGTTCCAGTTCTTTTTGAAAAGGGTCTTTTAGCGGGAATGTTTTTGGTAAGTAGGTATCTGGCTTTATGATATCTTGTTCAATTAATGCAACAGCTTTTTTGTACTCATCGAGAAAATAGTCTTGATCATTCATACAGCTCTCATGATAGCATGGGGCCGAAAAGATAGTACTACGAGGTTGAATTGTGCCAGAGAGTTGTTTTTATAACCCCGCTCAAGTTAAAATGTTTTGAGATGCGCTTTCTTAGTTCTTCTTGAGTGAAAACCCGAAGTGGGTCTTGGTTGAGCAGATATTCTTCTAACTCTTCGTAAACCTTTTGTAATACCTTTCTATCATCTACCGAAGGCGCTTGCCCGGGTTCAAGGCGTGAAGTAATGTCTCTCACTCTGTCAAGTATAAGGTCAATATCAGTTGGACGCGAAACGAGATTGGACATGTAGAGAACAACTTCAAGCTCTTGCTGGCTGGTTAATATACTTACAGTGGGAGACAAATTCTGTCTTGTGGGAAGCGGTAAACGCTTTATGGTATTTGTGGCATTAATCTTATCAAAAGTATAACCGGCAATAACAAGTAGGAGCGCGCCAGCGATGAATGGCACTATTGGGACACTAAAGTCATAGTACCAGTTTCCTTCCATGGTAGCGAGCTGAGTGAAGGCGTAGTGCCACCCCGCAAAGGAGAGAGTTGCGAGTGCGGCAAATAGCCAGTTAATTGAGTGGACGTACTCTTGACCAATTTTATTGCGAATCTTTAGTGCAAGGAGTGCTGCGAGAGTCATAAATACAGAATTCCAAATACTGAGCGCAAGAGAAATATGGAAGGTTAATGCGTCCGTTGTAATTGGAACGTGAGGAAGAAATGCGGCAGCGAACGAGACGATAATGGTAACAAGCAACGCAAATATAACCGACCTCTCGATACTCTCGACGCTGAGTAGCTTTGAAAAAGAACGCATACTAAGAAAAATGCATACAACCCCAACTAAGTAGGGAAGGGCAATTGCGCCGGAACGGAGTAAAATCCCCCAATTATAGAGGTTGACAAGCGGTAATTGGACCTGAGCTATTCCAAATATCCCAATGCCTAAGCAAAGAACAGTATAAGCACGCTGCAATTGCACAGTAAAACGCCTTAAGCTGGCAGTAAAGAAAGGGATAGCAAGAAGGTTAAGGAGCGCCGCGGCAACTGATAAACCCATCGTAATGCGGAAAGAAAGCGTTTGGTTGGCAGGAATAATAGCCGACAACAAACTGAGTAGCAGTGTTGCGGCTATACCAAACCATACTATAACGATACGTCGTTTCATGTCTTTTGTTAGCCTATTTTATCTTCTCTTGCTTTTGGAAAAAAAGCAAGTTAGTGCGTACGTAGTAAAAATAAAGAAAGTGCTTATTCTTTAGTGTTCTCGCTTGTGCTATGATACGAATAAGTAACGTATTTAGTAATCAAGTTGTTTTTGGCACAAACAGCAGGACAAGAGCAAATATGCGAAGCGAAACAGTTGAGAAGAAAGTTGCTATAAAGTCACCATCTTATGTTGTGAATGCTTTTTCATTACTTGCCGTGGCTGCGCTTTTACTATTTGGCGCCATGCATGTGATTATCGAGCACCAAATAGCACTAGGTGTCGCGGAAATCATTGGAGGGAGTATCTTTGCTCTTAATGCATTGTTCCTCCGAATAACAGGAAATGTAGATTTCGCACGGGATTTCTTCTTACTTCTTGTTCTCGCCTTCCTTATTCTCATGCTGATGACTGGTGGTACAGAGCGGACTGGTGCTTTTTGGTTCTTCACATATCCGGTTGGAACGTATTTTCTTGCAGGCAAGCGAGTGGGAACATACTGGATGATTGCACTTTTGGTGGTAACTGTCGCGGTACTTTTACTAGTAGAGTCTAATATAGTAACTATCGCTTACTCTTTTGTTGAAGTACGACAGCTCTTAGTGACACTTGGTGTTGTTGCTGGCGGAATGTACGCCTACCAGCAAGCACGTGAGAGTGTCGAATGGCAGTTACGAGAAGAGCAATTGTCGGTTGATCGAGCTAAAGCTGAGTTTCTTGCACTTGCTTCTCATCAGCTTAGAACACCAGTATCGGCAATAAAATGGTTTAGTGAGATGCTTCTTAATGGTGACGCTGGCAAACTCAGCGAAGAGCAACGCGACTATATAGCCCAGGTATACTCTAGCAATCAACGATCAGCGGTCATCATCGATGCCATTATCACCATTTCAAACCTTCGTGCCGGAACAATGTCTACTCGGTTTGAAATGGTCGATATTGCAAAACTTTGCCATCGCTCACTTCAAATTCAAACTGCCGACCTTCCCATAGCCAATAAACTGCACATTGAAGAGCGGTATGACCCAGCGGTACCAAAAGTATCATGCGACCTTAATATTATGCAGACGGTTATCCAAAACCTACTATCTAACGCAATAAAGTACACGCCAGCGGGGGGAACTATCAAGATAGGTGTCATGCTAAGCGACGAGAAGATTACCTCAGAAAGTAAGGGGAGCGTTGCAATTAGTATCGAAGATACAGGCTATGGTATTCCTAAGCGTCAACAGGGTAAGATCTTCACTCAACTGTTTCGTGCAACCAATATAAAGGCAAAAGATACCGACGGAACCGGACTAGGACTTTACATTGTTAAAGCGCTACTTGACAGGCTGGGAGGAAGGGTAACGTTTAAATCTAAAGAAGAAGTGGGAAGTATATTTACCGTTCTGCTACCATTAGAAGGTATGCTTAACCAGGATCGGATTGGCGAAAAGGGAAATCTATAAATGTTTAAGAATTTTTCATTACGGCTCAAACTTATTCTGATATTTTTGCCTCTTTCACTCATGATTCTTGCGGTAAATTTCAATCAAATTACCTCAACACAGCAATTTCGCACTCTTTTTTCTAAACTTGCGACAGAAGACATTAATCGGCTCAATGCGCTAGAGAACATGGGATTATCGAGTGTCAAACTTCGAGATGAGAGGCTTGAATATCAGCAGCTCGCAGTGACTGGAACGATGAAGGAGATGGCAGATCAAAAGGCTGCCGTCACTACGCAAGCGGATGAATTTCATAATTCCATTCAAACCTATCTTGCTTTTGTCACAGCTGACAATCCAAATGTTTCGCCATCATTGATTACTGCCATTACCACTGAAAGCAAGGCCGAAATCGATAATAGCCTTCTCATTGTTAACGGTAAAAATACTGCGCTAGTGCAGGATGCTCTTCGAGTCGCGCAGACGAGTGTCGATGAATCTATTACAAAAGTAATATACCTCGAACATCAGGGTATTGATAGCGAATCTACAACCATTCTTAAGGCAGTTGACTTCTTATTAACAACGATAGTAATGCTTGCGATTCTGGCAACTATTGTTACCGTGGGGTCGGTAGTAGGCGTGGCTGCGTGGCTTACCCGTTCGCTTGAGAAAATGCGGCTAGGCGCTGATCGTATCGCCAATGGAGATTTTTCGCAAACAATTCCCATAACGTCACGGGATGAGATTGGTCGGCTTGCTGAAACGTTTAATCGTATGGCAGAGCGCATGAAAGATTCATATAGACGCTTAGCTCTCGAACGTCAACGCGACGATGCAACGTTGCAGAGTATGAATGAAGGTCTTATTGCAGTTGACAGTGTGGGCAAGTTAGTGGTTATTAATCCAGTTGCTATGCAGATGCTTGGACTAAAAGATGATGGAAGTCTAATTGGCAGAGATATTTCTACTATTTTCCCCCTCTTTGAACCAGACGATAAAAATAATCAACCGATTGCGGCCAAAGACCGCCCAAGCCATAGAGTTCTTACGAGCCGAAAGCCTTTAGAAGGCATATACGGCTTTTTAACAGGTCAAAAAGAGCGCCATTTAATGAATGTCGAAGTAAGTCCTGTTGAATTGGAGGACGAGATCGTGGGCGCAGTAACAATTATGCGTGACGTCACCAAGGAAAAAGAAGTAGATCGTATGAAAACTGAATTCATCTCGCTCGCTTCTCATCAATTACGTACGCCACTATCCGCTATTAAATGGTTCAGTGAGATGTTGGTTGCGGGCGATGCAGGAAAATTGAAGCCAGAGCAGTTGGAGTTTGCACAGAGTATAGCAGGCTCAACCGAGCGTATGATAGATCTCGTTAATTCGCTTCTTAATATTTCGCGTATCGAATCTGGTCGAATTATGGTTGATCCAAAGCCAACCGACCTCAAAGAGCTTGTTGGCGGAATTATCACCGACTTAAAGGGAAAGACGGAAGAGAAGAGACAGACATTTGTCGTTAGCGTTCATCAAGGTCTCCCAAAGATAAATCTGGATCCACGGTTGATTGGACAAGTGTATCTTAACTTACTGACAAATGCTATCAAATATACCCCGGCTGGCGGAGAAATATCAGTATTTATATCGCGTAAAGGTGACGAGATTATCTCGCAAGTGGCCGATAACGGTTATGGCATACCTAAAGAGCAGCAAGAGAGGGTATTCCAGAAGTTCTTTAGGGCAGCTAACGCCGTCAAGGTGGAGACTGATGGCACCGGCCTGGGACTCTACCTTATTAAAGCGATTGTAGAGTCGTCCGGGGGGAAAATTTGGTTTAAGAGCGAAGAGGGTAAAGGAACGAGTTTTTGGTTTAGCATGCCGATGAGTGGAATGAAACCTAAGGAAGGAGAGGTGACACTTGATGGATAGACACTGGCTCCGTTTAGTAAGTCGTCAGGAAGCATTTAAATAAGATTTTTTACTCGCCCAAACGAGATTATAAGGAAGAATATGCCAAAACAAATTCCAACAATTATGGTAGTAGAAGATGAAGCACTGCTACTTCAGGCAATAACGAAGAAGCTAAAGATGTCCGGAATGGACGTTCTTTCCTGCATGAGCGGTCAGCAAGCGATCGACTATCTTATGAACCTTGACCAGATGCCTGATGCCGTTTGGCTTGACTACTATCTCAAAGATATGAACGGGCTTGCGTTCATGCAAGAACTAAAACAAAATCCAAAGTGGGCAGATATTCCCGTGCTTGTTGTAAGCAACTCAGCAAGCCCCGATAAGGTAAGCAATATGCTCGGTCTCGGCGCAAAAAGATACGTTTTAAAGGCAGAGTATCGGCTGGATGAAATTATTGAAATGATTCGTGAATTCATTACGGATTCAACCCAAAATAGTACGATAGATAAGGGGCCAAAGAGCCAGATGAAAGAGACTTAGTTTGTCGCTTTATGATACAATTAAGTCAACAACCAAGAGGAACATATGGCAGATAAAACGAAAACAATTCTAATCGTTGAGGATGAACGGCCACTTGCTCACGCACTTGAGCTAAAGCTTGTCCATGAAGGCTTTTTGGTAACAACAGCATCTAACGGCCAAGAGGGGGTCGATCTTCTTGCGTCAAAGGAATTTGATGTGCTTTTGCTGGATCTTATCATGCCAGAGCTCGACGGCTTTCAGGTACTTGAAAAATTACAACAACTCTCTCACCATCCAGTGACATTTGTTCTATCTAATTTGGGTCAGCCTGAAGATGAGGCCAGAGTGTTAAAGCTTGGTGCGCGAAAGTTTTTTATTAAATCAGATACGCCACTAACAACTATCGTTGATGAGGTAAGGAATATTTAGCATGCGAGAGCGGGTGGGGTATGTATCCAAGCATTGATAAGATCAAGGCGATTCTACTAAAAGAGAGCTACATCTCTGAAGAAGACAGTAACGCCGCCGAAGCGAATGCCCATGACAGCGTGGAGTATATCGATAATCTTATTCGTGCTGAGATTTTGACAAAATCCCTTCTTGGTCAGGCGCTTGCTGAAGATTACAAATTACCATTTGCCGACTTCACCTCTGTAACTCTTCCAAAAGAGCAGGTTGCGTTGATCCCTGAGGAAATAGCGCGTGTCCAGCGAATTGTTACTGCCAAAGCGGATGACCGTATTGTCATGGTTGCAACTGATACGCCAGAGAAGATTGATAAGGCTCTGGTGATGAAGCTTTTTCCAGGAAAGAAAATAGCACTTGCCTACACGCTTCCTGAATATATTACGACTGCATTTGAGTCGTATGAGAAGCCACTCGCAACGCGCTTTTCGGCCATTATTACAACAAGCCAACGTGTAGCACCGGAGATTGTCGACGAGATTATCAAAGATGCATTGAGTTATAGAACCTCAGATATTCATTTTGAACCGCATGGCGATGAAGTGGTTATTCGGTTTCGTGTCGACGGAACCTTGCGCGAGGCGGGTCGCCTACCAAAAGAGTATTACGAAAACATTTTAAATCGTATAAAAGTAGGTAGTGGCATGCGCATAGATGAGCACTTAGCGGCTCAGGACGGTGCTATGCAACATAGAGGTGACGGCGGCGTTAGAGCTGATCTTCGTGTTTCCCTCATTCCAACAGTCGAGGGTGAGAAGGTAGTTATGCGAGTTCTTGGATCGTATGTTGCTGGATTTACATTTGCCGATGTTGGCATGGGGGAAGTTCACCGAGCAATTGTCGAGCGCGCCGCAGCAAAACCGTTTGGAATGATTTTAACTGTTGGACCTACAGGCTCGGGAAAAACAACCACACTTTATTCGCTCCTCAAGATTCTTAACAAACCAGATGTAAATATTACAACTATTGAGGATCCCGTTGAATACAAGATGGAAGGTATCAATCAGATTCAAGTACGCGAAGAAGGCAATATGACCTTTGCAAAAGGGTTGCGATCGATCGTGCGTCAGGATCCTGACATTATTCTTGTGGGCGAAATCCGTGATAGAGAAACGGCAGAAATTTCAGTTAATGCCGCACTGACAGGGCATCTTCTCCTCTCGACATTTCATTCTAATGATGCGGCGACAGCGATGCCTCGTCTTGTCGACATGGGGATCGAGCCTTTCCTGCTCGCCTCAACGCTAGAAGTGGTGATCGCACAACGTCTTGCTCGCAAGATATGTTCTCATTGTCGCTACAGTCTATCGGCTAAAGACGCTATAGCGGAGCTAAAAAACCCTGGTCTAAAGCTTGGTGGATATTTTGGAGCAAACGATACCGTATATGCCGGAAAAGGATGTGATGTTTGCAGTGGTAGCGGCTATCAGGGACGAGTGGCACTCTTTGAGATTATTGAGGTAACACCTGCAATTCAAGATCTTATGCTTCAGTCTCCATCGAGCCAAGAGATTGAAAAAATCGCTCGATCCCAGGGATCTCTTCCGATGTTTGATGACGGTGTTGCCAAGGTTAAGAATGGCATTACAACGCTTTCTGAAGTTCTGCGCGTCGTATCACCACCCGTGCAAAACGGAGGTAGTGTAAATGGCAAAAGATAAGATAAAAAAACCCGCCAAGCAGAATATATTCAATAGGGTACACTTATCGTTTAAGGAGCGAGAATATTTTACTGAAAACCTAGCGCTACTCCTCAAGGCGTCTGTTCCCATTGGTCAAGCAATCGATTCGCTCATGCAAACAACGAAGTCAAAGGCAGCCAAAAAGCTACTTGCACGAATGCAAGTCGATATAGAAGCAGGGTACGGACTTGCAGATGCTCTAGAACGATCGGGAATTGTAAGTGCCCAAACACTGGCCCTTATTCGGTTGGGAGAACATTCTGGTCATCTTGTAGAGAATATGCAACTTGCTGCACAGCAAGAAGAGAAGCGTCATGCGTCGCGCGCCAAGGTACGCTCTGCATTAATATATCCGGCATTTGTTCTAAGTCTTACGATTGTTGTAGGGCTTGGAATCGCATGGTTTCTTCTTCCCAAGCTTAGCAGCACTTTTTCGCAGTTACATGTAAAGCTGCCATTCATATCACTTGTCATGATTAATTTTGGTAATTTTTTACAGGTTCACGGCCTTATGGCCGTACCACTTACGTTAGGTATCGGTCTAGTCATTGGTTATATTCTTTTTGGCGCTCCTAAAACGAAATTTATCGGTCAACGTATTCTCTTCAAATTACCTGGCATCGGACGACTCATGAAAGAAGCTGAGATTGCACAGTTCGGTTACTTGTTAGGCACCCTTTTAGATGCCGGCCTTCCTATTACACAGGCCATCGAGCTGCTTGCTGGAGCGTCGACTTCTCGACAGCACCAACGTTTCTATCACGCGCTGGCAAGGTACCTGAGTGATGGGTTCAGCATGAAAGAGAGCATGAGCAAATACAAAAGAAGTGAGAAGTTATTGCCACTCGCCATGCAACAAATGGTAACCGCTGGAGAGCGTTCGGGGTCGCTTGCGGAGGTGCTTCTTACCATTGGACACACCTACGAACAAAAGTCAGATACAACAACCGAAAACCTTGAAGCTCTCATGGAACCAGTATTACTTTTATTTGTTGCGGCTGGCGTTATGTTGGTTGCTGTTGCCGTTATTCTCCCTATCTATAGCCTTGTTGGAGGCTTAGGTACATGAGTCGAGCGATGGGGTTCACCCTTCTCGAGATGCTCATCTCAGTGACTATTATAGGTATGCTTGTGGGGGTATCTGTGCCGGTATATGAATCGTTTGTACGGCAAAACGATCTTAATTTGGCCACACAGGGAATCGCTACGATGATTCAGCGAGCTGAAACGTATGCGCTTGGTAATAATACCGATAGCGTATGGAGCATCGAATTACTGCCGGCTTCAGTAATACTGTTCCAGGGGACTTCATTTGCCTCACGTAACACAAACTATGACGAAACCTATCCAATCCCTGGCTCAATTACGCTTAGTGGACTTACCGAGATACAATTTGCTAAGCTTACGGCACTTCCTAATACGACTGGAACAATTACCCTCGCAAGTACAACGTTGGATACAAACACAATAACACTCAACGCCAAAGGTGTGGTTGACTACTGATATGTTGATAAACAGAAAACAAGGCAAAGGATTTACCCTTGTTGAGTTACTTCTTGCAATAACTATCTTTGCTTTATTCGCCGGAGGTCTCATTGGTGCCGTCGTGTACGGGCGAGCAGCAACAGCAAACGCGGGCGATCATGAGCGGGCTGTTTTTCTTGCCCAAGAAGGCATAGCGGCCACTCGCAACATAGGAGATGCAGCCTATGCTAACCTAACGCTTGGCTCCCATGGATTAGTTCAGTCTGGAGGGGTGTGGACTTTTTCGGGAACATCAGATACAAATGGAATATATACGCGGACGGTTACTGTTACGTCGGCAGGTACAAACCGGCTAACAATCGCAGCAACCGTGACTTGGACTGAGCCGGGTGGTGCGACCGGGACGGTCATTGAAACGGGCGAAATGACAAACTGGGCGGCGGCAATAAAGCTATGGTCCAACGCCATCTTGGCCGGGAGCGTTGCGGTAACTGGTACGAATGTGGCCTTAAAAACGCGCGCGCAAGGTAACTATGCGTATACAGTACTTAACACTACTGCAGCAAATAACTTTGTTATAACGAATATATCTACTCCTACAGCCCCTGTGAATGTAAGCTCTATAACACTTCCTTCAGGAGAGTTGCCAACAAATATATATGTGAGCGGTAACTATGCATATATCACGTGTACGCATGCAACGGCAACGCTCATCATTGTAAATATCTCTAACCCCGCCGCCCCAACGCAAGTAGGTACGTACGGCGCCTCGGGAACAGGTGATGGAGCTTCTATTTTTGTGAATGGTTCAACGGCATATTTTGGACGAACGGCAAACGCAGGAGTCGCAGAATTTAGTATTTTAAACGTTTCTAACCCTGCCGCTCCTACACTTATTGGTGCGTATGGCAATAACACATCAATCAAAAGTATATATGTTTCAGGCAATTATGCATATTTAGCCACTACCACAACAACAAGTGGTTTAGTGGTAGTAAATATTACGACGCCCTCATCTCCAACGCTGGCAAAGGCGTTTCAACTTGCTAACTCGCTTGGGGCGACGGCGGTAATTGGTTTTGGTACGTCGCTTCTTGTTGGAGCATCAACGGCACTCTACGCAATTAATGTTGCTACGCCAACAGCGCCCACGACAACAGGTACGTTTACTGCAGCGGCGGCAATCAATTCTATAGATGTGGATATTACGAATAAATATGCATTCGTTGGCAATGCGGGAACAACCACTTCCTTTCAAGTGGTTAACATAGCGACGCTTTCTGCCATGACACTTGCTAAGACAGTAACGACTGTCAATGCAACGAATGGCGTGTCGTACGATACCTCACTCGATATTGTCGCAGGAGCCTCCTCAAACACTGCAAAACAAGTTGTGGTATTTACAAGGAACTAGACATGAAGAAGCATATTCAAAGCACAGGACAACAAGGATACACGCTGATCGAGCTTCTCCTCTATATTGGTATTTTAGGCTTTCTTCTTATGTCAATTACATTCTTTCTGGGGCCAATCCTTGATTCGGGAATGAAAAATCAGACAATTTCAAAAGTTGATACAGAGGGCGCGCTACTAATGAATCGAATTACACAAACAATCCGGAATGCGACATCAATAACAACCCCAGCTGCTGCGTCGAGCGGCCCATCACTCTCTCTTGTAGTTCCAACAGGTGCCTTAAGTCCATCAGTTTTTGATGTGGCAGGTAACTCGATTATGGGCTTCAACGCCGATGGTGGTACAACGGATACAAACAACCAGAACATTATCAGTATAACTAAATTTACTGCTGCAACGAGTGGAACAGTAGCGACACTGTATGCACTCCTTGGTACGCCTATCGCCGCAAGCCCTAACAACCTTGGTCAGATGGCAATTTACGCTGGAACAAGTTCGGCGCCAACAACCTTGCTTGCGAGTAGTGCAAGTATTCCACTGAGTGCGAGTGGTTGGAACGCGTTTCCTATATCTCCTGTTACCGTCACGGCTGGCCAGGTGTATTGGCTTGGCTACAATACTAATGCGACGAGCAATACGGCTAACTGTCTCCGGTATTTGAGTGCAGGAGGAAGCGCGGGGCAGGTACAATACGTAGCACAAACCTACGGTACGTGGCCAACAACATTTAGCGGAGGCTCCAGCACGAACGACGAATTCTCTGTCTACGCTGACATCCTACCGAGTTCAGCTTCAGCAGAAATCAAGGAAGGGGTGAGTGCGGCGGTGGCTATGACAAGCAGCAGCGTGCAAGTAGTTAATCTTAACTTTACTAATTTAAAAAGAACCGGGACGAACGGTATTGTCCAGGTGACATTTACTCTTGCGAGGATAAATCCTGCAAACCGCAATGAATATGATTACAAGAAGACATTTACAAGTTCGTCGGAGGTAGGGTGGTAATGAGGCGAGCCGGTGAAGCGGGATACATTGCGCTTATCTCTGTATTAATTACTAGCGCCGCGGCGACTGCTATATGTCTTTCTTTATTGCAAACGGGTACCGATAGTCAGCGCAGCATATTGATTGAACAACAATCAAAACAAGCTCGTTCACTGGCGGTTGCCTGCGCCGAAGAAGCGATGCAGGTAATTCATGACAATATTGCCTATTCCGGAACGAATACACTTATTCTTGGCCAAGGATCTTGTACGTACATAATCGCCGTCACGGCGGGCTCAACGCGATCGTTAAGCGCCTCTGGCACTGTCGGAAATGTTGTCAGAAAGATACAAGCATATGCTACAATTAATTCAACAAGCATAAGCATTACTTCATGGCAAGAAGTAAGCTAGGCATGTAAGTAAGCAAGTAAATTATTAATAAGGAAAGAGAAAGTCCCCATGTTGAACTTTAAAAACATCAAACAAAAACAAGCAGGTTTTACACTGCTTGAGGTACTCCTGGTCGTGGCAATTATCGCCATTCTCGCTGGAATCGTGATAATCGCGATTAATCCTGGTAAGAACCTTGGTGATTCGCGCAACGCGCAACGATCTGCCGATGTAAATACCATAATTAATGGCGTATACCAATATACACTTGATAACAATGGCGTTCTTCCTACGGTGGGATCACGCACAGGTGCGGTGGCTATTTCGACAACGCCAACCGAAGTTTGCAATACAAGTACTTCTACGTGTACAGGTTTAGTAGATTTGGCTGTTTTAACGGCGCTAGGGAAATATGTCGTTGCTATTCCTAAGGATCCACAATGTCCAACTACCAACCTTAACGGTACCTGTTACTTTATTTCCAAGGACGCGAACAACCGTCTAGTCGTTAGCGCAAACCTTGCAGAGAACGGTAAGACAATCTCTGTTAATAAGTAGCCTGAGTTTCTCTTATGACGGAGAGGAAAAAAACTAAGGGTACAAAGAAAAAGGAGAATACGGCAAAATATACGCCGCTCTTCGCCCCCGTGTCAAAAAATATTGAGGAAAGTCCGACAATTCGTTTACTTGCTATCTGCTTCACTCTCCTCTCACTCGCTTTTGCTGCTATAGCCTTTTGGAAATATCCATTGAACTAGCGCAGTCGAGACAAATTAAAAAGGCAGGATTTAACCCTGTCTTTTTAATTTGTAATTCTATGATTATGCAAGCGGATCAATATAACGTAGTCTCTATGGTAGGATACGATCGAATAGCTAACTGAGCTACGGGAACTGACTGAAGGTTTCGACGGATAGTATGCTTTTAATAGGTTCCGTCGGGGGTACGGGTTTATTGGCATAGGTGGCTACGATCTATCATCCGACCAGTATTCAAAGAGGACGTGGCACTACAAGTCTCTCATTGATATAATAAAAGAAGTTACGTATAGATAAGGAGCATCCTCATGAACGAAACGGTAAAAGAAATTGTTGAGAGATTCTACAGGAGCGCTGCGCAAAAAGATGACAAATGGCAGGAATACCTGGCAGATAATGTCAGCTTTTCGGTCGCCGCAAAAGAAAAATTTGTCGGTCAGGAAATGTTCATCAAAGCGTATACTGCTTTTTTGCAATCTGTAGAAAAATTGGGGGTACGGCAGCTGTTTATTGATAATGACACCGCCTGCGCCATCATAAACTATGACTACATATCGTCAAACGGTGTGACATTCCGTCAGGACGATGCAGAGGTTTGGAAAGTAGCGGATGGTAAAATTGTTTCGTTCACGCTCTACTATGACGAAACTGAGTATCGCGCCCTAATGGCACAATAAGACAGTTGCCGCTACTTACTCACGCGTTATTGAACAATCACGCTCCAAACCGCGTCACCAGCAGGATAAATGCAACTCCCGCAATCGTCAAACCAATCGTCTTATAAGGCGACAGTTTAGAATGCGCCTGCGGTAGGATATTACTCGCTGCAATATACATGAGCACTCCAGCAAAGAATCCAAGATAAAGACTAAGAGCGCTCTCTGAAAACTGAACAAATAGGCTCACCACCCCACCCGCAATTGGCGCAAGCACAACCAGGGCCATCAATTGAAAGATCTGGCGTACTTTGTTTTTATGAAGCAGCATAAAGTTAGCCGTATCGAACCCATCGGCAAACCTATGGCCAATAACAGCGAGCGCAACCGTAAAGCCAATCGTCGGACTTATCCGAAAAGCAACACCGATACTTAGTCCATCAAAGAAACTATGAGAGGCCAGTGCAACTGCTCGTGCCATACCAAGTTTTGGGTGGGAGTGCTGTTCATAGCTTGATTCATCCGCTCCATGAACCAATACGGTCTTCTCGACAATATGAAACACCAGGAATCCGGTGACGAAAAATAGCATCGGCCACACAGTATCGGTCCTAGTACGTAGGGCACCTTCAAAAATTTCCGGAAGCAAATCAAATCCCACAAGCCCTAGCACAAGTCCGGATGTAAGTGCCATTGCAAGATGAAGCCGCTTCTTGGTTCGTATTGCAGTGTAGCCACCAGCAAGGGCAGCAGCTGCTGCAACAAGTGTAAATAAGAAAATAATCATACGTAAAGTATAAAGCGATGAAACACATTTTTGCAAATTTGTCGCAATTATATGTATAATTGCAATGTGACTAACCCAATTGAATCCGTAACAGCCACGTTAAAAGCCAATGGCTATAGCATCACGAACTCTCGTAAAGTAGTATTCACGGCGCTGATGAGTAGAGAGCCACAAAGTATAAGTGAAATCACCAAAACTTTGGACGGGGTTATCGACCGGGCCAGCATATATCGTATCCTCACACTGTTTGAATCCCTTGGCATGGTTGAGCGGTTGGCTTTTGGATGGAAATATAAATTCGAATTAAGTGACACGTTTGCTGAACATCACCATCACGCAACATGTATACGTTGCGGTAAAATGGTGCCATTTGAAGAAAGTGACGCTATGAAACGAGAACTTAAAAAACAATCAGAAGCAATAGGCTTTTTAGAAACAAACCATCAGTTCGAGGTCCGGGGCATTTGTAATACCTGCCGCTAAATAATCATGCGCACAACGTCAAGGCTATCATTAGCAGGTGGCTATAAGTTTGCTAAGTGCACTATAAAAGCCGCACTCCTTAAGACGCCCGCTGTGCAAGCAGTAACCTAGATACCGAGCTAGCTATTCAAGACCTAACAGTTTGGCACGCTCCGGCTGAAAACAGAAGTAATTGTTTACTTGAGAACTATCCGCTGTCGACGTAAAGGGTACTAAATGCCCAGGAAGGTGCCGGGAGTGCTCTAAGATATATACGTTATAGCCATGACGCTTCAAGGTATCGGTAACGCGATCATCTGGATTAGCGGGATTGTATTCAATGATCAAATCAGGCTTATACGTACTAATAATCCTTTCAGCACCAATGAGCACATTGTTTTCATAGTCTTCCACGTCCATAAGTATCAAACGTACATCAGTAATTCTTTCGAGCTCAGCAACATGATCAACCGTATCGACAGGGATATCGTGTACAGTAGCATTATCTGACGCTACAATGTGCGTAGCGCCGCTGTTCTCAGGGTTGAGCGCAATCGAAACCACTCCTTTCTTATCGCCAGCGGCCAATGGCAGCGTCGTTATATTTGTCACATTATTTAATGTGACATTTGCCTGTAACGTCTCAAACATAGAAGGATTTGGCTCAAATGAGAAAACCTTCGCAGCACCAACACTGGCAGCATATATAGACATTAGTCCATTGTGCGCACCAATTTCAACGAACGTTCCCGGTACATCGGATGCAGTCAATGATCGTCGAATAACCTCAAGCGTGCCAGCCTCGTATGTCCCTAAAATATACAGATTTCGCTCAATTGAGCCCTGCATATTCTCAGCGTGGGACCGATCAAGATCAATCATCATCGAAAAACCATACACAGTCGGTATAATCATTCGTCCGTTTGCTTCGGGCAATATACGTTTTGCAATATCATGCTGGATATCAATACTCACTGACTCATCAAAAGGATGCTTGAGCACCTGTGCGTTAAGTTTTCGTATAAGCTGAAACCGAGAGTCCTGAGTAAAATCTTGAGGTTGTATCATATCAATATTGTACTCGCTGCTTCTTGCATATATGTTAAATACTCGGCAGAACCGAGTATTTAACAGAGTACATCAAGAACTAGAATGGCGCTCGAGCATCATGCTTCTCAGCAAACATTACCTGGTTGCCATCTGGGTCTTTTGTGCTAAACCATTTTACACCTGAACCTGGGCCAAAAAGGTCATTCTGCACACTGTCAGTCTCGATGCCGTTATCTGTAACATTTGTATGAGCCTCCTCAACGTCAGTTACCTCAAAGTACAAAGTAAGCGTACCGGCTTTAATCACTTCTGGTGCAACACTTGCACGAGAGAGTGTTATTGTCGTGCCACCATCAGGCAGAGCAAGAGTAGTCCACCAGTTATCATCGTCCTGACGGTACTCGGTTGCAATCTCAAATCCAAGCTTCGTAACATAAAAGTTTTTAGATTTTACCATATCGCTCACATTGATCGAGCACATCATAAGTTTGTTAGCTACTTGCATAAAAGTGTCCTTTCTGTTGCAGTTTATTTAGCTTTGCTATATAATCAAATTACTTGATATTCGAGATAATGTCAACTGGATTTACAATGAACAAGCAAGAATCAGAGAAAAAAGTATTTTTAGCCGCCCGTGACCAAGGCATTAGCTCTGTCTTATTCCGCAACGCCACAAGCCGAAAATTAGGCCTCAACGCTACTGATGCAGAATGCCTGAGTTTCTTAATGATGAACCAGGTCGCAACACCCACTGAGCTCGCAAATTACACCGGTCTCACGAGCGGGTCTACAACCACCATGCTTGACCGGCTCGAACGGGCTGGCTTTATCATTCGTAAACCCAATCCTAAAGATCGTAGGGGAGTCTTAGTTGAGGCCCTCCCACACTATATGGAGCTCGCAGGTCCGCTTGTTACTGGTGTGCAGCAAGCTCATCGTAAGCTCCTTGCAAAATATACTGAAAAGGAGCTCGAAGTAATCGCCGATTTCTTAACTGGCTTCACTAGCAACGTCACCAAGCAAACCCGCATCATAGAAAATTTGCAATAAACCCCTGCTAGGACGACACTTACAACACTTCCTATGGTGTGCGATAATACTAGCACCATCTAACGAAAGGTATGCTTTGACTAACGCCAATTTACCGAAATGGCAAACTGCTAGTTCCAAATATCTTGTAAAAGATCGCTGGATTACACTCCGTACCGACTCATGTACAACGCCAGCCGGCCACACAATTGAACCATACTATGTTCTTGAATACCCAGATTGGGTGAATTGTTTTGTTATCGACAAAAACCTTGACATGTTACTAATTAATAATTATCGACACGCCGTTGACACGTATGTTCTCGAGCCAATAGGTGGTGGCATCGAGCCAGGCGATACATCACCAGAGGCGGGTATACGGCGTGAGCTTGAGGAAGAACTTGGTTATACCGGTGGTACACTCTATAACGTTGGGGCCAGCTACCCAAATGCAGCATCTCATTCCAATAAGGTACACTCATTTTTTGCGTTCGGCGGGGAGATTTCTCAACACCACCAACACGAAAAGGGTGAAACGATGACAATACTTCGCATCCCACTACGTGAAGCCCTTGCAATAATACTAGGTCAAGATTCAGGTAAGATATATCAGAGTACGCATCTTGCAAACTTACTCATGACGCTCAACTTCATCAAGCACTCCAATATACCAGAATTACAAAAAGTGAAAGATGCCATTAGGGAGGAGCAATGGTAAAAAATCGGCACGACAGCGAAACACTAGCACGCGGACTACAAGTGGTTGTCGCCTGCGCACTCATTCATCACAACTTTGACGGTATCGAAAAGGTATTCTTGCCAAAACGTGCCGACACCAAAAAATTTATGCCTAGCGTATATGAATTACCTGGTGGCCACGTCGATTTCGGCGAGAACATCACAGCAGGGCTAAAGCGCGAAATACGAGAAGAATTCGACAAAGAAATCATCCTCGGCGACCCATTCGCAACTTTCACATACACCAACGAAATAAAAGGCACTCATTCCATTGAAACCGTATACTTCGCGCAGTTCGCTGGCGGCATCGACGACATCAAAATTCATCCCGAAGATCACGCTGGCTACCAGTGGCTTAGTGAGGTAGAATTACAAAAGATGCTTCAGGGTACCAGCAAAGATGAAAGCGATGCAGAATACCAAATCATCCAGCGTGCCTTTAGGCTATTACGGGGCGATTCACTCAATTTTGGTGCATGACATAGTTTTTTCTTCAATTAGGACTAAGGCCATGTTAAATGTAGTTCCACGGACCCACCCACCAAATGCACGCACGCGCGTTTTTCCTTTTTGATAAAATATTTGACTTTATAATGTATATATGCTATATTGCTAATACCGACACAGGAAAGGTTTGCCGTTCCTGGGGACGGGAACTTTTTTGTTGGCGGTGCGGTAGGTACTTGCGCAAGTTGCAGTGGATGTCTTTAATGGAGTAACCAGCCTTAGCTGCGATACCAAGCGTCACCTGGTGAACACCGTGCAAGACCGAGCTTCAATTGACCTAGCCCAGGCAGGGTCAGCTAAGTGAAGCTCACCCGGAGAGCATAGTATACGCTCACCGAGCACCACAGCAGTTCGCCTTTCGGGCACGCCCGGGAGAGGGGAGATTAGGCAGCCGCTGGCTACCGCTCCTCCCTCCCGGGCTATTAACTTTTTTAGACTTTATTGTATTAAACTAACATCACTATTTGTCCCCAGACACTCATACTGTCCCGGGGACACTTTTGTATTGAGGCCCAGTAATGGCTACTGCAAATACGCGCCTTATGACAGCCGAACTCCAAAAGTGAAGTGAGGTAAGCCTTTACTAACTCGCTACGGGTTAAAGAGCCTCCAGACACCATACGAAAACAGCGCCCAGATGGATAACTCCACAGGACGCCGATTAAGCTAAAGAGACATTTAGTTCTGGTCGTTGATTGCAGCCATGAGTGAATTCTCATCGCGACGTGGCTTTCGACTACCGCTGAAGCTGCGCTTGCCATCGTGGCCGTGGCTAGCTTGTGGCCGTGGACCGCGACTATCACGACTACCATTACCCGTGCCAGCTGGGCGACGTTCGCGCCATTCGGTGCGTGAGTTACGATCAGGTCGCTCTCGGCGCTCTTCGCGCTCTGGACGATCTACACGTGCACCCTTCTCAGGCACAAAGGTAAGAGCAGAGCCATTCTTACCGCCACGACCAGTACGACCGATTCGGTGTACATAGTCATCATAAGTAGTAGGCGTATCAAAGTTAATCACGTGGCTCACATTTGGAATGTCTAAGCCGCGTGCGGCAACATCAGTGGCAACGAGCACACTTACCCGCGAGTTCTTAAAGTCATTCAGTGCGCGATTACGCTGACCTTGAGATTTATTGCCATGAATCGCAACAGATCGAATGCCAGCTTTATCAATCATGTCAGATAGTCGCTGTACACCAAACTTTGTTTCGCCAAAGATAATCGTTTTCTCAAGAGTGTCACCATTCAAAAGATCCATAAGCAATGTCTTCTTATGTTCTGGGTCGGTGTAACGCACAACATCCTGGTAAATGTGGTCGTTAGTCTCTGTTACCTTAACAGAGACATACTCTGGCTCGCGCATAAAGTCATTAGCGATTGCTTTCACACCCTCACTAAAGGTTGCACTAAAACAGAGCGTCTGACGCTCGACAGGGAGCTGGGATGCGATATTACGGATATCGTTCACGAAGCCCATATCAAGCATACGATCAGCCTCATCCAGCACGAAGTGATCGATCACACCAAGACGGAGTGAACGACGCTCAATGTGGTCTTTAATGCGCCCTGGGGTACCGATAATAATATGCGACCCACGCTGCAAACCACGAAGCTGTGGCAAAATGTTCATACCACCAACAAGCAGTACTGAGTAAAGTTTCATGCCAGCAGAGAACTTACGGAATTCGTCGTCAATCTGCGTTGCAAGCTCGCGGGTAGGTGCCATAATCAGCACAGAACCAAGTTTGCGGTCTTTATTTAAGCTATTAATGATAGGAAGCAAGAACGCAGCAGTCTTACCAGTACCAGTGTTTGCAAGGCCAATTATATCCTTACCAGCCATTGCTAGTGGAATTGTTTGGTCCTGAATTGCACTTGGTGTGTCGAACTTCATGAATTCGAGGTTCTTTTGGATTTGTGGAGCAAAATTAAAATCAGCAAAACGGTGGATAGGTTGGTACGCGTTCGCGTCATCATGCTTATCAACGACATCAGTGTTAATGAACTTTGATTCGTGAATATACTGCTTAGACTGACGGTTCCTGCCGCGGCTTGTCCGGTTATTACTATTGTGGCGCGGTGACGCACCATTAAAAGATCGTTTCGTATACATTAGTTAGGATGCCTTTCAGTTCATCAACTTGTTTGATGAATCGCTGTTTGGTATTAGGTAAGCATCCATCCGAATTTTAGGTAAAAAGATACGTAAAACTTCTTCTTATTATATATCAAAATGTATACGAAGTCAATACTATTGAATTTGCTAATGGTATATAATGAATAGCATGACTAAGCATACAGAAGAATTCAAAGTAAACGGCGAAGATCTACTAAAGAAAGTTAAGGAAATCCTTGCGGAGGGCAACGCGCGCAAAATCACGGTCAAAAGCAAAGAAGGCAAGAGTATCGTTGAGTTGCCGCTCACCATTGGCGTTGTAGGCGCCGCCCTTGCACCACTCCTCGCTGCTATTGGCGCAATTGCAGCGCTCGTCACCGAATGTACAATCGTCGTTGAACGCGAAGAGAAATAGTCTCAATACCGGGCGCAAAAAGCGACGAGGATACCGATAGGTGTAGAGTGAATAGAAAAATAGGCTAACTCATCAATTCAGGAACGCTTCAATCACTTCTTGTGGCAGTTGCCCTATATATTTGGGATAGTACGAAAGTTTTGCGAGTGGTATTTTACCGACAAATAAGCGCATAAACTCATACTTGTCTAAGTTACGCAGCAGCTCTATTACATCACTATTGACCTTACTTAACTTATATTGTAATATAAACATGTTATTCATCCTAGCGGCTGGATACGACCCTCACAAACAAACTACAAATTCTTCTACGCAGATGAGGGAAGGTGTTATAACAAATAGTTATAGCTCATTCCCTCATCTGCGCGAACCGTTCGCGCATATAACCCTACATTCTGTGGGGTTGGTGAGTACCGGAGAAGGAATACGCATATGCCCAACGACCAGAACATCACGAAGTCCATTTCGCTGCAGAACGACGGCGGCCAGCTCGTGCTGAAGGTGGACTACTCGCACCACCAGAGCGAGACCGGCGACGTGGTGGTCATCGGCCGGATCATGGACGCCTTCGAGCGCCAGGCGAACAGCATGCTCGCCTCCTCGGGAGACCTCCTCTCGGACGCGAAGCTCCCGAGAGGCCGGCGGCACATTGCCTCGATGCACAGCATCAAGGTGGACGGACGGACGCTGCGGATCAGGGCGGACATCAAGACCACCCGCAAGGTGGACGGCTTCACGCTCATCTGCTTCGCGGACGGGCTCATCGGGAAAACGATCCCCTGCATCTTCGTGGCACTCAAGCCCGAAGAGACGGCGGCGTTCGTCCTGGCCCGCTTCTCCCAGCTCTTCCTGCGGACCATGCGCCAGACGGCCATGGACATGTACAGGCTGATGCCGCCGTCGATGCTGTTCGGTCCCTTCGAGGCGACGACCGGTGCCACGGTGGCCGTCCAGGAGCCGTAGAGAGTCTGCCACGATCAACGCGGGCGCGGCGGCGATGCCGCGCCCGCACGGTCTGGTGTATGGAAGTAGTTTGTTTGTGAGACTACTTCGAACTTATTTACTCTATCAAAAAAGACACCTCCATAGTTGGGGTGTCTTGAATTTTAGTTACTAAACCAAGGCATTTCATTCAACAAACCGATCAGTTGTCTTTTCAGTGAGCTGACGATCTCCAATATCACGGGACGAGCCGCAGGCTTGTCGAACCACGCAACCTTTCCAGATTGTTTTTGCATTGTTCTTTATAGAGGGTGACGCGTTCTTCGAATGCCTCGACCCGCTCAACCTCTTCTGGAGGCGGTGGTGGCATGGTGAGCGCCCATCTTGCTCGTTCACTTGTGTGGACGGTGGGCGGACCATACCCCTAAATAAATTGTCGCGTAATTGACTCTTTCGCTGTGTGCAAATCTTTTGGCTTACCAGCAAACACAATACGCCCACCAGCTTGCCCAGCTTCTGGGCCAATATCAATAATCCAATCCGCCTGGCGAATCACATCCAAGTTATGCTCGATCGCAATGACTGTATTACCACTATCAACCAGCCGGTTAAGAATCGTAAGCAAGCGAGCAATGTCAGACATATGCAAACCTGTCGTTGGCTCATCGAGCACATACATACTGCCAGATTTATGCAGTTCACTCGCAAGCTTCACACGCTGGCATTCACCGCCAGATAGCGTGCTCAGTGGCTGCCCAAGGGTAAGGTAATCAAGCCCAACATCAAACAACGCCTGCAGTTGCTTTGTCACGGCAGGATTTTCAAAGAAGCTCACCGCATCCGCAATCGTCAGATCAAGCACCTCAACGATATTTTTGCCATGCCATTGGTACTGCAAGACTTCTTCTTTGTACCGTTTGCCTTCGCAAATCTCACAAATTGTTTTCGCCTCCTCTACGTACGCCGCCTCGACAGCAACATAGCCAGTGCCTTGACAGTTTTCACAGGCGCCCTTTGAATTAAAGCTAAACAGGCTCGCATCAACGTCGTTTTCTTTCGCAAAACTCTTACGAATCTCATCCATGATACCCGTGTACGTAAGTACATTAGAGCGACTGTTCGCAGCGACGGGGGACTGATCAATCACAATCGAATCCGGGTGCTGCTTTACGAATGTTTGGTTAATCAACGAGCTTTTACCCGATCCTGCCACTCCAGTTATAGCGGTAAGCACGCCAGTTGGAATAGAGACATCCACATTATGCAGATTGTTAGCGTGCGCATTTTCGATGCGAATTTCACCCGTTGGCGTGCGAACGTCATCCTTTAAATCAAGGTGCTGGCTCAGCGCCTTACCCGTAAGCGTGTCAGATTTCAACAAGCCTTCGTAAGTGCCCTCAAACATAATCTCACCGCCTCGCGACCCCGCCCCGGGGCCAACATCAATAACATGATCGGCAACCTTAATCACATCAGGGTCGTGTTCAACCACAATCACCGTATTGCCATTATCGCGCAGCTTTTTAAGAAGCTCATTTAGACGGTGAACATCGCGTGGGTGTAGCCCCACACTTGGCTCATCAAAAATGTACATTACGTCGCTCAATGTGCCGTTAAGATATTTCACAAGCTTCACACGCTGCGACTCGCCACCAGATAGCGAATCGGTCGTACGATCTAGACTGAGATAGTTAAGTCCAATTTCATTCAGGTGATTCAATCGGCCGCGAAGCATCGCAACAAGCTTCGTAACTGAGGAATCTTCAATGGCGTCAAGCGCCTCAAGCAAGGTATCAATCTGCATCGCATTGTAATCAGCAATATTATGGCCGTTAATTTTGCTCGCCAGCGCCGTTTGATTCAGCCGTGCGCCATGGCAAAGCGGGCAAGGGGCCATTGCCATAAATGGCTTCACAGCCTTTTGCGTGCGCTCCGACATCGCTGAAAGATCGCGCGTAATATACTTAGTCGCAAAGCGGCGCGCAACACCCTCGTAGGTCATGTTGATACCAACACCTTCGAGCTTCACTTTACGTGTCTCACCATACAGCAATTCGTTCATCTCGGCATCGGTGTAATCTTTCAGCCTCTTATCTGGGTCAATCCCGGTGGCTGCAACTACTTGCTTCCAGTACCAACCGTCAACTCCATAATCAGGCAATTGAATCGCACCCTCATTCAGCGACAGAGAAGTATCAAGTGCTGCTTCGACATCAAGCCCCACATTGCTGCCAAGCCCCTTACATTCAGGACACATACCTGCGGCATTATTAAACGAAAACATATACACTTGTGGCACATTTGGCTGACCAATACGTGAAAACAAGCGACGAATCAGCGGCGCAATATCAGCGACCGTCCCGACAGTAGAGCTAGAGCCGCCACCAAGCTTGCGCTGGTCTACAATAATCGGCATGTTCAGGTTTGCAATACTATCAGCCTCCGGTTGCTTTACCTTTGGCAAAAAGGTGCGCACAAACGCGCTGAAATTTTCGTTCAGCAAACGCTGGCCTTCTGCAGCAACCGTATCAAACACAATTGACGATTTGCCAGATCCGGACACACCAGTAAAAATCGTGATCTTACGTTTTGGTATTTGTAGGCTCACATTTTTAAGGTTATTCTCACGCGCGCCAACAATTTCAATATAGCCGTGGGTATGTTCTACCATTAGTTAAACTTCCTTAAAGTGAGGGTTATAAATTAATCCGAGTAACTGACCGTTTGGTCTCTTCACAGTCGCGACCATAATATCACCACCAGTCTCAGTCACTGGCTCGTAAATTTCACAGCCACTCGCAATAAAATGGTCAACAGCCTCATTTATATCATCTACACCAAAGTATGTGCGCGGACCATCTGCCATGTCACCATTCGGATCAAGACCGAGTTCATACCCACCAACATTAAACCCGACATAGAACGGCTGGTCAAAGTATGGCTCAACACCGAGCGCATCCGCCCACCATTGCGTATCAGCTTCTAAATTGTTTGATGGATAGATAAGTGTACGAAGGCCTAAAAGTTTCATACATCTATCGTATCAAACTTCGCTGCCGCATATAATGCACTCGTTGTTCTTGGGGCAAGTGTTCAATCGCATACCGTAGCGTTGTGCGCGGCATAGTCGCCGCATGAGTATCCAGAAATCGCAGCAGGGTATCGCGGTTTACTCGCTTCCCAATTTCACGTAGCATCCAACCAACAGCCTTTTGAATCAAATCATGAGTATCGTGCAAAAGTATCTCGGCAATCACGAGCGCATCATCCGCCTCGCCCTGTTTAATGTAGGCAAATGTAGCGATCATGGCGATCCGGCGGTCCCAAACGTCCCCCGATAAGGCAAGAGGCTTCAATACGGCAAACTTATCTGGATTGTCCTGTAATTCTGGCCCAACAATAAACTCCGCACTACTATCAACTAAATCCCAGTTGTTCACATATGCCTTATGCGCAAGATAGAAATTATAAATTGCGGCACGCTCAGCAGGGTCACCCTTTTTATATTGATTCACCAATATAATCAGCGCCAACAATCGATCATCATGCCATTTGCTCGCAATAAGCTTATCGAGCTCAGTAAACGCCATCGCAGCAAAATGCTTCGCTACATCACGCGTCGCCGGTACGCCACATGCTAAAAAGACATCGCCCTCAGAGTATCCCCCAGGATATGCCTTGAAAAATCTTGCGGTCGATTCCACACGCTCGGGGCGAGAAAACATACGTAGTTCGCGCTGTGCATCCGCTGCCGTCACGCTATTCGGCATGGTGCGGATCAAAACTCATATCCATCCACATTGGCTCAAGTGTATTGCCGTCAAGGTCTTGCACCTCAAGGCAAAACATACCATCCATGCCTTCGTTTAGTGCGGCCATATGCCAATCACCACCATTTTGCTTTGCAGTATCAGCAAAGCCTTGCACCGCCTCGCGACTATCCATGCTCAGCGCCACTAACGCGCCACTAGTATCCTGCGTGTTCGCAACGGTCTTATCCTTCAGGAACTGGCCATAAAATTCACGGGTCAGCAGCATAAATACAATATCATCCGACCATTGCAGGGCGGCGGCGCGCTCGTCGCTGAACATCTCGTTCTTCGTAAAGCCAAGCGCTTCATAAAATTTCACTGATTTCTCTAAATCATTAACTGGGAAGTTAATAAAAACTTGTTTACTCATAGCGCCCCCTCCATATTACTTACTTTTAGTATATACTATTACACATTATGATCCCACAGGATCCACTATGCGCATACGTTTGGACGGGCCAAACCGCTGACGCTTCTTGATTCAATAATTTATAAAGGAGACTCTAATGGATCGACGCATTACAACACGAGGCATTATCTACAAAAATGGTAAAATCTTCGCGCAAAAGCTCAAAAGAGGTGAGGGCACAGCCGACTATTGGTGTACGCCAGGTGGCGGACTGGACCCACACGAATCGCTACAAGATGGGTTAGTGCGCGAAATGATCGAAGAAACAGGTGTATCGCCAGAAATCGGTAAGCTCCTATATATACAGCAGTATAGGGAAGAAAACGGCCGCGAATACCTTGAGTTTTTCTACCACATCATTAATGTTGATGATTACGAAACGATTGATCTCGCCAGCACTACCCACGGTGAAATAGAGGTTGCCGAATACGGTTTTGTCAATCCAAGCACAACAATAGTCTTACCAAAATTCCTCGGGGAAGTAGATATCGCGAGAGATATCAAGGCGGGGCTAGTACAAGAATTTAATTACTTGTAGCAGCAAAATTAAAGAGCCGGATTGCCGGCTCTTTCTATCACTTTTTCAACCATCCACCACCTTCAGATTTCTCGTATCCTGCCTTTTTCACGGCCGCCCACGCAACCTTATGTGCGGTTTCCTCTCGGTCCGCATCGCCCTGGCGTTCACTCGGCTTTGCGTATTCATCATACGCGCTATTAAACGCCTCTTTATATACATTTAATGCATGCTCGGGCAATACATTCCTCACGCTCTCGGGGAGTTCGCTAATTGATTCGTATGGCATATATGCCTCCTTTCGCTTAACGATGCTACTGCTTTTATTATACGCCGTATATATATAAGCTACTGGAACGCACCGCAAAGCGGGAAATGCTAATAAAATGTGTAAACGCGTTGTTTTATTAAGCCATCAAAACAATTTCCTCTAACCCTGGCACTAATTCAAGCAAGGGGAACTGCGCCACACTAAAGTACGCTGCTTTTTCTATATCTGAACTATTTCCCATTTTTGGGTAATGTACCTATCACGTTTTCGACTCTATAAAAGAATCGTTGCTTAAAAGCATCCGTTTGCTGTGTAACGTAGCGAGAATCCCCAGCTACATGTAACTTCCAGAAACTCACGGCGCAGTGTATCGCCATGAGTCTCACCTACTTCAGCACCGCCACCAGAAAATCCCCAGAGGTGCGAATGAATATCTTCAACAAGCAGTATCTCACCCTGAGAATTAAATTATATGCTATAGATGCTCATAAGTTGAGTCATGAGTTTAGCATAACAAACGCAGCATAGCTCACACCAAGCGATATTCTACTCTTCTGGCATAAAATATAACGCCACCGCCGCCATCAGCAGCCCGACATCCCGAAACGTAATCACAAACTGATTAAGGCTCGAAACAACTATCCCAGTAAGTGTCAGTGCACTCAGCGCCGCAGCAACCTTGCGGAATCTACCGCTCGCCAGCAGCAATCCCAGAATAATCTCATATACCGCAATAAATTTAAGTGCCACATCCAGTGCGATAAAATTGCCTATAAACTGCGGCAGGTAGCTCACCCACAAGAGGGGATTTAGTAATGATGCAATGCCTGCATACAAAAACACGAACGCCAAACCCAAGCTGAGTATAAGGGCAGGCAATTGCGCTCTATTAGTATAGACCTCCATATTTTTAATAATACCACTTATGTTATATGCTAGATACAGCTAAAGAGGAGTTTTCAATGAAAAAAACGTATATCTACATAGCAGTCGTTGCCGTTATCGTCCTTGGGGGAGTTGGTGTCTACTTTGCAATGAACCATAAGAACAATAACAATAGCACGAACTCGATGGATATGAGCAACTCATCAAACGATTCATCGAGCAAGGCTGTCGAAACCGACACGGTAAGCATTCAGAACTTTGCGTTCAACCCAGTGAATATTTCCGTAAAAGCCGGCACCAAAGTCACCTGGACTAACAAAGATTCAGCACCCCACACCGTAACAGAGACTGACGACAAAACTGGCCCAAGTAGCGGCAATCTCAACAATAGCGATAGCTACAGCTTTACATTCACCAAGCCTGGCATTTACCATTACAGCTGCTCCGTTCACCCAAACATGACGGGCACCGTAACAGTTAATTAGCTGTTACACTAAGGGTAATGAAGAAAGTTAAAGTATCTATTCAAGATGAGCACACGCTCGTGCTGCAAGAATCAGCAGAAAAGGGTGACCTCATCGATTTGAAATCTATTCACGAAACCGACATCGACGCTTCGACGATCACCAGTGTCGTAAACTCTATTAAGCGTGATGCGTTTCAAGATGCGCTCAATAAAGAGAAGGCAACGCTTCAGCGTGAACTTGTTCTACAGGCGCAGTTAAAAGAGCAGGCGCTGCAAGATAAGATCAAATCGCTCGAACAAGAGAAAGACTCCGCCGCAAAACTCGCCGAGGCCAACGCTAAAAACACAAACCAAACAGACCTCGCGAAAAAAGAAGCGGAAATTGCCGAGCTCCGCGCCCAGCTAAACGCCACCGCAACCGAGAAACAACTGGCAGTTACCGAGGCGGTCGGGAGGGTAGAAAAAGAGCGTGACCAACTTGCAAATGACCTAAGGAGCAAAGATACTGAAAAGCAACTCCTTGAAAGTTCACTGAAAGAAAAGTTCCTGGGCGAGCTCAAGGCTAAAGACGACATCATCAAGCTTAAAGATGAAGAAATCGAGTTCCGCAAAGATATGAAAGCCAAGCTCAGCACCAAGATGGTGGGTGAGACGCTCGAGCAACACTGCGAAATCGAGTTCGAAAAGCTCCGTGCCACTGCATTCCAACGCGCAGAATTTGGCAAAGACAACGACGCACGCACTGGTAGCAAAGGCGACTACATTTACCGCGAATTCGACGAACACGGCACCGAAATCATCAGTATTATGTTCGAAATGAAGAACGAAAACGATGAAACAGCCACGAAAAAGACCAACGAAAGCTTCTTAAAAGAACTCGACAAAGACCGCCGCGAAAAATCTTGCGAATACGCTGTACTCGTTACGCTCCTCGAAGCCGAAAGTGAACTCTATAACGGCGGTATCGTCGATAAATCCCACCAGTTCGACAAAATGTACGTCATCCGCCCACAGTTCTTCATCCCGATGATTACCTTGCTACGCAACGCCGCGCTCAACTCGCTCAAATACAAGTCAGAGCTCGCCGAAGTGCGCGAGCAAAACATCGATATCGCCAACTTCGAAGATAACATGAACGAATTCAAAATGAGTTTTTCACATAGAACAGACTTAGCCTTTGACCAATACGCTAAGGCCATCGAAGAAATCGATAAATCCATCGACCGCCTCACAAAAGTAAAAGACAACCTTATGAAATCTGGCAACAACTTGCGCCTTGCCAACAACAAAGCCCAAGATCTCAGCATCAAAAAGCTCACTCGCGGCAATCCAACCATGCAGGCAAAATTCGAAGAGGCAAAGCGCGCCAAGCAATAGCAAAAAGCAGTCGGGAATTATCGAGATTTTTGGCTATTATCACTCAATTTGCCAACGCCCCATACAAGCACAAAACCAAGCGCAAGCAAGCCAACAACCGTCGCGACGACTGATTCTACACCAGATATATCAGGATTAAGAAACGGATACGGATACCAGCCAGTAAGCCAACCGCGTACTAATGCGTATGTCGCGTATATGGCAGGAAAGAGCAACCACGACAACGCCTTTTTAAATGCAAGCCTGCGACGTGGACGATCCATTATAAAGTCTGCAAATACCGCAATTGGGATAAGATAGTGCAACACCACATTATCCCAAGGCACAGCCGTCAGAGCGACATCGTCCATATGTGACAGCAGAACAGAGAAGCCAATACCAACCACCAAGATATACACCGTAGTTGCGCTGCGCAGTAGGTCGAATTTGCCGCCCTTACCCGCAGCAATTGCTACTGCACTCAGCAACAAGGCGATTACCGCTAAGATATTCGTTTCAATAGTGAAGTAGCTAAAGAAATTCTCTGGTCTGAACGTCCCACGATCTATCGTGACTGCCATTTCTGTAACAATAGACGAAAACCCAAGCAGTGCAAAAAACAACTTGTACGAAATAAGAAATATGTTGCGGTTGACGGTATTTTTAGCTTGCTTCATAGCACCATTGTATCCCATACTGCTATAGGTAAAACATTGCTAACCTGCTAAAATATACCAAAAGTTCACTTGAGGAGGCGCCGTGTCAAAACATCGTCGAAATATCTTCGGAGCATCAGGCGGCATGTTTATCGGCATGATCATTACTGGCACCGCTCTCGGACTTTTACTTAACAATGTACTTGTTGGTAGCATGCTCGGCGTCAGCGTCGCGCTCATTATTACCACGCTACTAAGAAAAGACGAATAAATCTTGGGGCCAATTCGATATTGCAACGATCCACGGCAGACTTTCTTGTATTACAGTCAGAATAAAACTTACTCTACGACGGGAGCCTGCGACGGGTCGGACTTTAGTCTAGCTGGATTACGAATCCCAACAAGCGATACAAATCCACCCACAACAAACAGCACAATGGCAAGAACAAGTCCATTACGAAAACCTGCAAGATTGAGATTGTATCCAGTCACCGTGCCAATAAGCGCTACCGCTACCAGCCCAGCTACGCGCGCAACAACGTTGTTAATCGCCGAGGCAATACCAGATCGTTTACTATCAACCGCGCCCAAGATAGCTGCGGTAAGCGGCGCGACGGTAACCGATAGCCCAATACCAACCAGCAAAATACCTGGCAACATCGCCCAGTAGTTCGCCGTCGCGTCAATAAATAGCATTGTCACAAATCCAGCAGCCACAATCAGTGGCCCAACAGTCATAAATATCCGGGGACCGTATTCGCCAGACAGTTTCCCAAAGCGCGACGCAAGGAAGAACATCAAAATCGACATAGGCACCATCGTAAGGCCGGCAGCCGTAGCGGTGTAATGGCCGACTTGCTGCACAAAAATCGTAATCAAGAACGCAACAAGCGAAAGTCCAGCATATATACTCAGTGTAGCGATATTACCAGCACTGAAGTTACGCGAACGAAATAGCCCCAGTGGCATCATTGGTTGCGCGGCCACCTTTTCACGCCATATAAACAAAATAAATGAAACAACCCCGACCGCCATTGTGCCGTAAATAAGCGGATAGGCCCAACCAAAATGGGGCTGCTCAATCAATGCGTATACAATGCCGCCAAGACTCAGTGCGCCAAGTACCGCGCCGTACCAGTCGAGTCTAACGCGCGTCGTTGTATCATGCTCATCTTTCAGCCTTGCAAGCAAATATACCGTCACCGCGATCGGCAATACATTCAATAGAAAGATATAGCGCCACGAGCCAAGGTCAATAAGTACGCCACCAACAAATGGCCCGATCAGCATCGCAATACCCGTCCACGACGTCCACGCGCCAATAGCCGCATGTTGTCTATCCTTCGGTACACGCGACATAATCAGCGCAAGCGAGCTCGGCACAAGAAGCGCACCAGTAGTGCCCTGTAACAAACGCCCAATAATCAACAATTCTTTTGTTGTTGCCGCAGCACAAAGCAGGGAAGTTACACCAAATCCAATCAGTCCAATCATCATTACTCGTTTGCGCCCAATAATATCCGATAGCGACCCAGCTACAAGCATAAATGCACCAAGTGTAATTAAATACGCATCAACAACCCATTGCTGCGTCGACAAACCGCCACCTAAAGTGTGTTGGATCGCTGGCAATGCCACATTCACAATTGAGCCATCCAAAAAGGCAATAATAGAGGCAAGGATGGCAATAATCAAAACGAGACGGTAGGTAACTTCTTTCATGTCCTTAGTATAGCCTGCGTAGACAGGGTATACCTAATCATTTTCAGAGACGGTCGCAGGAGCCAATTCGCGTTGCGCCTGTTTGCGTTGATGAGACGCCCAAATCTCAAATACTAGCACAGCATAGGGAATAGCATTGATCAGTTCCGCTACTGTAAACTTCCACACGCTCCAGCCCATACTACGGTGAGCAAACAACACCACGAGCATGTACGCAATCACGATCATTCCATGCGCCGAGCCGCCAATAGCAATTGCTACATCCGCAAGCGGCCAATGATTCACCTTAAACATAATGCCAATAATCAACAGTGTCCAGCCAATTGTCTCCAGAATTGCCAACGTCTTAAATAGTGACCATGCCTCGCTCTCAGCAAAGATCTCATCCATTTGGTAGTACCAGCGGGCAATCATCGTTTTCACAGCTTTCATACATCTAGTATACTTGAAAGATAATGAGCCGACCCAAAAGCCCACTCCAACCAAACGAACTCGGCGCACTGTATCCGCATGCAAAAACCTATGACGAGTTACAGATGGATAGGGTGGCGGTGCAAAAACTCCGTGACTCATGGCAGCCGAAGCATCCCAAATTACTTATCACTGTGATCATCGCGTCGCTCTGTATAATATTTTGGGGCATTCTCGAATTTATCCTACCAATCATACCGACAAACCCGATCTTTGCCGTACCGACTGGCATCTTATTGGGACTTGCGTGGGTATATGCGCTCATTGGTAGTTTGCATAAAATACGCAAACTACTCAATCAAATTGCCCTTAGTTCCGGTGATCAATCTCGCGTAGGCGCTTCACACGATCAGCGGTAGATGGGTGAGTGCTAAACATACCCGCGAGACCCGCAGTTGAGAACATATTACTAAACATCAGCGCCGAGGTCACCTGTTCGCTTGGCGATGGGGCAGTTGGCGGCACGTGTTGCTTCCAATTTTCGAGCTTCATAAGCGCCGTTTCAAGATCTTTGCCCGAACCCAGTTGATGCGCGCTATGTTCATCGGCAAGATACTCGCGCGAACGTGATACAGCCATCTGGATCACCACCGCGGCAATCGGCGCCAAAATCATCGCAGCGATGCCAGCAATCGGATTGCCTTCCTCGCGGTCTTGGCTACCACCAAACCAGAAGGCAAGCTCAGCAATGTAACTAATTGCGCCCGCCATTGTTGCAGCAATTGTCGATACCAACATATCGCGGTTCTTTACATGCCCAAGCTCATGGGCAAGCACCGCTCGCAGCTCGTTATCATTCAAAATATCCATAATACCTGCCGTCACGGCAACAGCAGCATGTTTTGGTGAACGCCCAGTTGCAAACGCGTTCGGGATATCCGTATCAACATAGTAGAGCTTCGGCATTGGCATATTTTCTTGCTGGGCAAGCTCGGCAACGATCCGTTCAACTTGTGGATAGCGATTACCAAGCGGCTTTGCACCTTGCATTTTTAAGATAAGTGAATCACTCAACCAGTACATGCCGACATTTGAGATTGCCGCAAGTCCTAGTGCAATAAGCATGCCACTCTGTCCGCCCAGCAGGTAGCCTACAAACATAAACAATCCAGTTAATCCAGCCATAAGTAGTGTCGTCTTAAGCCCTTGTACCATAGTTCTAGTATACCCCATTAGGGGTTTGCGCAACCTTAATGACCACTCGAAAATACACTGCAATAAGGGCTGTTTTTTGCCACCACAAGTGGTAAACTAACTATAAGCAGTAATGGACAAATTAGGGGGCATGGGGAAATCACACACAACAACGCGCTTTTGGCACCGTCGATCTAGCGAAGCGGTAATATTAGTGTCACTCGTGGTTGTCGCGCTCTATGGGTGGGGGCTTATTAGTGGCGCCACCGAGCTCAATCAAGCCGTACACGTACCGCTCGTCGCTGGTATTATCGGCGCAGTCTCACTCATCATTGCCAGCGTTACGTATTTCATTACACCATTGCAACAGCTTAACCAAGCAGCGATATTAAATTATGCGCTGCTCCTTGCTACCATCACGACGCTTGTCGTCACAACCAACGGTATTAATTCCACGTTTCTTAGCCTGTTAGTTGCTTCACTTGGGTTCGCCAGCTTTTTTGGTATTAGCGGTGTCATTATCGGTGCACTGTCACTTGCCGCATTTGTCGTTAATCAAGATATCTCTAGCATGATAACCCCAAGTCAAATTGTGGCAATTGCGCTACTAGGTGGTGTACCGCTAATTGGTAGCTTTATTATCTGGGGCCGCCACGAAGGGGAATCTAGCAGCGATGAAACCAAAGAAGACCGCTCATACCACGAACTTGCTAGTGAGCTCAGCCAGGTATCTGGTAAATCAGAGGTGGTGATTAACGCCATTGGTGAAGGTGTCCTCGCCCTCGATGGGCAGGGAATTATTCAACTTATCAACCCAGCGGCAGAACAACTGCTGGGTTGGAGCAGATCCGACTCGCTAAATCTCAGTTACAAATCTATCCTTAAGTTGCTCAATTCAAAAAACCAAGAGGTAGATAGCGCTAACGACCCGGTCGCCCAAGCACTCAATACGAATAAAGCAATCTCAAGCGAAAACTTTAGCCTGCAAACACAATCAGGCAAATCGTTCCTTGCCTCCATCACAGTTAACCCAGTAGGACAGCTCGGCAAGGGAGTTATTGTTGTATTTCGTGATGTTACTGTCGAAAAATCTGATGAACGCCAGCGTGCCGAATTCATTAGTACCGCCAGCCACGAAATGCGCACGCCAGTTGCCAGTATCGAAGGCTACCTTGGCCTCGCGCTCAATCCTGCAACCGCCAATATCGATGACAAAGCTCGCGACTTTATTATGAAAGCTCACGAATCAGCCCAACATCTTGGTCGATTATTTGCCGATCTGCTTGATGTCAGTAAGGCAGACGATTCGCGCCTTAAGAACGATCCGAAAGTCGTTGATGTCGTACCATTCATCCACGATATCGTACAAGGTTTAGCACCAAAAGGCATCGAAAAGGGCCTTCGCATTCTCTATAAGCCAATGCCAGATGACGATGAAAACGACCACGACGGCGAACGCAAATTAAACCCTGTATTCTATGCTAATGTTGATAACGACCACCTCCGTGAGGTTATACAAAACCTTGTCGAGAATGCAATTAAGTACACACCCAAAGGCGACGTCGTCGTTGATGTAACGGGCGATGAAGGTCACATCACCATTAGCGTTGCCGATACTGGTATAGGCATTCCACGCGAGGACCAAGCGCACTTATTCCAAAAATTCTATCGAGTAGATAACAGCGATACCCGTGAAATTGGCGGCACCGGTCTTGGCCTTTATCTTTGTCGTCGTCTCACCGAAACAATCGGCGGCCGTCTCTGGCTTGAAAGCGAATACAAACGCGGCAGTACATTTTTTGTAGAAATCCCGCGCATCGATCACGATGAAGCCCAACGCCTTATCGAACAGGCAAGCATTGAAGCAGAGCGCGAAGCAGAACTCGAGCAGCAAGAGGTAATTCATGACGCTCAGGTGAAACACGACGCATTCGAAGCGGCAACCGCCCCAGATGCACCGATCCAACCCGCAAGATCAATCGATATTATAACAAGCCCTGTAAGTCAAGCGATGCAATCGGTACCGACAATCACCCCGCAACCGGTGCCAGAGCCAGTCGCACTACGATACGCGGCCCCACAAAGCTACGTGGTATCACCTCAAGCACCAATTCCAACTGCAGCTACACCTACCGCGCCCGCTTCTCCAATAGCGGTATATACACCAATGACACCGCAGCCACAAGCACAAGCACCGGTCAGTCGCCATCCGGTAGTATCAACAGTAAATACGCCTCTATCAGCAATAGAATCAAACCCTTCCCAATATTTAACCCGCCGTGGCGCCGGCATTACTATACCGCCTCGCCAATAAATAGGCGAGAGGTATAGCATTTTTAACCACAAGCATCTACAATAGGAGACACGATGACCAAGATTTTGCTAGTAGAGGACGACAAGAGTTTACGTGAGATTTATGGCGTGCGCCTCCTCGCGGAAGGCTATGATATCGTTTCCGCTGGCGACGGCGAAGAAGCGCTCGCAATGGCGATTAAAGATCGGCCAAACCTTATTGTTAGTGACGTTATGATGCCAAAAATCAGTGGGTTTGATATGCTCGACATTCTTCGCAGTACCACTGAAACCAAAGATATCAAAGTAATTATGATGACCGCACTTTCAAGTGAAGAACAACGCCAGCGCGGCGTCGCTCTCGGCGCCGATCGCTATCTTGTTAAATCACAAGTTGGTATTGAGGACGTAGTACGTACAGTACACGAAGTTCTTGGTGACTCATTTATTCCAAGTGGGCAAGCGCCGCTTATGTCACCTCGCCCAAGCACGCCACTAACGGCGCCGACTACCCCTACCATGCCCGCAGTAGCACCAGGCCCTGGAGCTATTCGTGATAGTATAGTGCCCCCTCGCCCAGCCGCTCCCGCAGCAATGCCAACACCTCCAACTCCAATGCCTGTGGCGCCAGTCGCACCAAATCCCACAGCCCCTGTAGCTGCACCGGCTGCGGCTCCATCACACCTCCCAGCAAGCGTTCTTCCGGAACCAAGTGCACCATTCTCAACACCACGCGTAGGTTCAATGGCCGGCAGAGTAATCCAGCCGATCTCAAGTGATAGCTCGTCAACGCCAGACTTCAACCATCTTATGAATAAAGAACTCAGCGACGGCCCAGCCGCTCCCGCAGCAATGCCAACACCTCCAACTCCAATGCCTGTGGCGCCAGTCGCACCAAATCCCACGCCAATGCCCACTCCTCCAAGTCCTCCTATCACCCCGGTTGCGCCCCCTTCAACAGGCCTCAATTTCGAAGAAACTCCCCGTCCAAACACGCAACCTCCAACAGCTCCTCCATTGCCACCTATTCCGCCGGCCCCTAATACTGGGCTATAATAGCCACTACTATGGATAGCGATACAACGCGACTCAACAAATTACTCGCGCTACAGCTTGGCGTTTCTAGACGTGAAGCAGATATTCTTATTGACACCGGCTCTGTCACGGTAAATGGCAAAGTTGCCGAGCTAGGTGGACGAGCGAGCGAATCCGATAGCATTACCGTTGCCGGTAAACCAATTGCCACCAAGAAAACACCCTATGTTTACCTTGCGCTCAATAAACCTGTTGGCTACGTATGCTCACGCCGGCCACAAGGGGATAGTCCAACCATCTACAGTATTCTTCCGCATGAATACCACGCACTCAAACCAGTTGGGCGACTCGACCGCAATAGTTCTGGCTTAATTCTCCTTACAAACGACGGTGACTTTGCATTTAAAATGACACACCCTAAATTCGCTAAGACAAAAGTCTATCATGTCCGCATCGATCACGATCTTGAGCCGCTCCACCAGCAAATGATTAGCGACTTTGGTGTCGACCTTGAGGATGGCCACAGTCAACTAACACTTGCTCGCCTCAGCGATAATCGCCGAGATCAATGGGAAGTAACCATGAGCGAAGGACGCAACCGTCAGATTCGACGTACTTTTGCCGCCCTCGGTTACACCGTCAAAGAACTTCACCGCGTACAATTTGGTAATTACTCTCTCGGTATGCTGCAACCCGGTGACTTTCAATTCACAACAGTGCAGTAAGATAATACAAAAAACCACCAAATGGTGGCTTAAATAATTTCATGGTGGTGCTGGCAGGCCAGCCAGCTCGGGATTGTCGCTCCCGAGCCAGACTGGCCATGCCGTCACCTGAGGGTGTAAGAGATCACTCGACTGCGCCGGCCGGAGCCAGCAGGTCGATCTCCCCGCGGACGGGGTCCGTGGCGCCGGCCGCCACCGCCTTGATCCGCGTGATGTAGCCGAGCAGCAGCGTACGTGCGTTCTCTCCGAGGCGCCCGTTGGGAACCTCGAAGATCTTCTCGGGCACCGCCTGGTCGGCGATGGCCGGGCGCACGATGATCTGCTCGCCGAAGACGTCGAGGACGATGGTGTACGCCGCACCGGTGAGCCTCACCGCCGAGCGGTCGTCGGTCAGTTCCGGGCTTCCCAGGTCGTCGGAGAGCAGGCCCTGGAGGGCCGGCCCCATGAGGAAGATGACCTGGAGCGCGCCGGCCATCAGCCGGTTGCAGTTGTCGCGCTCCCGCGTCAGCGTCTCGACCTCGGCGGTGAGCCGCTCCACCTGGCTGGTGAGCTGCTCGTTGGCGAAGACCGTACGGGTGAATTCCTCGTTGACCGAGGCGCAGGACACGACCTCGCGGACCATCCGCAAGCCGCCCTTGCCGTCGTCCTCCGGCTGGAGGAGGACGTGGCTGCTGATGAGGCTGTTGACCTCGGTGCAGGTAGCCGGGACGGTCACGCTGTTGCCGCGCTCGTTGATGATCGTGCGAGTGTGCTGGCGGAACAGACCACGGAACATGGTTGACCTCCAAGGTCACGGCCCATACACTCCTACCCGGTTTGGGCGGAGCAGGGATTACAAAGTTCATGTGTTATAAACTGTGTAATCCCTGCTCCGTTGATCTCTCGTATATAAACGTTCATGCCCTCAGGCAATGGGGTCTATTATACTATATATAATTATATTGTCAATATTCTTTTCAGTCATTCCGGAGTAACTCCCATTAACCACATAAACCTGCAACCTATACCATTGACTATGATAATAAAATATGTTAATATATAATTCAGGCTCGGACAGACCGAGATATCGAGCAGGGATGAGACAGATAGTGAGCAAGCGTGCCACGCGGCGTGAAGCACTCCTGTACATGATCAAGGACCGCCACAACCCGACCGAGCATGTCGCCACCGATTGGACGGCGATATGGAGACGGGGAGAGAGGTGGCTTTGCACTTACTGCGGTCATCGGATCCCCACCAATGGGGTTCCGATCATCGAGACACGGAAGCAACCGTGGCGAATCCCGAGCGAGATGATCACGCGATTCCGTGCAATGCGGCGCCATCAAGAGGCATAGCCTCTCGTTGTCGCCGGCCTTACGGGCGTCAGCAACAGCTGGCGCCCTATTTCTTTTAGCAGCGTCTCAATCTCAATCACCAATAACCGATAAATGAGTGCAGTAGATACAAAACATCTATAAAGTCCCTTAAGACACCTTCGTTAAGGGGGGGTGGACAATCTCCAGATATTGACATATATTATATAATAGTTTATAGTGACACTGCCTTATCAGCTACAAGCGGTCAAGGAGTACCAACATGGACGTGCGGATTATCGGCGTCAGGAAAGACCAGCCTGCAGCCCGGCCATCAGTCCCCACGGACTTCGGATACAACCTGAGCGACCCCTACGCGGTGCGCCTCGACTTCAATGCGGACACCGATTCAACTCGGTGGCTCATAGCAATCGGGCTCTTTGTGTGGGCGTTCCAGAGGCCAGACCTGCCCAGCGGGATCGGCGACGTGGTCATCACGTACCACACCACGGGCGAGTGGACAAACTGGATCTCGCTCAAACTGCGAAGTCGAGAGGGAACCGCAGAGGTTGCCTTCCCAACGATCGATGTCACAAGATTCATCGACCTCGCGACCATGAGCGCCACCGACAACGTCAGGGAGACGGCCCTCGACATATTTTTTGAAAAAGTCGAGGAGTGTGCGAACCAGAGCTGGTGACCCGCGCCAAGCTGAAAGGCTCTCCGGCTCCCCTCAATCAGAGGGGAGCCGGAGATAGCCCATAGCTAAAAAACTCCCTCAACACAAGCCTACAACACCATTAATACCGCTTGCGCTCGCAAGCTTTTTTTATTTCTGTTATAATTACCTCTAATATGGCTTCAAAATTACCAACAGTTGCAATTATCGGTCGGGCTAATGCGGGCAAAAGCTCGCTTTTTAATCGTATGGTCCGCTCGCAGCAAGCAATTGTTGCCCGCGAAGCCGGCACCACTCGTGACAATGTTCTCGGTAAAGTAAGCTACAGTCGCCGTAATACTGGCGAAGATGGCCAAACCGGCGAATTCTGGCTTGTTGATACCGCTGGCTTGAAGGACCCTAACGACGAATTTGAAGCGGGTATTCAGGACCAAATCCAGGAAGCGGCAGATGCCGCCGATGTAATTTTGGTTGTTGTTGATAGCACTGAATACCCTGGCGACGAAGATCGTACTGTTGCAAAAAAAGCACTTAAAAGCAAGAAGCCGGTCATCCTCGTTACCAACAAAGCTGACCTTAAAGATGCAATTCACAACGACGAGTTCCGCCGCCTTGGTATCAAAGATATCATTCGCACCAGCGCCGAGCATAATTCAGGCGTTAGTGAGCTGCTCGATAAGATCGCCGAAATTATCCCAGAAGCCCACCAGGCAGAAGCTGACGATATCCTCCGCGTTGCACTTATCGGTCGCCCGAACGTGGGCAAGAGCCATCTTTTTAACACGCTCGCCGGCAAGCAACAAGCACTTGTTGCAAACGTCGCCGGTACCACCCGCGACCTCAACCGAGTGCAAATTGGCTACCACCAGCAAACCATCGAACTTGTCGACACCGCTGGTATCCGCCGCCAGGGCAAACAAGAGGTTGGTATCGAGAAATTCTCAGTCCTACGTACACTCAACGCAATCGAAGAGGCTGATATCTGTTTCCTTTTGATGGACGTAAACGAACTCAATGTAGCCCTCGATCAAAAGCTCGCTGGCATTATTGCCGAGGCAGGTAAAGGGCTTGTGCTCGTGGTCAGCAAGTGGGACAGCGTTATGGATAAAGACGCGTTTACTCGCGATGCGCTAGCACCAAAGATTGCTCACAACTTCGACTTCGTACCGTGGGCACCACTCATTTTTACCAGTAGCGTCACGGGACAGAACGTTACAAAGCTTTTTGACCTCGCCATAGACATCCGCACCCGCCGCGAACAAGAGACAAAAACTCGCGTGCTCAATGATGTCCTACAAAACGCCGTAGCGAAGCACCCGCCAGCAGGCCTCAAAAACACCCATCCGAAGCTCCGTTACATGGTGCAAACCGACACGTTACCACCTTGGTTTGTCGTCTATGGCTCAAACCTCAAATTCATACACTGGAGCTATAAGCGCTACATTGAGCGACTCGTTCGTGAAGCCTACAACTATTCTGGTACGCCAATTAAATTTAGTTATCGCGACGAAAAGCAGATCAAGAGCAACAAAGAACGTGTTGCTAAGGGCTTAGAGCCAGTCACAAAAGCCTACAAACAACGCAAAGAAGTCGAAAAGCACGAACAGCGCCAGCTCGAGCGCGAGTCCGGAGAAGAGTAGCTCATGAAGGTCATTATTGGCCTAGGCAACCCCGAGGAAAAATACCGAGGGACCCGTCACAACGTTGGATTCTGGGTACTTGAAGCACTCGCTGATGCCCATAAAGTTTCGTTTAAGCTAGAAACTAAGTTTAATGCACGTATCGCCACGGTGGCCATTGCAGGTGAAAAGATTTTACTTGTGCAGCCGCAAACGTACTACAACGAGGTAGGCATCAGCGCCCGCGGACTGCTCGATTTCTATAAGCTCACCACAAAAGATTTCCTTATTATTCACGACGACCTCGCACTACCACTCGGCACCATCCGTACACGTCTTGGCGGCAGCGACGGCGGCAATAATGGCCTGAAATCACTTGCAGCTCACATTGGCGCCAATACTGCACGTATTAGAGTAGGAGTATGGGTTGAGCATCACCACGGCGCCGATAAAGTTGGCATCGTACTCGGTAGATTTACTCATGATGAGCAAAAAGAGCTCGCCCAGGAGCTCCCAATTATCCAGCGTATCACGCAAGATTTTATTTCAGATACATTTGAAGCAACGACGCACAAGCCCCAAAAAGTTGAATAGCCCCCGCCGATGATGGCGAGGGCTACCCCTTGAGTACGGAAGAATTCACGTATGGGTGGCGCGGCGCCATATTACCCGTCGTGGTCTCTGGCGCTATCGATAGGCCAGCGCAAAATCTCGCGCTGCCAGTCACTCGCAGTCTCGACTAGACCAGCCAGACCGCACCAGAGCAAAGCGAGTACCATCGGCAACTGGGCCCAAAGCACGCGGCCAGTCTCCGTTAGACCGATCATGATCAAAAGGAACATGCCGGCCACCGCACACATAGCGCCTACCACCCAACGCTCGCGTTGGGATTTACTCTTTGGCAGTCCTGCGCGCGACTCTTTCGATGCAAAGTGCTTACGCACCCACATCTTTACCCGCCCCTCCCGATAAGGGGCGTCCGAGCCTTCGGCACTCATAGGTAAGCACCATCCTTCACTAAGGGGCTGTACGCCCAGGTTACCAAGCAATACGTAATAAAACTATATAATTAAACTATATATAAAGCAACCTTTCAACACACAACACGCACCAGAGAGATAGGAAGCTGTCAAATAACCTACAAAACAGGGAGGAGCCCTCCTTATTTTTTCCAACCAAAAAGCGCCAGGTAAGGGTGGGCATCACCTGGCGCCATTTGGACCCTTCATCCCACCCTGATCGGGCATAGCGTGACCCACCTCACAACATATGGAGGTCCGCCGGATAAAGGGGTTAGTATACGCACTAAAGCTTGTCTAACGGTGATGTAGTGGAGGGTAGAATACTGCATCACACCGTAGTGCGCAACCTAACATAAGTAGAATTTCCTGTTAGGGAAATCCTGTTAGAATAGGGGGTATAAGGTACTTGATGTGCCTCTCGGTCATCAATCGTATCTCATATTAGCATACCTTTTGACTTATGTCAACACTTAGCGCAATAAAACCATATTAATATCAATAGCACATAACCAGATAAGCATAAGTTTCTACAGAGGTTAGATCAGATTGACAAACCTGTGGAGAAAGTATTTTACAGCGATTGTCTGTCCCACACGCATACCTACCGTAGCCGTTATTGGCACTCGTAAGCCAACTACACATGGTAAAGAGACTACGTACAAATTAGCCTCCGAACTCGCTAGAAAAGACGTGGTAGTGGTAAGCGAATTAGCACTCGGAGTCGGACAGTATCGCCCATGCAGTTGCATGCGACGTAGGTGGAATCGCCCTTGCGGTGCTACCCTCAGGTTTACCACATATTTATCCATCAAGTCACCGCAGTTTAGCCGAACGCATCCTAAAATCTGGTGGTGCCCTCATAAGCGAGTACAAAGAAACCGCCACGACTGTCTACCAAAGCAACTTTTTAGAGCGCAATTGCATCGTTTCAGGGCTTGCCGATGCAATCCTTATCACCGAACCTGCCGCTCGCAGTGGCACGCTCAACACTACTGCACGCACCCTTGCGCCGCAAGAAAATCTTTGTAGTGCCGGGAAACATTACGAGCCCAATGAGCGCCGGGTGTAATACACTTATCAAGCAGGGCGCGCATGTCGTGACCGATGCAAATGATATTACCGAGCTGCAAGCAGGCCTGCGTGATGGCGACGAGATCCAACGCAAAACAGGGCTGTCAGCTACCGATTTCAACACCAGCCTCACAATGCTAGAGATGCAGGGAATAATCCGCGCACTCGGAGCGAATCAATGGACGCTCCTCTAGAGACCATTGACAAATATAAGCATTATTGATATAATATACTCACAACTCGGCATCCGGCCGACCGCACCATCTACCCGTTAGGAATAGCTCAGATGAAGCTTTTGAGGCGCCTCAGTGTGCTCGCCGTCATAGTCGCCACAATCGTGGCGATCGTCGTGCTCACGAGCCACAACTCGTCGAACCCCGCCGCGGGAACCCAGAGCGACCCCCACGTCGGTACCTCCCGGTACCCGGCGCCGACAGCCGCAAACCACACTCCGCCATCCGCGACCGTCGCGGTAGCCAACAACCCGAACGCCGTCCCAGCGCTCGCCAACGTCAACGACAAGTGTTTGTGGGCGGCCCGCGGCAACAACCCGCCGTCCCTCCAGGACGACGGCCAGGGCTCGCAGAGCTACGCCGACATGCCCAGCGCCGTCAGCGACAACACACTGAGGTGCGCCATCGCGCGCGCCAAGGCTGCGGGCTACAAGGTCGAGATCAACTCGGTCACGTGCGACGAGCCTGTCATCCAACTGCTCGACGAGAGCAACAACAAGCTCTGGTCATTCAAGCCGTTCTGCATGTACATCGGCCGCGGCGGTCCGCTTTGCAAGATCCCGCTGGTCGTCACCGACTACCAGGGGAACTTCCTGCGGCAGTCGGAGCCAGACCTGAAGCGGCTGCAGAACTTCCGTGCGGACAGTGTGCTCAACGAGAGTGCCTACGCCGACTGCTGAGCTCCAACGGGCATCCCGCCCCGGAAAGTGTCCCATTAGGGGGTGCCGCCGGGGCGCTTTTCGTGTAGCACTTGCATTTTACTCGTAAGCACGTTACTATAAGCCACTGTAATTTGGCAATGTATGCTAATAATATATAGTGAATAGAGCTTATGAGTAAAAACCTAGTAATCGTTGAGTCCCCAGCAAAAGCAAAAACTATCGAGAAATACCTCGGGAGCGATTTTACGGTACTCAGTTCCGTGGGCCACATCCGTTCAATTGCGAAAAAAACTAAAGACGGTACACCGCCAATCGATGTAAAGAATGGATTTAAAACAACCTACGAAGTCGATAGCGAAAAGAAAAAGATTATTACCGAACTTAAAAAGCAAGTAAAAGCTGTTGGTAAAGAAAATGTCTGGCTCGCAACCGATGAAGACCGCGAAGGAGAAGCTATTGCATGGCACCTTTGCGAGGTACTCGGCCTTGACCCACTCACGACAAAACGAATTGTGTTCCATGAGATCACGAAAGATGCAATTACGCATGCTGTCGCGAACCCACGCACCATTGATATGAAACTAGTTGAAGCCCAGCAAGCCCGCCAAATCTTGGACCGTATCGTAGGCTTCGAACTAAGTCCAGTGGTCTGGCAAAAAGTGCCTGGCGGCAAGTCTGCAGGCCGCGTACAAAGCCCTGCAGTGCGGCTACTCGTCGAGCGTGAACGTGAGATTCGCGCCTTCGAAGGCAGTAGTCAATTCCGTGTCACCGCAATATTCACGCACGATGACCAAGAATTCAAAGCTGAACTTGGCAAACGATTTGATAGTGAAGCAGCAGCGACAAAATTCCTTGAAAGCCTTAAAGATGCGAACTTTGCCGTCAGTGACATTACCAAAACCCCTGGCACCCGCAACCCAGGTGCACCGTTCACAACGAGTACTCTGCAACAAGAAGCCAACAGTAAGCTTGGCTTCGGCTCAAAGGCAACGATGGCTGCTGCCCAAAAGCTATACCAGGCGGGTAAGATTACCTACATGCGTACCGACAGTGTGAATCTATCGGGCCAAGCAATTGCCGCTGCAACAGATTACATCACCAGGACTTTTGGTTCTGAATATAGCACGGTCCGTAAGTTCAAAACAAAAGCTGCCGGCGCCCAAGAAGCTCACGAGGCGATCCGTCCAACCGATATGGCTGTTGAAAAGGCAAGTAGTAGTGAATACGACCAGAAATTATATGATCTGATTCGCCGCCGTACGCTTGCAAGTCAAATGGCACCTGCAAAGCTTGAAAACACCACGGTTACCATCACCATCTCTACCGGCAAAGAAGTGTTTACGGCAAAAGGCCAGGTGATTACGTTCGATGGATTCCTCCGTGTGTATGGTGCCAGCAAAGACGAGACTTTACCAGCACTGAGCGCGCATGATGAACTTACTCCAAACGAAATTACCGCTCGTCAAACATTCGCGAAACCGCCTGCACGTTACACAGAAGGTAATCTCGTGAAAAAGCTTGAAGAACTCGGCATTGGCCGCCCAAGTACCTATGCGACCATCATCGATACCGTCCAGACGCGCGGCTACGTTGAACGAGGCGAAGGCGAAGGCGAGCCCCGCGAGGTGATTGTATTACAACTGCAAAAGGGCAATGTAATCCGTGAAATTGTTGAGGAAAAGACAGGCTCAACCAAAGGTAAGCTTATACCGACACCAGCGGGTGAATTGATTGCTGATTTCCTGAGTAACCACTTCGAGCAAGTTGTTGACTATAAGTTCACCGCGAATGTAGAGGAAGAATTCGACCAAATCGCTGGCGCAACCCGCCCACGCAACACTATGCTTAATAACTTCTACGCGCCGTTCCATAAGCTTATTGAAGAGTCTGGCGGCATCGACCGCAGTACCGTGGGTGCAAACCGTGAGGTCGGTATCGACCCTAAAACTGGCAAGCCAATTCTTGCACGGTTCGGTCGCTTCGGTCCAATGCTCCAGCTTGGCGCAACAGAAAGCGATGACAAACCACAGTTCGCGCCAATGCCACGTGGCGCTCGTGTCGAGACTGTCACACTCGAACAAGCCCTTGAAGCATTTAAGCTCCCACGCCTTGTTGGCACAACCGAAGATGGCCAAGACATCAAAGCGAATGTCGGTCGCTTTGGGCCATACATCCAAGTAGGTAAGCTCTACGTAAGCCTCAAGGAGGACGACCCACGTGATGTCACAGAGACAAAAGCACGTGAGCTCTATGCTGCGAAACTACAAGTTGAGCGTGAAAAAACAATCGCTGACTTTGGAGATGTAAAAATCCTCAACGGCCGCTTTGGGCCATACATTACTGACGGCAAGAAGAATGCTAAAATTCCAAAAGATTCTGATCCAAAAGCTATTACTGAAGAAGAAGCGAAGAAGCTTATTGCCGAAACTCCAGCACGCAAACCACGTACACGTGGGCGTAAATAATAGTTAGTCCCGCTTATTACTTTCTTGTTAAATAATCTCGGCACCATATTTCTCGGCAAGAGATGTGAGATCCGGCGTGCCAAGCTCTTGCTGAAAGCGCCTAAAACGCACCACCTTTTCTTCACCAAACTTTGCAAGCTTCCCAGCATAGGTATCTGCCATCATAAATTTCGGTGGTGTTGTTTTGGTGTGAAACTTATCTGCATACATTACTAGTATCTCTTCGGGAGTCTCCGCAAAATAATCCGCCGGGGAAATAGGTAAACGATTATCATTGATCTCCTGCGCGGTCAGACCCACACCCGTATGGTGTGAGGCAAATCGGCAAAGAAATTCCCCAAAACCTTCTTCTTTGAGTAGTAGATAACCCTCAGTGCCATGCTTAATGTATGCCGGATGATTAATTTCGCCATTCGGCAGATAGAGACGATACACGCCAACATCATGCAGCAAACACGCAGCTTTAACAACATCACGATCAACGGTAAGCGCCGAATCCTCAATCAGTTGTTCGGCAATCTCCCAAACAATTTTGCAATGAGTAAACACTAAATCAAATGCCTCCCGTGAGGGCGCATACTTCTTATGTAGAGCTACAATTTCGTCATAGGTAGGGAGTTGCTTCATGTCTATAATTATACCCTGATGTAATTTCTAGACAGTTGTCCGTTGGTAGTGTGGCATACGGTCCACACTCAGCTTATCGGTTGGAGGCAGGAGGTATTTTGATATTTGAGATTTCATGATATAGTATTATTCTACTTTTACATAGCAGTACTCTACATTTAACAGAGGCGGTATTTGACAGGAAGAGGTAGTATGGTTAGCCTGACCATACTTTCATTTGAAAAAAAGTCTAAAAAAAGTATTTACCATAAGCGTCGATATTGTGGTACAATAGT